>CZKY01000191.1_pt1 | contig 82837 bp, 62 predicted proteins | sample 2454881 | NCBI WGS metagenome assembly CZKY01 (sample SAMEA3539301, study PRJEB10725) | soil metagenome | biome: tundra; feature: field; material: soil | place: USA | collected 2010-05 | depth 0.15 m | reverse complement strand
AGATTGCATCTGCGTGTCCAACGGATAGCGCGAATTCAGGTCCTTCTCCAGCGATTCGGCTCGTGCCGTTTCGCCCGCCATGGCGAATGCAAGCGCCGCTTCACTCTGGACACCCTGGCTCGCGGGCGCCAGTTTTAAGCCTTCCATTGCTGCCTGGCGCGCTTCCGCAGTATTGCCGTACGCGGCTTCGCGCAGAGCACTATTCTCCTGCCATATAGCCCCGTTCTCCTTGCTATCAGCGCGAATGGCGGAGTCTACAGACCGCTTGGCCAGTTCGCGTGCCTTGCCCAAGTGCCCGGCATACGCCTCAGTGTCGGAGCCGAGTGAAAGCCCATAGTTTTCTTCCGGCTTGCCTGCGAACCATTGCTCCTGCTCCTCCATGGCAGCGGAATCCGACGCGAGAAAGGCAAGAGCGTATACAGCATTGCGCGTGATATAGTCGTCCAACTTTCGCGCCTGTGCCTCGCGAATGGTGTTCCGCGCCTCGTCGAATCGCTGCAAGGCCAGGTAGCAGTTGGCGAGGTTGTCGTAGGGAGCCACGTTGGCCGAGTCGAGCCGCAGTTCCTGGCGGGTCAGTTCCGCGGACTTCTCATACAGTCCCTGTTCGGCGTAGACGACGCCCAGATTGAGGTAGCCTCGGGACTTTTGCGGGTAGCTCTCAATCTCCTCCTGATACGCCTGGGCCGCTTTGCCCAGCTCTCCCGTGACATTGAGATAGTAGTCCGCGGCCAGCGCGAGCTTTTCCCGCTCGCTGGCATGATCGCGCAACTGGAAAGCCTTGGTGAGGTACTCACTGGCCCGCCCCGGCTCGGCGAGACTGAAGTATTCCCCGCCCACTGCCAGGTAGCCCATGGCAAAATTCGGATCGAGTTGGATGGCGCGTTGGTGGTAAGGCAAAGCAGCGCCGGGGCCTTTTTCGCGATCGGCTTTCTGCCCAAGGCTGTAGGCCTTCAGCGCTTCCAGCGAAGACGTGGTGGCCTGCTCCAAAGGAACGTCAAACCTTTGCACCGTAGCCAGCGATTCGCCCAGTTGGCTACGCAGCTTGGAAACCGCCTTGCCCAGGACCTCCAAGACCCTCTCTTTTACCGACGCCGTCACTTGCTCCTGCGCCAGCGTGTCTCCATTCTGGCAATTCACCGCCTTCAGCCCCAGCACGTACTCGCTGCCCAGGCTGCCAATCGAACCGGCAATGTATGCCTTGCTGCCCGCACGCTGGCACAGTTCACGCGCCAATTCAGGCGTCAGTTTCGTCCCTGGTGGACGGGTCATCAGCTGCAACGTGTCCGCCACTTTATTGTCCGAGAGGACATTCAGGAACGGTGACTGGTTCAGCGCAACGCTGAGCGCGGTCTTAAGCGTATCGTCGAAAATAGGATCGCTCGTGCTGTTGGCAAAATCGGCAAGCACGACCGTGTCCTTGTCGGTCAGGCGCTTGCTGTGACGCGAGCGAAAGTAGACACCGCCCGCAACCAGCACCGCGACCAATGCAGCAGCCGCGGCATATCGGCCGAACTTCGCTCGCCCTACGCGGCCGGTGACGGCGGTCCCCTCACGTTCCGTTGAAACGGCCGCCGCCGACACGTGCGACGCCGTGTCCCGCTTCAAGCGCTGCAGGTCGGTCCGCATCTCGGCCGCGCTTTGGTAACGCAGGTTGCGGTCTTTCTCCAGGGCCTTGTTGATGATCCTCTCTAAGTCCGCTGGCACATCCGGATTCAGCCGCACCACCGCAGTTGGCGCCGCGTCCAGGATCGCCTTGAAGATCACCGCCGAACTCTCCCCGCGAAACGGCAGGGTGCCGGTCGCCATCTCGTAGAGCACCGCGCCAAACGAAAACAAATCGCTACGCGCATCCAGTTCTTTCGCCCGCGCCTGCTCCGGCGACATATAAGCCACGGTCCCCAGCGTCGAGCCGGGGCTGGTCAGATGCGATTCCTCCACGGTCACGTCATGCGTGCTGGCCGCTGCGATTCTGCTCGACGAAGTCGCAGCCGACTCCACCTTCGCCAGACCAAAGTCCAGAAGCTTGGCATGTCCGCGCTTGGTGATGAAGATGTTGGCGGGCTTGATGTCGCGGTGAAGGATCCCTCCGGTGTGAGCGGCGTCCAGCGCGTCGGCGATCTCAATCGCCAAGCCGAGTAGAACATCGGTATCGACAGGTCTTCCCCCGATACGATGCTTTAGCGTCAAGCCATCCAGAAACTCCATGACGATAAAGGGCTCACCCTCTTGCTGCCCAATCTCATAGATGGTGCAGATATTGGGATGGTTCAAGGCGGAAGCTGCTTGCGCTTCCCGCTGAAACCGGGCCAACGCCTGGGAGTCTTTGGCTACCGCATCCGGCAGAAACTTCAGGGCGACAAAGCGGCGCAGGGTTATGTCCTCAGCCTTATAGACCACACCCATGCCGCCGCCGCCAAGCTTCTCGACTACGCGGTAGTGTGAGATGGTTTGGCCGATCATTAGAGGATGCACGCCTTCGGGTCGCTTCATCTTACGGACGCTGCATCCGCTAGTCAACGAATGGCGGCTGCGGGTGGTGGTGCCGTTTGATTTCCAAAACCAAACGGCACCAGCACCCGGCTCCGCTACGGTCGCGCCGAACTCCGAAATCTCGCCTTTGTAATGGGTATCCGCAGGGGTAACGTCAATCGGCACTGCGATTCTAAAACCAGACGGAATCACTTCTGAATGGTCAGCAGCCCTTACCTAACCGGATTATGGAAGGGTTGTCCGTCACTCACCCACAATCGACGGCAGCGCCATCGGACTTCCTCCCAGAAGCCGAGTTAGCAGGCAGTTGGCCAGGAATTCCGGACTGTGTCGCAGGCTCTCGGTTCAAGACAATTACACTTTTTCCCCTCGGGTGAAGGAGATTGGCGGGCGTTCTCGATTTATTAGAGGTGGAAGTGAACAAGGAAGATTGTGCTTCGAAGATAAGTATTTTTGTAGTCGACTCGCTCGATTCAATGCACGCTATCCGCCCCTGATTAGGAAGCGGGCTATTCCGACGTCTCGCCCCAAGAACATTGCCCGAACGAAATGCGGAGGAAGTATGAGACGAAGAATCTGCTATTCGGCGTAAGCGTTTTGTGACCGCCCAAAAAGCTCGAAACTGTTGCACGGGATATTTCTGCTTGTCTGAGGAAAGGCCTTCCTGGAAATCGGCCCAGCATTGCATCGCCTCAGCAGCCAACCGATCCTTCTCTGGAGACGGCATGTTATCTGCTCTTCTCCCGGAGGCGCCATTCGAACATCGTAGTGTATCCTTCCGCACCAGTCTGATGGGATGCCCGGCCGGAATCTGAGGCCGCCCACTGCCGGTTGTGTTAGCGACCATGAGGAAGCGCGGAACCGCTGCCAACAGCCGAGAGGGCGAGTTCACAATCCCCCGATCAGTCCGGTTGAGCGGTTGAGCCGAAGAATCATCGGCTACAAGCCCGTTTGTGGATCGCGTAACGAGTCGACTGTCGACTTGCGGACAAACCGCAATCAAGGGCTTCGCGACTACATCCGCGTAGCCGACCGTTAGGCGCTTAAGCTCCCCTCCAACAAGGATGCCTGGCGGCTTGTTCCCCTCAATCCTCGTTGCCTGGAGCGGAATTTAAGAGTTCTCTATCCATTGAAAAATTCTTACAGGCGGGATGGGCTCACGGTTCAAAATGATCTCGATCAACGTGGTGGTAAAGGGAAAGAACAGAGCCGGCTTATCCGGCTGACTTCCGTTAAATGCGGAAATGTCCAAATCGACGGGACCAAACTCCGGTGCCGCGCTCTCGGCGGTATCGGTCCCATATCCCTGATATCCCACTAATTCAGTTCCTGTGGAAGCGCGAATGCGTGCGATTAGGCGTCTCTCCGTAAGGGCCGGTAGGGCACCGAGTTGAACGTGGAAACACCGAAAACTGGTATCGGCGGCAAACGGGTGCACGTCCGCTTCAAAATCACTAAGCGTAGTTTCCGTTCCATCCGCGCCGACGGTCAGAATCTCTATTGAATAGTCCGTGATGGGGCATCCCTGGCTATCGACCGCGTGTACCACAAACTGCTGCCATTGGTCGGTGTTGAGCTTCTCCTTGCCTCTTTGGACAACCTCAGCCTCAGCCACGGCAGCGTAAAATTCGTCGACCTCCTCCTTACTGTTCACGTCGAGTGCCGCGAGAACCAGAGGAATAAGCTCATCGGGAGGTTGGCTAAGGATCTGGTTGTGATTTACGCCCGCAACAGGAATCATGGGAATGTCGAGGAGGTTGCTCCAATCAGCCCAGTTAACTCTAGGCACAGGGAAACCGAGGTTCAAAGTAATTTTGCGAGTATTCAAAGCGACGCCTGACCAACGCACGACGCCATCGCTGCCCTTCTGATCGCCTGGTAGGAAAATCTCGGCAAGCTTTCCATAGTCGTCCGTCCCGTCGAACACAAATACATACGGAGTCTCATTCCCGGGGCCGTACAGTTTGGTATTGATCAGATCCTTGTGCGCCAGATTCCACGTATATTCACTAGCTAGTTCGAGATTGCTCAGCACCAGGTTTCCCGAATCCAGAAAGTCCGGCCCGAAGTGTTTATTACCCTGAAAAATTCTTCCCAGCAAACTTCGGCCCTTGGCGGCTAATGGAGAACCAAAGGTCGCCGGAGCCATAGCAACGAGGTGTTTCAGCAAACCCTGTCGGGAGGTTTGGGCATTAGAAGCGGTCAGCCACGCCCGTATAACCAACATTCCCGTGGAGTGCACGAGGGCATCGAAAGGGGCCTTATCGATGCCCTTCAAATGTAAGGCGTGCTGGAGACCATTGGCGATGTCATCCACTGTAATTTCATTATTCAAGGTCACATAATTTCCAATAGAAATCTCTTCGATCTTCCTGCCGGCCTTCAGGAAGGCATCTTTCCAGATAGAAAAGGCGTCTCCGCTGCTGCCATAACCATGGATTAACACTAGGGGGTTCGCCACATTTCACCTCTGCGCGGCGCAACAGTTGTCGATAAGACACATACTGCGGTCGTTGGTTAGCATAGCAATGCCTAGTTGATTCTCAACAGTGCGGCAAGAAATCCGAAGCCCCCTCGGGTAGCGAGGGTCGTGCATGTATTAGGACTGACGAGTAAACGCAGCGTCCCGATTCCCACGGATCTGCATCGACTTGGCGCAGCTGCTGGTTCGATTCCTGGGGGACGTCGGCGTAGTGGAACCCCCTCAGGCGTGAAGCCAGGAGGCCTCACTCTTCCGTTCGCCGAAATCGCAATCAAGTTATGCCTTAACCTTCAAAATGTCAAGAACATGGCATGTTTGGTAGTGGGTCAGTACGATTTCCACAGGTGGCTAGCGGTCCAAATTCCAGACGATCTTGGCCTTCACGCCTTGCCAGTCTTCCTCAGTAATTCTGCCGATTTGTTTTTCAAGGTCGGATTTTAGAACTGGCTGCACGTATCCGAACATGAACCTGCTATCGTGTGCCAATTTGTTCTCCGGCGCTTTCCCGACGATTAAATCTGTGGCTGGGCGAATTTCGATTTCATGCGAGAGCGGCGCGACGATAACGACCGGGGAAGATAGCGAATCGCAGGTCTGCTGATTGGAAAGAACAACAACAGTTCGGAAGTCATGCTTGGTGCGGTTACCCGCAAGGTCGCTGTCTGGAATTTTTGTGATGTCATCGCGAAGACGGTAAATACCACCAGCTTCGACTTTGATTTTTCCAATCCCAATCTTCTTGAATGCATCGGACAGGACGCTCATTCATCTTTCTTGAGCGCAGTGGCATTGGCTCGCTCACGAGCGCGAGAAAGCGCTTGGAACGTGGCCAACCCATTACCAGCTATTCCACCTGGACCGAGCTTCTGCCGAATCAGCCCACCCAGCAGGGGGCTGGCCTCTCCGTCAATCCCGGAGATGACATTCAGGTTGAGGTTTGGATCGGCGATGGCTCAGGGCCCCCCAACCAAAACGGTATCTACGGAAGCTTTCGCCTGACTGACGTTACCCAGAGCCAGTCGGTCCGTATTAATACGCCGCTCAGTGGCACACACTTTAACGGCAGCGAAGCGGAGTGGATCATGGAGCGGCCAACTGTGGGTGGGGTGTACTCCGAACTCTCCGACTACAGCTTCGCCACCATGACGAACGCCACCGCCTGCACCACGACATCGAAGTGGAAAAACTACAACGCGATCCAAAACCGGCACATCATGATGTACGAGGAGTACAACCCCCAACCCGACAACAATCTATTGTCTAATCCTGGGGAATACGGCACGGGCGCGATGTACTCGATTGGTTCAACTTCCACTGAGACCATCGCAAAACAGAACCTGGGCGGCGCGCGAGCGCGCCGCCAGGATTCGTTATAGGCGGGTCGCCGCCATCTGCCGCGAGGATAACCCGCGTTGTGAAACGTAGGCAGAGAAGAAAAGGGGGTGCGCCACTTCTCGCGCCTTTCGAGAAGTGGCCGCCCAAGGCTCAAATTTTCAAGAACGAATAAGGAGCGTTTATGACCAAGCAAATCTTGAAGCATGTCGCATTATCGCTGGCTTTGTTGGGACTCGCGCTAAGCACGTCGCCGAGAATGGTGCAGGTTGGACTCGCATCCAAGCGCCCAGGCGCGCGGGCGGCATCGTCCCCTGCGCAAGCGGCAAGCCATCAGGCACAGACGCCGGGCTCGCTGTCATACACCTACACCCTGCTTAGCTTCCCCGGCACCCTTTTCACGTTTGCGAACGGCATCAACAAGGGTGCGACCACTTCGAGGATTGAGATCGTTGGCGGCGAAGGCGAAGGCGGCCAGGGCCAAGGGGGCTTCCTCGTAGGCATGTCGGGAAAGAAAACTGTCAGCGAGGCCTACAAGGCGGTGAATTATCCCCACGAGCCCCTGCGACAAAACGCATATGACGTTAACGATTCAGGCCAGATCGTTGGCCAATACCAAGACAGCTCGGGCGTTTCCCACGGTTATGAGCGAACCGGCAGCAAGTTTACGACGCTTGACGTGCCGTTTGCCGGCGCAACGGGCAGCGGCGCTGTAGGAATCAACAATTCGGGCGAGGTTGTCGGCGGGTGGAACGGAAGCAGTGGGGCACAGCACGGTTTCACGCTGATTGGAGGCACCTATGCCTCGTTCGACTGCCCCGCCGCGACCCAGACCTTGGCCTCCGATGTCAACAATGAAGGGGAAATAGTCGGCTCTTACATCGACACAAGCGGCGTTTATCACGGTTACTTGCTCAGCGGTGGAACCTACACTTGGATCGACCCTCCAGGCTCTGTTGACACGTTCGCCGACGGAATCAACGACGCCGGCGACATCGTCGGCTGGTATTGCGCAACCAGCGAATGTATCTCAACCGGGGAGGGCCAGCAGGGATTCTTGCTGAGCGGAGGAGTATTCACGACGATCACGATCCCCGGCGAATTTGCGACGAACTTGGTCGATATCAATAACAACGGCGTGGTCCTCGGGTCCTACCAGGATGCCGCCGGGCTCGTTGTTAGTTTCATGGCAATCCCGTAGATGGCTAGTAAGGCTCTTCGCGGCAGTGGGAGCCATGTAGTGAATTGTTTACTTGAGGAGAAAACCCGGAGTACACCATGACAAACTTGAAAACGTAGTTAGCGGTACTCTTGCTGTCCACGGTATGTTTGTTGACCAGCGCCTGCGCGCAACTTACTCCCAGCGGCGACGCCTATACCAACACGGCCGATCCCACCACGAACTACGGCGCCAAAACGCTGCTCGACGTCGAGAGCGCCTCGCAGACGACTTACATCCAGTTTGATCTGTCCTCGATTCCCGCCAGCTACAGCACTGCGATTGGTTTCATTTTTGTCTCTAGCTTTCAATAGGGCAGAGAGGAACGCCATGCTCTTACGTCGGTTTGCCTGCATGGACAAACTCAATTGGGGAAGCGATATCGCCTGCCTGGAACCGGTCTCGGCTGATGTCGAGCACATGGTCGTAATAGGCCAGGTTTTCCTTTGCCACGTTTAGAACCGCTTTTGCCTGCAGGGTTTGCACGAATGCACCGCGCAAGCTTGGCGACCCCAGGGAAGTTTTCACAAATCTCTACGAGGAGAACATTATGATTCGCAAGACCACCTACAAAGACACCCTAAACCGCCTGCGCCATGCAGTTTGTGCATTCGGGCTCTTGATTTCACTCGCCGCCCTGCCCGCCTTTGGGCAGCACGTCCATCAACTTTCCTACAACGGCTCTACGTGGGTAGACGAGCAGCTCCCGAGTGCCCAAACGACCGTTGTCACATCCATCGCCTCAATTCTGACAACGCCCAACAATCAGGAGCATGTACGCGCTATCGCGGATCTACCAAGAAAACAAACCTGGCGGCTGCCCGGCGAGTGGAATCGCTGCTGCTCGCCCAAGCCGAAGAGAAAGGAGATGTAGTTCTCAGAAAGCGCAGCCCGCTAGTGCGTGATTTCAAGACGCGGTTTTTTGAATGGGTGGAAGGTAATACGACGCTCAAGCAAGAGATCAAGGAGTATTACGAGAACGGCTGGCGGTTGCTTGAAGAGACTGACGTAGCGGCGATGAGGCTCAATGCGATCACCAAGGATGATGCTGACCGGCTCACCTTTCCAGGTGGTCCGTCAAATCACAACAACGCCTTGCGAACACTGCGGCGGATGCTTGGAAAGGCCGAAGAACGGACCATCATCAAGGCTTCTCCAAAGATCAAACTTATTCAGGAGCACGCACGGGAGCGCGTCATTGACGCCGAGATAGAAGCCACGCTTTTGCCTTTCTGCAAACAGCCGCTTCGCGATGTGTTGATGATCATGCGCGATTCGGGGATGCGCAACCAGAAAGAAGTTTTCCGAATGCGTTGGGAACACATGGACTGGGGCAACAAGCGATACTTCGTCTACGAGAGCAAATCGCCCAAGGGAAGAAGATATGTGCCAATCAGTCCGCGTGTTCGCACTTCTGGCGCGATACTCGGAGCAGAAAGAGGGATGGATCTTTCCCTCCAAACGCGCCGGTGGTGGGCATCTGACAACGGTCGCTAAGCAGTTCGAGAAAGCCAGAAAGGAGGCCGGGTTGCCAAACGACCTCGTCCTCTACTGCGCGCGTCATGGCTTCGGAACCGAGATGTATCGGGCCACCAAAAACCTGTTCGCGGTCATGAACGTCATGGGACACACGACTGTGAGCACAACCATGAAGTACCAGCACCAAGACATCGATGAGGTGGCCGCAGTGGCCGGCCATCGGGTCCAGTAAGGACACAAAAAGGACACAATCGGTGTAATGAGGATCGAGCCGAAGCTGCCAAGTGATTGAAAAGATGGTGAGCGCGGTAGGAATCGAACCTACAACCTACTGATTAAGAGTCAGGCGGCTGGCGAAATTGGCGGTCCTTCCGATTCAGCGGCTTGCGACGCACCCCCTTATTTATCAGCAAGATGTGTTGACAACTCGCAATTACCGGCGCACACTCGCAAGCACAGAAACGCACTCGCTTACGGACGTGGAACGGACGTGGAAAGGGCGGGAACATGAAGATTCACATCACCCAGAGTTCGGTGAAGGCACTGGAGACGGACACGGCGCGCGACCGCGTGTTCTACGACGACGACCTTCCCGGGTTCGGCGTCCGCGTGACAAAGGCCGGAACCAAGTCCTTCATCCTGAATTACTACGCCAACCTGGAGGAGCGGCGTCTGACTATCGGCAAGTGCTCCGAGATGGCGGCGGAACTAGCAAGGAAGAAGGCGGTGAAGATGCGCAACGACGCCCGCGATGGCATCGACCCGCTGCACGAGCGCGAGGTTCTGCGCGCCGAGCCCACGATGGCCGACCTGGCGGCCGACTACGTCGAGGAACACGCGTTGGCAAACAAAAGCGACAAGAGCGTCTACGAGGACCGGCGGATGCTGGAGAAGATCATCCTGCCGGAGCTCGGGAAGCTGCGCGTCTCGGCGGTTACGCTGCGCAACGTCCGGTCGCTGCACAAGTCGCTGAAGAAGACAAAGGTCCAGGCCAACAGGGTGGTCGCGCTTCTCAGCAAGATGTTCACCTTCGCGATGGACGACAACATGCGTCCGGACAATCCCGCGAAGGGCATCAAGCGATTCCCCGAGGACAAGCGCGAGGCGTGGTTCAGCCTGGATACACTCCATGCGATCTCGGACGCGCTGGACGCGTACCCCGAGCAGGACGCCGCCGACGCGCTCCGGCTCCTGATCGTGAGCGGCGCCCGCCCGCATGAGTGGCTCGGCGCGTCGTGGCCGATGTTCGACTTGAAGCGCGGCGTCTGGACGAAGCCCAGTCATCACACGAAGGAAAGGAAGATCGAGCACGTGCCGTTGAGCGAGGCGGCGCTGAGGATCCTTCGGCGCATGTGGGAGGACAGAACCGGACAATTCCTATTTCCGGGCCGCGACCCGGGCACCGCGCGCACCACTCTGCGCAATGCGTGGAAGCAGGTGTGCAAGGCCGCAGGACTCGCGAGCGTGTCCTACAAGCCGGGAAAGCGCGGCAAGCCCTTGCCGATCTGGAAGCCGACCGTCCGCGTGTACGATCTCCGCCACACGTTCGCGTCGCACTTAGTTTCGGGCGGGGCATCGCTGCCCTTGGTCGGAAGGCTGATGGGGCACACGCAGACGGGAACGACCGCCCGCTATGCGCACATTGCGGACGCGGCGCTGCGGGACGTGACGAACAACTTCCCAGAGATTCTGCCGCCGCAGAAAAGGCTGGCTTAGTTCGTGGATGCCGACAAAAGGCCGTCCAGGAAGCCGCAGGAGCGCACGCCGCCGGAGCGGTGACCCTTCGAGTTCAGCAACGTCTCAGTTTAGAATGCACATTCATGTGTGGCCGATACCGACTCTCACGTCGTAAGGAAGTGCTCGCCGAACATTTCGGCGCGGATTTTGAGGACCTGGACTGGGAACCGCGCTACAACATCGCTCCGACGCAGCCGGTGCCCGTGATACGACGCGACGGGAAAGGGCCAACTCTGCATGCTTCGCTAATGCGTTGGGGCTTGATCCCGTCGTGGGCAACGGACCCAAGCATCGGCGCTCGCACGATCAACGCCCGATCTGAAACTGCGGCAAGCAAGCCATCATTCCGGGAGCCGCTCCGGAGGAGCCGGTGCCTGATCCCTGCGGACGGTTTTTATGAATGGCAGCGCAGGGTCAAAGGGAAGCAGAAGCAGCCCTTCTGCTTTGAGGTCGGCGACGGCGGAATCTTTGGGTTCGCCGGCCTCTGGGATCGCTGGCGGGGGCCGGACGGGCAAGCGGTCGAGAGCTGCACGATCCTGACCACGACTGCCACAAGGCGCCCCTGATAATGGCGCTAAGGCGGGTCACCGATCGAAAGCTGCCTGCCGTCATTAACGCTTGGGAGTCATATTTCGCGGTTGCCCCTACCACTGAACTGGTGTCGTGAATGGCGAGTGCGGACCACAATCCGAATTGAGATTGGGTGAGATGAATAGCGTACCCGATGGCCGGGAAAAGGAAGAGGGCAACCGAATTCAGCACGAACACGGTTCCGAGCGAGACGGCCATCTCTTCTTCTCCTGCGTTCACGACGGGCCCAACCGCTGCGATTGCGCTTCCACCGCAGATGGCGGTGCCCGTGCTGATGAGGAGCGACGGTATGCGTTGCACCTTGAACAAACGTCCAATGCCGAGACCGAGGAGCATGGCAAAACTTATGCTGAGAGCGGTGTATAAGAACCCGGTGCGGCCCGCCCGCACGACTTCGTGCAGGTTCATGCCAAAGCCCAGCCCAACGATGGATGCCTGCAAGAGGAACGCGGAGAGCTTTTTCGCGTCGAGGTGATAAGAGTGCGGGAACGACATGCCGTAGATCAGCCCGGCCAGCAGCGCCAATGGGGTCGAAATGAGGCCACTGGCTGCGACGACAAGACCGACGAAGAAGATGTTCTTGGGGTTCATCACACTTCAGTCTCGCCGCACCAACACCTACCTGTCCAAGCAGTAATTCTTATTGCTCATGCGCGTCGCTTATCGTTTTGGCGATGCGTGGCGAGCTTACAAGCAGTGGGTAGGTTGTCGTGGGCCGCGGGAAATTAGACAGTCGATAACTAGATGGGGGATCGGGTCTTTGATCGTGTTGGGCTCAGGACATCCTGTCGAGATCGCAAGAAATGGAGGAATGCCAGTGTAATCCCTTGGGGTTCTTGGCCCAGTGGATAAGCCACACTGAGGGGCCGCATGATCCGAACTCCATGGATCGGCACGACTCTTGAGCTGTCATCGCTTCCTGGCCAACGCTTTCCGCCTGCTCCTGCACGGCTTCGCTTATAACCTGGTCAACCTCTTCCGTCTTCAGTTACCGCAGCCCTGGCGCTCGGCACAGATCGAAACTCTGCGCGCCCAGCTCTTCAAAATCGGCGCCCGCGTACGCCAGACCGCCCGCTGCCTCCGCTTTCACTTGGCCAGCGGCTGGCCCTTCCAGAACCTGTTCCGCTCTGCCGTCTTCGCCGTCAACAGCAGTTGACCTGACCGCTGGCCCCAAACTCACCTTTCCACCGACTGTCCCTGCGGAGCCGTGTCCAAAACCTCTCAGCTCGCCACCCGTACGCTCTTAGCTCGCATACTCTCGCCCTGCTCACTCCTCTGATCGCGCAATCTCTCCCCACCAACTGTCTCCCCAACCAAAATCTCAGCCCTCATGAATTAAGCAGGCTAGGAGAAGGGGCTCAGGCCGCCAGAGCTTTGCGCTTCGCTCTGCGCAGGTACAGACCTGTGTAGGACTCCACAGAATACTCGGGGTAGAACGGAATCCAGCAACTCTGATCGGGTACCGCCCATGCGTCGACCACAACATAGCCCAGCGATTCCAACTCCCCAATGAAACGATCGCGTTGAAACACTCGGCAGGGACATGCGGCCCAGCGTATATTCAGCAAAGTGATGCATTCGAAGCGGCTATGAAGCGGCAAGCGGTTGAGCACCAGATGTTGAGGGGGGCATGCGAGGTGCCGCAATGTATCTGCGATCGAAGTCTCGATCAATTGCAGACATCCAGAGGCGAGCAGACAATTGGACCCGTCGGCCTCTTCGAATCGTGACGTAAACCGCAGGCGGTTCTCACCCTTTTCTTGTGCTAGCCGATGTCCAGCGCGCGCGACCGCTGGCACCTCACAAATAAGCCATCGCACGTTGCCCGGGTATTCGAAGTAATCCTCCCAAAGGTAGAACAAGTTTCCGACACTGCCACCGAGATCAAAGACGGTCGCTCCGTCGCGCAGCGCCTCGCGAAGCCAGAAAGCGGCTGGATAGTCACTCGGCCGAACCCCATAGTCCTTGTATGCGAAGGCGATTTCATCGTGGTCGAATCCAAGCCGAACATTCTTGGGCGCATTCGCGCGAGCTTCCTCAAAGGAAGCATAGACGCCGCGGTACTTGAGCCACGAAGGAAGGCAGTGATTTAAGAAACGACGGTAACCAGGAATCGGCTTCCCAAGATTGATCAGATAGGGCAACGGACCAGCTTCGAGAAGAGCCTTTACGAGCGCCTTCTTGCGCGCCTTCGGGTTCAGAGAGTCGCCGCCAATGGCGGCGAGGATTTCTCTTGTTGATCGCTGCTTCATTTTCTGGGCTAAGCTTGGGCTAATGGAGTGACGGCTTGTAACGACGCGCGCTCGTTGACTGTACCAATTTGTTCAAGAGTCTTGGCCGCTGAGATCAGGCCGTCGCGGTCTTGTCTTTCTTGGGCCGGAATCCATCGCCACAGTCTCCTCTGAGCTTTTCTCCGTGACAGAGAATCACATCCGCGATCCGTCCGGGAAGCAGCAGTCTGTTTTCGTTTAGAAGAGGAATGCGCTAGAAGAAGCGACTCAGGCCGCCAGAGCTTTGCGCAGGTACAGACCTGTGTAGGACTCGACGGAATACTCGGGGTAGAACGGAATCCAGCAACTGTGATCGGGGACGGCCCACGCGTCGACCACAACATAGCCCAAGGCTTCCAACTCGCCGATGAAACGATCGCGTTGAAACACGCGATAGGGAGATACCGTCCAGCGAATGTTCTGCAAAGTGACGCATTCGAAACGGCTATGAAGCGGCAGTCGATTCAACACCAGGTGTTGCGGGGGACGTGCGAGGCCGCGCAACAAATCTGCGATCGAAGCCTCCATGTAGTGCAGGCATCCAGAGGCGAGCAGACAATTCGCACCATCGGCATCTTCGAATCGCAACGTGAAGCGCAGGCGTTTCTCACGCTTTTCCTGGGCCAACTGCTCTCCAGCGCGCACGACCGAGGGCAACTCACAAATAAGCCATTGCACTTCGTGCGGATATTCGAAGTAATCCTCCCAAGCGTAGAAAGAGGTTCCTACACTGCCCCCGAGATCAAAGACGGTCGCTCCGTCACGCAGGGCCTCCCGCAGCCAGAAAGCGGCAGGATAGTCGCTCGCGAGAAACCTCTGATTCTTGTATGCGAGGGCAATTGCATCGTGATCGTGTCCAAGCGGAACGTTTTTGGGGGCACGGGCACGGGCCTCCTCAAAAGATGCATACACGCCGCGATTCTTGACCCAGGATGGCAGACAGTGCGTCAAGAAACGACGGTACGCGGGAATTGGCTTTCCAAGATCGATCAGATAGGACAAGGGGCGCAGTTCTAGGATAGCCTTGGCGAGCGCCTTCTTGCGCGCCTGCGCGCTGAGAGAGTCACCATTGATCGCGGCGAGGATTTCGGTTGTTGGTCGCTGCTTCATCTTCTGAGCTGAGACTGGCTGTTGGGATTGATGTCCTGTAAAGACGTAACTGGGCTGACTATACCGTTGGGAAAATCAGGCATTCGCGGTCTTGTCCTTCTTGGGCTGGAATCCATCGCCACGATCTCCCCTGAGACGCCGCAGAAACCGAACCGTTCCCCGCGCCATGTAAAAGGCCGGCATATAGCTGGTTGAGATGACCACATTCTTCGCGGCATCGACCAGAGCGGACTGCTTCGGGGGCCGGGGCGAAATCCCCAACTTCCGCAGAAGAAAATTGGCGCGGTGCACGTTGGCGCGCTCCCAATCGTTCCACGTGAAATTGGCGCTGAGCGAAATGGAAACGTTGTCGTCGTTCTGAACCCAATGTGGGTTGTTCACCGGAATGTGAACGCCATTGCCCGGCACCAGGCGATACGTCGTTGCCCGGCTCTGAAACTGCGGCTTATAGATGGCAGCATTGTTGTCGACGGCCCAGAAGCGTTCCACCTCAGTAACGGGCAGTACGTCCTTGTCGTTCCGATCGAATACGTAAAGGTTCTTCTCACCCCGAATCTGCAAGAGGAAATTGCACTCGCGATCGATGTGGTACGGAGTGACGCGGCGCGGCGAAGTAATAAAGATGAGCGCGTCTTCCACCCTCATCACCTTTCTGAAGTCGACCCCGGTCAAGCCTTCGAACTCGCGCATGCATTCGTAGAAGAGCGCGCCGTATTCGGGATCTTTCTGGGCTTGATGAAGCGTAACCCACGCGCCGCAAGTCTCGATGCGATGGAGCGCTTCTTCCACCACGAACGGCTTGGGGCCCATCTGGTCCCACCGCTGGTCGGCACGGATGTCCGGTCCCGCGTCGTAGTACAAATCGCGCGGACGGTCGCGGCGGGTTGCCTGGGCAAGTTCGAGCAGCCGGGGCAGCGCAAACAGCGGGTGGTCCGCCAGCCGGTGAAAGAACTGGAACGGGAGCCGGTTGAAATCCGCACGGAACTGGTCATTGGGCTCAATAAAGTGAGCCGGGGCGCTAGTCTCGATGGATGCTTGCATATTTCGGTGGTCTCCTTTTGACCTGAGGAGTGTCTTAAACGACAGCTAAGTCCTTTGTTTCCGTCGGCAAATGTTCCACGTGAAACACTAGTCTAGTTGAAAATGAAATTCAATTTCAATTAGACAGATGCTTGGCTAGCAGTTCCCGCGTCGCGACAATGGTTGCCGATGCGCGCGCTGCCGAGCTTCGCTCGGCTGGACGGCCGGGGGCGGCCGTCCCTACGTGGGCTGGACGGCGGGGGTGGCCGTCCCTACTTGGTTGCGCGCGCTATCGAATGGTTCGGGAAATGGTCGTCTTCAGCGCATCGGCCAGATGCTTCACAAACGGCTCCAGCAGCATGCCCGCAGGATAAACCGGCAGCGTCAGAATTTCGTGGCCTCCGCGCGCCAATCGGCTCCAGTCGCCTTCCGCTGGGCCGTATTTCGCGTACTGCCTCATCGGACGGAAATCGGTGACGACACCTTCATAGGGCTTCGCCTGATAGACCACGCACGCCCGGTCATTGATCCGCCACATCTCCGCGAGGACAACGGATTCCGGCTTGTTGCCCGATTCCTTCGCCAGGAATCTGCCGAACATCATGCCCTTCCAGATCTTCGAGCGGCTCCGCAGGACCTTGATTTTCTCGTCAAAGAACTTTTTCTTTTCGCCAGCATTCAGCAGCAGAAAGTTCTTGCCGTGGAACCTGAGTTTCTGTCCGAGGTGCCGTACTTTTCGCCAGGCGGTATCGGATGGAATGTTGCACCAGTTCATGGTGTCGAACAAAGCGAGCAGAGCGACTTCCTCACCCTGCGCTTTCAGTTGCTGCGCCATCTCGTAGGCGACAGTACCGCCCAGGCAGTAGCCGCCCAGATGATACGGGCCATGCGGCTGGATGCGGCGGATCTCCCTCACGTAGAGAGACGCCATCTCCTCGATCGTTGTCAGGCATGGACGTTCGCCGTCGAGGCCCTGGGCCTGCACGCCATAGAAAGGCTGATCGGAGCCGAGATGTCGTGAGAGGTCGCGATAGATCAACACATTGCCACCGCCGCCGTGGATGCAGAAAAATGGAGGCCGAGAGCCGTTGGGCTGGATCGCTACCAGCGGGGACCAGTCCGGCGACGTGCTCTCAGTCTGCAGAAGCTTCGCCAACTGCGCGATGGTCTGAGCCTCGAAGAGGACGGAGAGCGGGAGTTTGCGCTGAAATTCTTTCGTGATCTGCGCGAACAGGCGCACCGCCAGGATCGAAGTGCCACCGAGCTCAAAATAGTTCTGATTCAGACCAATCGGGCTGGCACCGAGCAAGCTTTCCCAGATTTTTTGCAGTTTTCTCTCGGTCGGGTTAGCGGCACGGCGGGGCTCAGCTTCTCTGAGCGCCGGCTCGGATGGACGCGGGAGTGGGGCGCGTCTTGAAACCTTGAGCTCGTGCATGCGCGCCTCGGGTACATCGCGCATCAGTTCGAGAACGTTCCGATAGTCCTCAAGAACCAGCCGAATGGTCGCCGCGTCAAAGAGGTCGGGGTTGTACTCGAGTTGGGCGCGTAAACCTTCCCGGCGATCCAACAGGCCCATCTGCAGTTCAAAGTGCGTACCCAGGCCAAAATCGGGGAGCGGGGTAACCGTCAGGCGATCGAGTTCCCGTGGACGCAGGAAAGCGAGCTGATAGAAGAAGTAGCATTGCGATAGCGGATTCCGGCCATGGACGGAGCGCACGTCCAGGTGATCCATCAGAACTTCAAAGGGCAACTCGGCGTGATTCAGCGCGTCGAGCGTGACGTCCCGCACGCGAGCTAGCAGTTCATTCAGCGTGGGATCGCCGGCCAGATTCAAGCGCAACGTAACCGGACTGGCGAAGGGCCCAATGAGTCCTTCGGTTTCGGGTTTGCGATTCGCCACGGGCGACCCGATCATGATGTCTTCCTGCTCCGCGTAGCGACAGAGCAAGGCCGCGTAACCGGTCAGCATGACCATGAATACAGTTGCGCCTTCGGACCGGCCCAACTCTTTCATGGACCGCGTCAGATCCTCTGGGAGCAGCAGGGTTTCCATGGCGCCGCGAGACGCGGGACGATTTCTCGGTGGCCGATCGGTTGGAAAGTTGAGCACCGGCAACGGCGGCTTGAGCTGCGTTTTCCAGAACTCGAGCTCTTCGCTGGCCGCATCGGACTTGAGCCATTCCTGCTGCCAGTGCGCGAAGTCGCCGTACTGGATGGTCAACGGCGGCAAGGAGGGTGCTTCGCCCTTGGAGGTGGCTTCGTAGATCGTCCACAGATCGCGTTGGATGACGTTCTGCGAAAATCCATCGACGATGATGTGGTGGGCGGTGAGGATCAGCACATGCTCTTCGGGCGCAAGCCGGAACAAATGGGCGCGGAGCATCGGTCCTTCCGCAAGATCGAATGGAGCACTGGCTTCGGCGCGAATCGACTCCCACAACTTCTGCTCCCGGTCTGGCGCCGCGACGAGTTCAAGCGAGGACACGGGCAGATCGATCAATTGGGAGAAGGGTTGGGAGGGGTGGATGATCTGGATTAACTCTTCACCTTCCTTCTGGAAAGTGGTACGCAGGGACTCATGCCGGTCGACCAGCAATCGAAGACTGTCTTCCAGATGGGCGAGGGAGACCTCACCGGTAAGCCGGACACAGGCGCGCATGTGGAGCGCCGGATTCCCGGGCACAATCTCTTCGAGTGCGAAGAACCGACGCTGCGCCACGCTGGCCGGCAACCCGAAAGAGTCAACTGTGGCCGCTTCGGGTGCGGCAGGAATATTGTCCACTTTAGAAACCGCTGGTGCTGCCGCCGCGGCGGCCGCTCCCAACGAGCGGGGAGTGGAAGACGCCCCGGCGCCGCCGGAACTTGAATGCGCGTGGGCGGCGGTTACCGGCCGCTTTTGCCTCGCCAGCGACGCGCCTTCAGAAACGGGGAATGCGGAAAGAGGCCGATTCGGATCTTGCACGATATTTTCGAGCAGGCCCTTGAAGTCAGCCAGCAGGCGCGTAATCGTGCCCGCCTCAAACAGATCGGTGTTGTATTCGCAAGCCAGGCGCCATCCCTCATTGCGAAGGACGAGGAAGACATGCAGATCGTATAACGCGCCCTGGGACTTGGACGGGATCACCGTCAATTTGATGCCGGAAAATTCCTGCGCCTTGACGGGGTCGCGCTGGCAGATAAAGTTGAGGCGAAATAGTGTGTGGTGGCTCGGATAATCGTTGGGTCGCAGTTCCTTGAGCACCTGCTCGTAGCGAACATTCTGGTTCGCGATCGATTGCAGGCCGACTTCTTGAACTCTCTGCAGCAACTGCGGGAATGTGGGGTTCCCCGAGAGGTCGAGGCGGAGAACCACGGTGTTGATGAACGGGCCGATGACGGACTCGAGTTCCACACTGTTGCGTCCAGCGACCTGGGTGGCAGCGCCAAAATCGGTTTGCCCCGTGTACTGAACCATCAGAACGCCGAGAGCAGCCAACATCGTGTTGAAGAACGTGGCGCTCTCGCGATTTCCGATTTCTCGCACGGCATCGGTTAGCGTCACCGGCAGTAATAAGGAAGTAATGGTTGCTTCGAAGGTTGGAGATGCCCGGCGCGGCCGGTCGGTCGGAACGTCGAGCAGCGGCAGATCTTTGAGTTGCTCTTTCCAATAGGCAAGTTCTTTTTGCACCGCGGGGGATTCGGACTGCTCCCGCTGCCAGACCGCATAGTCTCCGTATTGAATGGTAAGTTCGGGAAGAACTGGGTCCACATTACGGGAATAGGCCTCGTAGAGCGCTCCGAGTTCATTCGAGATCAAGCCGATCGACAAGTAATCGATCACCGAATGGTGAGGAGTGACGAGCATGACGTGCTCGGCGTCTTCGACTCGCAACAACGTTACCCGGAAAAGCGGTCCCACCGCCAGGTCAAAGCGCCAACGGGCTTCGTTAAAAGAGAGCCGATCGACTTCCGCATCCCGCTCTGGTTTCGGAAAGTGTCGCAGGTCGACAACCGGAACATCGATGTGCAGCGAAGACTTGATTACCTGGGCGGGCTGCCCATCCACGACCGTGAAGGTGGTGCGCAGCACTTCGTGACGCTGAATGATCTGGTTGAAAGCCCGCTCTAGAAGCGCCGGGTCGAGCGCCCCTTGCAGACGGAAGCGGACGGGCACGCTCCAGGTGGGGTTGCCTGGATTCATGCGGTCGAGCGCCCACAAGCGCTCTTGTACGAGCGAAGCAGGCAGGACGAAGACCTCTTCTGTCCCGAGACTCGGCGGTTCGGAATTCGCCGGGGGCGCAATTGGTTTCGTGTTTTCCAAAGTGCTCACTTCACCGGTTCTTTCTCAGGAACCTTGAGAACCGTCCTGACCCGGTAGCGGTCGCGGGAAACCGCAACGATGCCGGGAGCTGCTTTTGCAGGGGAAGCGGCTCCACTTTCGAGCTGCGCGAGGACCGCAGCTATTGTGCGGTGCTTCAGGATCAGGGCGGGCGGAATTTTCATGCCCACCTTGCCCGCGCGGGCCACAATCTGGAAGATGTGCAAGGAGTCCGCGCCCAGCTCAAACAGGTTGTCCTGGATGCCGACTCGCTCCAGGTGCAGCACTTCGGCCCAAATGGCGGACAGCGTCTTCTCCTGCTCGGTGCGCGGGGCGACAAATTCTCTGTGGTGCGCGGCGCGGCCGGTGTCGGGAGCAGGCAGCGCTTTGCGGTCGACTTTCCCATTCGGAGTCAGTGGCATCGCGTCCAGGCGCACCACGGCCGACGGCAGCATGTAATTGGGCAATTTGCCGGTGAGCACTTCCCGCACGGTTGCGACCGTAATTGCCTGCTGGTCGCTGGTGACGTAGGCCACCAGGCGCTTATCGCCCGGGATGTCCTCACGCACAATCACCACCGCTTCGCGAACCCCGGGGTAACGTGCCAGCGCAGTTTCGATTTCTCCGAGCTCAATGCGGAACCCGCGCAGCTTGACCTGGTGATCCAGCCGTCCCAGGAACTCGATGGCGCCGTCGGGCACGCGGCGGACCAGGTCACCGGTTTTGTACATGCGTGCGCTGGTGTTGGGCCGGAAGGGATCGGAAACGAATTTTTCCGCAGTCAGCTCTGGCCGATGGAAATATCCACGAGCGAGCCCGTCGCCACCGATGTGAAGTTCACCTGCGACTCCGATGGGGACCAACTGCTGGGCCGCATCGAGAACGTAGAACTGGGTGTTGTCAATGGGCGGGCCGATGGGTACCGGACCCTCGCCGGTTTTGACCTCGAGCGTCGAGGACCAGATGGTGGTTTCGGTCGGTCCGTACATGTTCCAGACCGAGTGCGCGCGGCGAACCAGTTCGTTCGCCAGATCGCGGGGAAAGGCTTCGCCTCCGCAGAGAACTTTGAGCGCTGGCTTCCCTTCCCAGCCGGCTTCGATCAGGAGCTTCCAGGTCACCGGCGTTGCCTGCATGACGGTGGCTCCCGAACTTACGATCCGGCTGAGCAGGAGATTGCCGTCCGCCGCCGCCTCGCGGCTGGCGATCACAAGTTTCGCGCCGAGCGCAAGCGGCAGAAAGAGTTCCAGTCCTGCAATGTCGAACGAGAGCGTGGTCACGGCGAGCAAGATGTCGTTCGCCTTCAGACCGGGCTTCTTGCTCATCGACAGAAGCAGATTGACGACGGCGCGATGCGAAATTTCGACCCCTTTGGGCTTGCCCGTCGAACCTGAAGTGTAGATGACGTAGGCAAGGTCGTCCGCGGTGGGCGCGGTGGGCGGAGCATCGCTGGAGTGCCGCGCGATGGTCGTCCATTCGGTGTCCAAAAAGACGTGACGGGCGGCGCCGATGTTGACGGTCTTGAACAAACTTTCCTGCGTCAGCAGAACCGGGACGCTGGCATCGTTCAGCACGAACGAAATGCGCTCGGCTGGATAGGTAGGATCCATGGGAACGTAGGCGCCGCCAGCCTTCATCACGCCCAGCAGGGCGACGATCATGTCTAACGAGCGCTCGACGAACACGCCGACCATCACGCCGGGTTTCACACCGGTGCTTCGCAAGTAGTTGGCCAGTTGGTTGGCACGGCGATCGAGGTCGCGGTAGGTCAGTTGTTCGCCATCGAACGTAGCCGCGATCGCATCCGGCGTCTTCTTGACTTGGGCTTCAAACAGTTGATGAACACAGAGGTTGCGCGGATAGTCGGCTGCGGTTTGATTCCAGTCGACGGCCAACTGGCGGCGGCCGGCTTCGTTGAGCAGGGGCAGACGGGATACGGGTTGATCCGCATTTTCGACTATGCCCAACAACAGCGTTTCGTAATGACTCAACCAGCGGGCAATGGTGGATTCGTCGAAGAGCCCCGTGTTGTAGTCGCAGTCGAGCATGAGCCCGTCTTTCGACTCAACCACGTTCAGGAAGATATCGAAGTTGACGAAGCTCTTTGGATTGGGATCGGCTTCGGCTTCGAACCCATCGAATGGCATATCGCCGCCGACCCGCTCCAGGTTGAATTGCACTTCGGTCAACGGCAACCGGCTGGGATCGCGCGGAATCTGCAGCTTCCGGACCAGGCGGCCGTAGGTGTAGTTCTGGTGCTCGTAGCCAGCCAGCACCGTCTGCTTCATGTTCGCGAGGAACTGCGCGGCAGTGGAATCTGCGGTCGGCTTTCCGCGCAGAGGAATAAAGTTGACGCAGTGTCCCACCAGAACCGCATCTTCCAGAAGCGCCTGCCCGGCAGTGGGAATTCCGACGACGATGTCGTCCTGACCACTCAAGCGGCTTAACAGGATCTGGAAGCCAGAAAGCAGAGTGACGAAGAGCGTACACTTCTGCTTCGCCCCAAGTTTCTTGATGGCGTTGTAGGCATCGGCCCCGATTCTTGTCCGGTAGGTTGCGCCTTTGAATTCCTTCACCGCGGGCCGCGGCCGATCCGTCGGCAGATCGAGTAAGGGAGCGGGCTGCTGGAATTGATCAAGCCAGAATTTCTCGACGTTGGCCCCTTCTGACCCGCTCATGAATTCGCTCTGCGACTTCGAATAGGTCGCGAAGCTCATGGGCGAAGGCAGGGTCGATTGCAGGGCCGAGGACTCGCCGCGATTGAGCGCGTTGTAGATTTTGGGAAGCTCGTCGAGCAGCACGTTGGTGGACCATCCGTCGCACACAATGTGATGCGCGGTGAAGACCAGGCACGCGTATCCCGGCTCCATTTTGACAAGTTGCGCGCGAACCATGGGACCTTCCACCAGGCGGAAGGGCGTGTGTGCATCATCACTTATGATCTGCTTCCAGCGCGCGTCGCGTTCCGCCGCACTGAGCGTGGTGAGATCCATGGTCGGAATATTGAGATCGAGTTTCGGAGCGAACTTCTGCACCTGGCCTTCGTGGATGAAAGTCGCGCGCAGGGCGTCGTGGCGGTTGACGATTTGGCGAACCGCGTCTTTGAGCGCCGACTCGTTGACCTTTCCGCGCATGTGAAGGGTGAAGGATTCGTTGTAACTACAAGATGCGTCGTCGCTTAGCTGATCCGCGAGCCAGACTTCCAATTGTGGCTCGGTGACGGGAACTTCCTGAGCAATTTCGGAATCGGCCTCTGCCGCTGCAGCCAAGCTCACAATTGTCTGTTCTGCGCTGGACGGCTTGGCGAAGAAGCCGACGGCCTGCATGTCATATACGCTTTCCTTGAACGCGGCGACAATTTTCTCGAGGTCAGCATCGGTGTGGGCCGTCGAGAGGAAACAGGGAAAGCCTTCGAGAATGTGAATTCCCTTCATTCGCAGGAAGTAATAGAAGAGGCTGGCGAAGTGTTCTTCCACCGGAAGCGCAAAGTAGAAGAAACTCGCAAAATGCTCGATGCGAGTGGGAACCTGCTGGAACTCGAAGAACTCATTGATGGTCTTGACCAGCTTGGCCGTGCGCTCGTTCAACCGCTCCTGCAAGCCGGGGCCCTGCTGTTGAAAGTGTTGCATCACAGCCTTCATCGCCGCCAAGGTCAGTGGGTGGCGGATAAAAGTGCCCGCGAAGAAGGTGACGCCGACCTCAGGATAGGAATCGTCGCCGAAATGCCACGCTCCTCCGTCGAGAGCGTCCATAAATGCGGCTTTACCGGCGAGGATGCCAATCGGCATGCCGCCTGCGACGACCTTGCCGTAAGTGGCGAGATCGGCGCGGACTCCGAAGAGCGCCTGGCAGCCACCAAGGTGGGCTCGAAATCCAGTCACCACCTCGTCGAAAATGAGGGCCGCGCCCGACTCCTGCGTGATCTTGCGAATCTCCTGCAGAAACTCGCGCGGCTGAAGGTGCGGATGTCGGCTCTGCACCGGCTCGACCAGCACGGCGGCCAGATCTTGGGCATTCTGGCGAATCCACTCAAGCGATTCCGGCGTTCCGTAGTCGAGGACGACGACGTTTGTGAGACTCTCACGAGGAATTCCCGGCGCCACCGGGGCGGAGTGTGGAATGCCCCCCTTCTTCACGCTCTTGACCAGCACTTCATCAAACATGCCGTGGTAGGCGCCGCCGAATAACACAACTTTGCTGCGGCCGGTAGCGGTGCGCGCCACACGCAGCGCGGCCATCACTGCTTCAGAACCCGTGTTGCAGAAGGTCATGCGCTCGTTGCCGGTCATCTGGCAGAAGAGCTGCGCGACTTCACCGGCCAGTGGCGTCTGCGGGCCGATTTCGAAGCCTTCATGGAGTTGTTTGGCAATGGCCTGTTCGACGAAGTCGGGACGATGCCCCAACATAATGGGGCCAAACCCGCTCAGGATGTCGATGTATTCGTTGCCGTCCACGTCCCATAGCCGCGATCCCTGGGAGCGGTCGGTGACGATGGGATAAACGATCTCCTTCCACTGCGAGCGGAAACCGGAAACGACGCGCGGGTCGGCAAGCGCGGCGCGATTCTTCTCGGTGCTGCTCTTGGACTTCGCGGTGCGCCGCGCATACAACTCGATCAGCTTCTTCAAGCCTTCCTGCTGCTGCGGCGTTACATTGCCCGATATGCCTTTTTGAGGCGGCTTGTACGGCCCAAAGGGCTTGAATTCTTCCTTCGCGCTCGCGGTGGCAACAGGTGCGGCAGGCGCCGCGACGGGCGCCGCGACTGGAGAGGGCGATGGAGCGAGTGATGGAGAGGAAGGCTTGGGCGCAACCGTGGCTGGCACAGCCGGAGCAGGCACAACCGCGGCAGGGGCAGCCGAAGCCGGCGCAGTCGCGCCGCCACGCATCGCTTCCAACTGTTTTGCAAAGAGTTGATTCATCGCGAGAAGCTGTTCACGCATCAAGCGTTCAACCGGAGATTCAGACATGGCACCATCTCCATTTCCACTTACGGGGGCATTGCCCATTGAACTGGTGGTCGCTGACATGGACGAAACCGCCGGCATGGCCGACATGGCCATGACCGGAACGGCGGGAGCGGTTACCGCCGGTGGCGCTGTTTCCGCCAGAACGTCCGCTGGGAGCTTGCCGTCAAGATACTCGGCGAGCGCGTTCATGGTCGACAAGTCGCCCAGCAACTGGCGAAAAGTAATCTTCAAGCCGAATTTTCCGTGCAGCGATTGCGTCACCTGGGTCAGGAAAAGCGAGTCGAAACCCATTTCGAGGAAACTGGTGGAGCCGTCGGCCTGAGAAAGATCCACACCAGAAAGGTCCTCGAAAATCTCGCTGAGAACTTTGGTGATTTTCGTCTGCCGCGAGGCGGGCACGGAAGAGGCTGCAAGAGTTTGCGAATTCACGTTCACGTGGGTGTTTTCCTCCGAAGCCGGGGCTTCAGCTGGGATTTCAACAAAGCGCGGAGCCGCGACCGGTGCGACCGGCAGCGCTGCCGCAGATTCTTCGAGAATGGGAGCATCGAGCCAATAACGTTTTCGTTCGAACGGATAGGTTGGGAGCGAGATACGCTGCCGCTTCTCTTCGCCATGAAGGCTGCCATGAAGACTGCGCCAATCCGGCTGCGCTCCGGCAAGCCAGAGTGCGCCGAGCGAATTCATCACGCTCGCGGCGTCTCCCTCGCCAGAAAAACTGTCGGCCAGCGAAGAGAGGATCGGTTGTTCAGGAGACGCGCCGGCCTGCTGCCGGGCGAGCGTACCCAGGACGTTGCCTGGACCCACTTCGAGAAGAATGCTGTTGGGCTGCTTACGAAGTTCGGCAAGAGCGGGAGCAAACTGCACCGGCTGGCGGAAGTGACGCGCCCAATACGCAGGATCGGTGGCTTCCTTCTCGGTGATCCAGGTTCCGGTTACGCCGGATACATACGGAATCTGCGACCGGCCAGGACGCACTTCGGCAACCAGCTTCGTAAACGGTTCGACGATGGGGTCCATCATCGCGGAGTGAAAAGCGTGCGAGGTCACCAGGCGGCGACACATAATGCCGTCCGCCCCAAGCTTCTTCTCAAATTCGTCAAGCGCATCGAAGGGGCCGGCGACGACGCATAGAGTCGGCGAGTTGACCGCGGCGAGCGAAAGATTCCCATTCAGCCGCGTCCGGAGTTCCGGCTCGGGCAGCCGCACCGACAGCATGCCGCCGCGCGGCAGGTCCTGCATCATTTTTCCGCGCGCAGCCACCAGCGTCAGGGCGTCTTCGAGCGAGAACACTCCGGCCAGGCAGGCAGCGGCGAACTCGCCGATACTGTGGCCGAGCATGGCGGCAGGCCGGATTCCCCAGCTCATCCAGAGCTGCGCGAGCGCGTATTCAATCGCGAAGATCGCAGGCTGCGCGACGACGGTATCGGTCACGCGCCGCTTCGCCTCTTCCGAGGCAGCCTCCTCTGGATAGAGTAACGATCGAAGATCTTCTCCAAGCGGAGCGCGAAGAATCTCAGCGCACCGGTCGACACTCTCGCGGAAGACTCGCTCGCTTTCATACAGTTCGCGGCCCATGTTCGGATGCTGTGCCCCCTGGCCCGGGAACAAGAAGGACACCGTGGGGTTGTCGAGAGGCCGCAAGCGAGTGGGCAACCGTTTCCGGTCGCGCTGCGACAGGCTTGCGATCGCCTCGGGCACATCCCGCGCGACGATGGCGCGGCGGCAGGGGAAGGAACGACGGCCCATTTGGAGTGTCCAGGCAACGTCGGCAAGGTTCAGTTCCGGACGATCGGTTAGATGACGATCGGCTAGATATTGGCAAAGGTTCGCAGTGGCATTCTCCAGCGCCGCTTCCGAACGCGCCGACAACACCAACAACTGCACCGGACGCGCCGAAGGAGAAGACTGCCAGGCCGGCGCCTGCTCAAGAACCACGTGCGCATTCGTGCCGCCAACTCCAAAAGCACTCACCCCTGCGCGTCGAGGACCGTTTTCCTGCTTCCACTCTTTACGCTTTGAGTTGAGGAAAAAAGGACTATTTTCGAGATCGAGCTTCGGGTTCGGTTTTTGGAAGTGCAGCGTCGGCGGAAAAACGCCGTCGCGAACCACGTGCGCGGCGTGAATCAGGCCGGTAATGCCCGCGGCAATATCCAGATGACCGACATTGGTTTTGGCCGTACCGACGGCACAGAATTGTTTCGCCTTGGTGTGGGCGCGAAACGCCTTCGTGAGCGCGGCCATTTCAATGGGATCGCCGAGCGGCGTGCCGGTTCCGTGTGCCTCGACGTACCCGATGGAGTCCGGAGAAACACCGGCCAGCGCCTGGGCCATGGCAATGACGTTGGCTTGACCCTCGACACTCGGCGCAGTGTAGCCGACCTTATCGGAGCCGTCGTTATTCGTCGCAAAGCCGCGGATGACCGCATAAATCGAGTCGCCGTCGGCCACGGCATCTTCGAGCCGCTTCAGTACCACGACTCCCGCGCCGCCACCAAAGACTGTGCCATCCGCGTTCTCATCAAACGCGCGGCAATGGCCGTCGGGAGAAACCATCCCGCCGTCTTGATAGAGGTATCCGCGTTTTTGCGGGAACGTAATGGACACTCCTCCCGCCAAGGCCATGTCGCACTGGTAGGTTTGGAGCGCTTGCGCCGCCTGGCAGACGGCGAGCAGCGAGGTTGAGCAACCGGCCACCATGGTGAAGGCCGGGCCCTTCAAATTCAATTTGTAGGAAACGCGAGTCGCGAGAAAATCGACGTTGCTACCGAGGGTTACCGGATAATTGGCGACCTGGTAGCCGCTGACGTAGTCTTCGATAAAGCGCCGGTCGCGGCAGACGTGGCGCAAAAAATAGGTGCTGGGACTGCAACCGGCATAGACGCCCGTCATGGCCGGACAGTTCAGCGGATCGTAGCCGGCATCCTCAATCGCCTCCCAACAGCATTCGAGAAAGATGCGCTGTTGCGGGTCCATCAACTCCGCCTCTTTGGGATAAACGCCGAAAAACGCTGTGTCAAACAGATCCACGTCGTCGAGGATCGGCCTCGCCCGCACGTAGGTGGGATCGGCGGCAACCGCAGTGGCGTTGGCCACCTCAAGTTCTTCCACTCGGAACTGGGCGATGGACTCAACGCCTGCCAACTGGTTTCGCCAGAACTCGGCGACCGTGCGGGCGCCTGGGAAACGGCCAGACATCCCGACGATGGCGAGAGCGTTACTGAGATCCTGTGTATTCGGATCGCTCATTGATGTTGCCCTACTTTGTCTTTGTTGTTGCGCTGTTTCGCCATCGCGTTCCGCTGCTTGCGGATTCTCTCGGCAATCTCCGAACTGGCAACCTGCGATGCTTGCCCGTCGAGATAGTTGCTCAAAGCACGAATGGATGGGAATTGAAACAAGTCGGTTACCGAAAACTTGCGATTCAGAGTTTGTTGCAGTTCGGCGTGGACTTCCACGAGGAGAAGAGAGTCACCGCCGAGGTCAAAGAAGTTGTCGGCCGGTCCCAGATGCTCAACTCCGAGCACCTTTTTCCAAACCGACGAGATGATTTCTTCAGTTCCCGCTTTCACCGCAGGGCCGCCGCTTGCCGGTTCGCTCCGCGGCGAATGTGGCGTCGGAAGCAGGCTGCGATCCACCTTGCCGTTCGCGTTCAAAGGCAGCGCCTCCATCATCAAGAACGAGGACGGGATCATGTAGGCAGGAAGAAAGCTTTCGAGAGCCGCGCGCAATGTGTGCGCTTGTAGCGGCTGGCCATTTCCCGGCACATTTTCCGGAACATTTTCCGGAACTATGTAGGCGGCGAGTTTTTTCTGACCGTCGAAGTCGATCGCATCCACGACGGCCTGCTTCACGCCGGACTGGCGGAGCAAGGTCGCCTCGATTTCGCCCAGTTCGATTCTCTGTCCATTGATCTTGATTTGGCGGTCAATCCTGCCGAGGAACTCGATCTCGCCGTCGGGCATGAAGCGTCCCCGGTCTCCCGTGCGGTAGATTCGCTCTCCCGTTCGGGGATGAAGCGCGGTGCGGGCACGGGTCTGCTCGTCGTTGCGCCAATATCCCTTCAGCAGACCAACGCCGGAACAGCAGAGCTCGCCTGGTTCCCCGCGTGGGCAGTCTTGCAATTGTTCGTCGAGCACGTAGTAGCGGGTGTTCGCAATCGGATGTCCGTAAGGGATGCTGTTCCAATCCGCCTGAACATTCTTGACCGGGTACCAGATATTCCAGACCGTGGTCTCGGTGGGCCCGCCGACACTGACGACCTGCACATCGCCGAAGTGTGCTCGGATACGCTCGGGCGCGCTGAGGGCGATCCAATCACCGCCCAGGAAGGCCAGCCGAAGACGGCCCTTCAACGCGAGCTTCCGCGCCGACGCATGGACGAGCAGCATTTCCATAAACGCCGGCACGGAGTTCCACACGGTCACCTGGTGCCGGTCAATCAGTTCAACCCAATGATCGGGCGAACGCGTTCCATCGCGATCGGGCATGACGATAGCTCCGCCGACGGCCAGAATCCCGAAGATGTCATACACCGACATATCATGGTGCAAAGCGGTGACGGCCAGCACGCGATCGTTAGAGTTCACTTGAAATGTGCGGTTCGTTTCCAGAATGCAATTCACCAGCCCGCGATGAGCAATCATCACGCCCTTTGGCTTTCCAGTCGAACCGGACGTATAGAGAACGTAGGCGACATCGTCTGGAGACTGCAGGCGAGCTAGCGGAATTGAACCGTCGGCAACTGATTCATCCTGGCCTGCATCATCCTGGTCGACACAAATCCGGGTCACGCCGAACGGCCACGACAGTTTCTCCTCCAACCAGGACTGAGTGAGAACGATCTCGACCTCACCGTTTTCGAGCAGGTACGAAAGGCGCTCCGGTGGAATATTCGGATCGATGGGCAGGTACGCCGCGCCCGACTCGAGAATGCCCAGCACGGCAACGATCTGTTCCCAACCTTTGTCCATCACGATCGCGACCAGGGTGTTAGGCCGGACTCCAAGCGCCCGCAGCCGGTGGCCCAGACCTCGCGCCCGGAAAAGCAGGTCCGCGTACGACAGCGTTCGCGTGGACGAAATGACGGCTGGCCGCTCAGGCGCGCGCCTGGCCTGTTCGAGGAACAGATCCTGAATGAGACAGTCGGAAATGGCTGAGTTAGTCAAATGCTTTACCGGTCTTGGTCTCAGGCTCGCTTCGGAGCATGATTCCTCTAAACTTGGTGAGAACTGCGGGACGCCAGGTTGTCTCGCAACAATACAACCCCAATGTCTTGTTAATCAAATAGTGAAAGAATATTCCTCAGGCTGAAGCCCCGGACGCACACAAACTTGGTTGGCGGACACTTAAGTAATCAAACCAGTCAGGCTGCAACGTCAATCTTCGGAAGTGCTACTTTCCTTCCGTAAGGGCGACCTGGAGAGAGCTTCCACTACAAGTATTTCTTGACGATCAAATACGGAAGCAGCGCTACTTCTGCCAGAGACGGCCACGGGTCCTCCCGGCAGAAAACCGACTCGATACGCGTTCTCTGAAGCGAACTGAAATAGGCGCCGAACTTCAATCGCCCCAGCATGAGTCCTGAGAGAACTGTCGGTATGTCGGTGATCAGGCGAAGCCATCCAATCCCGGATTGTCCGCGACGCGGTTCGACCTTCTCTCCCAACTGATCCGCGTAAACCAGGTAGGGGAAATCGACCCCGGCCGGCAAACCGATGCTATGAAAGCCCCAAGCCCGGGCGTTCACGTCCAGGAGCTTGTATTGACCATCGCGGGGATCCTGCTTGAATTCCACCTCGACCAGGCCGTAGTAGTCGATCGCTTTCAAGAAGCGTTCCGAGAGTTCCTCGATCGCGGGAAGCTCGATGCTCTCCACATAGGTCGCGGCGCGCCCGAACTCATGGGGATGCTGACGGTTGCGTCTGGCGACCAGGCTGCTATGGGCCCGACCGTCGCGAAAGAAAGCACAATACGAGAATTGGTGTTGCCCATCGCCAGGAATGATTTCCTGGACCATCACCTCTTCGGGCCTAATCTGCTGGTTGGCTTTGATGAACAACTGATTGAGCTCTTCGGGCGTATCCGCGCGCCACGCTTTCTTTCCGGTGGCATAGAAAAAATTCTCTTTGACCGCAGGCTTGATGGCCAAAGGCAGTCGCGGATAAAGAGCGGCAAGCTCTTCCAAATTCCGAGGATTCCAGGTTTCCGGAGTTGGTATGCCCAGTTGTTTGGCCAGGATGTGGGTGTTCTTCTTATCCCACGCCCACTGCACGGTGGTCCAGTCCGGAGTGGTCACGCGGAAGAACTCGGCAAGCCGCGGACGATGACGCGAGAAAGCCGCCACCGTCTCGTCCCGTGTCGGAAAAAGCACCCAACCTTCCAGTCCGAAACGTTGGCCAACCTCGAGCACGGTATTGACGGTCGCCTGCTCCTCGCGCAGATCCTTGACCCGAATGACCCGGGTTGCATACTTGGAGAATGAAGAAATCGAATGTTGGTCATCCAGTATGTAAACCGGAATCCCTCTTCGACCCAGACTGCGGGCGATCGCCAAACCAGGGTGATCTCCCCCAATTACGAAAGCGCCAATTTTGCTTGGTTTCATAGTTGTTTGATCAGCGCTTCGTTGTTAGCGGGGACGTGCGCTATTTCGGAAGACATATTTCGCGAGTTCACCGGATGCAAACTCGGTTCCAGCCACGAAGTACAACAGAGGGCCAAAGCTGCGGGCAGCAGTTGCGCCGATGAAATGCAAACCTGGTACAGAAGAACTGAACCCGCCGGTCAGCACCGGATAGCCGTCGCGTTGGCGAACGCTCTGCGCCAGTTCTGGCGGCAGAAAGTCGTAGCGGGCAATATCGACATCGTATCCCGTACCCAACAAAACATGATGTACGCGGCGTTCGCTCGCATCATCGAGGCTCAACGCGACCTCGTCGCCCACCGATGAAGCTGCCAGCACCATGCGACCGGTGGTGATTCTGACCTTACTAAGCCGTGGCGGCAGCCAGCGTGAGCCTGCCGGACGAACCGCGCGCTTTCGGATCTTGTCCCGAAGCGGCAAAGGCAGTCGATGAACCAGTTTCGGAGCTGCGACCAGGCGGCTGATTCCGGCTGGCCCTACGTCGTGCTTCGAATAAAGCATGGTCGAGATTGGCCCCAGGTGATGCAGCCAGCTATGCATGCCAATCCAACGCAGCTCGGAAATATGGGCAATGACTTCGACTTCGGCTCCCGACTCTTGCAACAGCGCCGCGGATTCAAGTGCGCTCTGCCCCGCCCCAATCACGGCCACCTTCTTCCCGGAGAATTCTCGGAACTTGCGGCCTTCGTAGCAGTGCGAAGCTTGCGTCTGGGGCAGGCTCTGAAACTGGGCAGGTTTGCGCCGGAACGGCCCGATACCGGCTGCAACCACAACTCGGCTGGCGCGAACCAACTCGCCTGCTTGCAAGCTGAGCTGGAACCCTTGTCGATCCCGATCCACCCGGACCACGGTCCGCGTGTCGAGATCAGAACCGAGCTGATGCCGGAACCAGCGTCCGTATTCCACGAACGTCTCGATCGGAAGCGGAGCCGCCGGCTCTTTGTCGATGGCCGCCTCGTAAGCTTCGAGAGTGAAAACCCGAGTCGGATCCGAAATGTTCGACGCTTCTCGAGGCGATCGCAAGAGCATTCCTGCCGGCATCTTGTCGGCCCAGAACTCCATCGGCTCGCCAAACACACGGACCGTTAAACCCTTAGCTTTAAGATGCGCCCCCGCGGATAGCCCATAGGGACCAGCGCCAACGATCGCTACGTCGCAATCGGCCACTCTTGCGGTCGCGGGTCTGTCCACCGGCACGACCGCGCCCTTCAGTTCTGCATCAGACGTCACTGATCCCCCCCAAAAATGGTTGTCCTTCTGTCGTGCGAGACGCGCTAAGCGTCGACTAGCTTTTCCACAGCGCGCCATCGTTATGCTGGGTTTGCACTGAATGGTGCAATCGAACAGGCGGCCTGTCGCGAGCTGAACATCGATGGCACCGCGGTGAGTGATATCACCAAACGGCCATCCTTCTCGCTGGCATACGCGATCGAAGCCCGCTCCTTGCCCGCGCCCTCAATTCGCAACTGCCCGTCTTCTTCTACAAGCGTCATTTCCGAGCGTTGTCTCCACCAGGTGTTCACTTCGCCGGGCGTGGTGATCCACACGTTCTTCTTCTCTCTCAGGTCGACCAAATGAGCGAGGAGAGCCTCGTAGAGACTTCTCTCCCGGGAACCTGTGAGGTAATCGGGATGGATCACAACGCTCATCAAGCCGTGCTTCTCCATGATGAGCTCGATCTGCCGTTCCCATAGCTCAGTCGAGTAATCATTCAAGATGTTAAACAGCGTGTAGTCTTGCGTCATGGTCACTGGCAACTCCAGCACGTGGCCAACAAAATAAGGCATCACCGTACAGCAGCCGCCCCGTTGCGGATCGAGGTGCGCGACGTTCGGAACGGACATGTCGTATTCAAAATCGAGCAGGTCATACCAGAGCTGGTTGCGATAGAGCACTCCCGCTCGGAAACCCGCCGCTCCAAACTGCTTGCCATACGCATTGATTTTGGCCGCGCGTTCGACAAAACGCTCCCGGTCCCGGAACAAGTGTCCATCATGATTCAGATCGTGGACGACAACCTCGAAACCGCGATCTCGAATCGACTGCAGGAATGCCGGAATCACGTGATAGCGTTCCTCCGGGATCACCTGGAAAGATGCCTTGATGCCAAAAGAATCGTTGACGTCCATCAGCATGCGGCAAAGATCCACGCCGAGCGAGGTCTCCACATCGTGCGTCATCAGGGCACAACTGGAAGCGCTCTCCGGCCAGAACCAGATGAACGGAATCTGCGTCAGGTTCTGGGCCCGGAGCGACAGGAGCAACACATGCTCCAGAAGGTTGTCCACCGTCCGGTCGACCGGCCAGTGCGGAAAGAGAATCTTTTCCCAGCCCCGCAAGCGTATTTTCTGGAGATGCTTCCGGACCGCAACCGGCAGCAGTGGACGGACAGAGTAGTACAGGCTCGCCAGCGTGGAGTTTGCGTTTCCAGTTCGCCAGTCATTCGCATACATCTCCCAACGAAGACTCTCGACGACCTGTGCCACGTCAAAAGGCAGGCGGGCCGTTCCATTCTCGACGTGCACATCCGGAAGTGCGTCCCAGAGTGGTTCCGCCGGAGAAGCCGCCGGCTGGTGCCCACAACACTGGCCGTAGAGGGTGTCCTCGCCAAACCGAAAATACCCGCTCTTCTCCGAAAGCGCGCCCGTCAACGCGAACTCGGCATAGCGGGCCGGGCACCGGTAGTACTGATTTAGGCTATTCGTCACGGATGTAAAGGCCTTAGTGGAACACCGTCGGTTGACGAGCCTGGAATGGGCGTAGACAGCAACAGCTTGCGGCAGGGTTTCGATGAAACCGCAGCACACGACAAACACTTCACGAATGGCACCCGGCGCCTGCTCTCAGGTGCAGATGAAGCGCCCTTATCTATTTTACTTGCGAATCAAGGTTAGTGAACAGTAGCACTAAGACCGGTTGGCGCGTTGAGACCGCCGGTTCCATAGCAATTGTTTGCGTCGAAGTTCAAAATGCCATTGGTAAACGTCCCATTGGCATAACAGGTTTGCGCTGGAATCGCATAGGCGTACTCGCCCGGACCTGTCCCTCCACTCACGTCGGGACCAATCGCCGGATACGGCATTGTCCCCCACCAGCTAGGCTGGGAAGCAAGGTAGAAGGACGCAGGTAGGGTGTGACTTGACGGCGTGGATTGAGCACTGAGAAACGCAATCGCTCCCGGAGAAGACTCCGTGCTGTCCCAACGGACTGCATTGTTCACTGCGTCGTAGTTCCCCCAACGCATCAGGGAAGAGATCACAAGGTTGTCAGTTGCTCCGGTTCCTTGGATCGAACGGAAGCCCATCGAATACACCGACGTGTCCGCAGCAGATGTAGATCCCGTCGTAGGCGAAAGCTGATATTGCGTATCGTACGTGGGATCCCCGAGCACGTTGCCAATGACGTTGACTCCTCGCGCTCCCCACATCAGGTTCAGCGGGTTTGTATTCTCCGACGTGCCGTAGCTTGCCGCCAGCTCGAACCATGTTGGGGAAGAGGGGTTGCCGCCGCCTGCCGCAATATATTCCGTTGCGGCCCAACTGTGCCCACTGTAAGTTACGACGTCCCAAGGGTTGTAGTTGGTTGAGTTGCTGAATGCACCGCGCTGCGTTCCCAGCGTGTGACCGTTAAAGTAATTCCGAAAGAATGTCGTGACCGGACCCGTCCCCCAATCATCGTCTAAGATGACCCCCGGCCCTACGTTGCCCTCGTACAGATTCATCCCGTCGAACACGTTGTGGACGCCAAAGGCAGTCGATTGCCAGTTCATCTGGGTGAATGAAAAGACGGGAAGAACGATATAGTTGTAGGACTCGACATTGCCCGATCCGCTGCCGTTCATCAGCGGGGCAGTCGTAAAGTGAAAAACGTTGTTCTCGAACAGGCTCTGGCCCTCTTCCAGCGTCTCGATACCGTAAGCCTCTTCGTTTCCGTGCGTGCCAAAAATGTAGCTGTCTCGAACGGTATCAAACGCAGATTGGTAGAGCCAGATGTGGTTTCTTCCAGCGAACTTTCCTCCCGGCCTGACGAGCGATCGAATGTTCTTGATCCAGCAGTTGTAACAGTCGTAGAACTCTACCCCAGCATTTGCAGAGCCGCTGCTGCTATGATCGAGGGTCACGTTCTCGATTCCGACACCCTGCACCATCCCCGGCCACCATGCGCCGATCCGAGTTCCAGTGAACGCCCCACCTTCCGACCAGTTATTCATGTAAAGTCCGGGAGCGGCGATGGTCACCGTGTACGCGCCGCTGACTGGACCGCTCACCGCGGTGACGTAAACGAACTGTTGCTGGGCGTGATTGTTGCCGCTGATGGTGCGCCCATCCTGAGATGTCGCGCTCTCGTTGTTGCACGTTGAGACATTACAGACGAACACGCCGCTGTTGTCGGTAGTGTCCGAGGCCTGATCGAGAATGATGAACTGGTTGACCGGGGGAGCCGAACCACAACTGTTCAGCGTGATCGAAGTTGTGCCTTGCGTGTACCCACCTGTCCAGTTGCAGGCGTTTGAGCCGCCCGGTTGCGTCGCGGCAGAACCCGCATAGTATGCAGTCGAGTCGATCACGCAAACGTCAGCCCCCCCATTCGGGCAGCCGCTTGCACTCCCCGTGAATTGCAGGGCCGTGGACAGGGGGCCAGATCCGCGCAGGGTGATGTTGTTAACACCCGTATCCGAAATTCCGCCGGCGATCGTGTAAGTACCGGACGGGATGTTGATGACCGTGTTGGCTGGAGCTGAAGCGATGGCGGCGTTCAGAGAAGTGGTCGTGACCGTTCCGCTACTCACCGTGTTGCAGGCAGAGGTCACGCAGGCAGTAGTGCGGTTGGTGATGGTGGCTCCCGAGTGCGTCCAGTCCATCGCACGCGTTGAGTTGATAATTCCAGACGAATTCTGCGCGAACGACAACGTGCAGCCTAAAGCCGAAATCAGGACAAGCAGAAATGCTCGTTTCATTACCTCGCGCCTCCGGGGGAGAAAAATATCAGGTCGCTTATCAAACTCTAACCCTTGGGAGCGGCAAAGAGTAGACACGAAGGTGCACGAGGGTTTGTGGTATGGCCGGAATTTCATAGGCCTTTCGGTCCTGTCTTTCGGTTTGGCAAGCCTTGGGGCCCCCGGCGTGCCAACACCCGCGCGCGTCATGAGTGGAACGCGGAAATGGGTGCCTCCCGAACCGCAGGCGCAAGGCTCTGTTTAACGCAATAGGTGGTGATGGTCTCATACTTCCGGACACCGCCCTTCAGAGACGCGCAAGCGGTCGGAAGGATCCCGGAACGAAGCCACGCTTTCGCATACGCCGGAAAGGGGCGGTTCTGTCTGGCGTTTCTGCAGCTGCTGCGAACCATGCGCGGGTAGACGAGTTTGCCCACAAGCGAGACGATGTCGAAGCCATTTTTCCGCATGTATTCGGTGAGCGTGCCCACCGAAAAGTGGTACAGATGGATAGGCAACATCAAAAACGACCAGTTTTCCTGAAGGACCGAGGCGCTGTGGGACTCGATGTTGGGCACGGCAACCGCCAGGACTCCGCCCGGCTTCAGAATCCGGAAACACTCCTGAAGATAGGCTTGTGGGGAATGAGTGTGCTCGAGAACGTGAGCCATCACGATGACATCGAAGAAACCATCCGGATAGTTGGCATCGGACAAAATCCCTTGTTCCACCCTCAGTCCCAGTTTTCTTGCGTTTTCCACCGCACGCCCAGAAATCTCGACCCCGTACGCTTCGAAGCCCCGGGCTTGGTACCAATCGACCCGTTCGCCGTCGCCGCAACCCACGTCTAGCAGTCTGCCCCGCAGAGTGGCTGGAATAATGACATCCACGAGTCCGACCGGCGCAAGCTTGCGGATCATGCGCAGATCAAGCGACCTGCCGTAGCCGCCAAGTCCTTCAAGGAACCGATTGCGGAATCGGGCTCTGAGCAGCTTTTGCCTTCGTTCCATGTCTGCGTGCGCATAATAGCTCGAGCTGTAGAACTCGCCAATCTTGGCCTGGTTCGGGCGGGGATTCAGGTACACGAGACCGCAACTGAGACACCGGACCAAAGTCACCGGCCGCTGTGCTTTTGAGTGTTGGGCCTCCACGGCGATAAACGTGGCGTTCCGTTGCGATCCGCACAGATCGCAGCCCACTACTTCCCAACCATCGAGGTCTCCGGCCATATTCTTAGGTTCACTCAGTCTGGCGAATCACCCGGAAGCGCTTTTTCCAGGAAGAAAGGCGTTGCATTCAGTTGTCGCCGCTTCCATCCCTCCCGAGCCATCACGGAGCAGACGTTCTCGTGGGCGGTTACGCTGGAATGGTTTGACCGTGGTCCCCGGCGGGGATGCCGGTTTCAAATGACCTCGGCGGCTTGCCCCCGGGCGCCATCTCCCGCGCCAGTCGCAAGGCTCGTGAAATGGGGGCAATCCCTCCATGGAGAACGATGACGGCGAGGAGGTAGAGAGTCGAGAACAAGGCGGAGATCGCCACCATTCGAGTCAAGGCTCCGGTCGAATTGGCCGCTTCGGGAGACAGCGGAAGAGCCGGGATGATGGCGGCGGAGGCGCAACCGGAGATCAGCGATGCCAGCAAGTACTTCCAGGTGGACGCGATCACTAGACCGACCCCGAGATTGATGGGCTTGCCCGCATACCAGAATGCGGGCAAGGTAAGAATCCAGAAGGAGACCGTCCAGGCAACGGCGATGCCGACCGGCCCCCAGGGCAGCCCCATGAAAAACAAGAACGCGGTGACGGCAAATTCCAGAATGCCCCAACGAAACCAACGATCGGGTCTGCCAATGGAGAGGTGAATCCAGCCATGAGTGGCATAGATCAGCATGATGCCGATTCCGGGACCGAAGTATGTGAAGATCGCGCCTGCGGGTTCCCATCCAGGTCCGAGCAAGAAGCGGATCACATCTTTGCCGATCAGCGTCAGGTCCGCCCCTAATCCCATGCCGACGAAGGCCATCAGACTCAGAGCGCTCAGCAGGTACCGGCGGTATTGGCTCGAACCGGGAGCGAAGCGACTAAGCGCTGAGACTGCAACGTTGCTGAGGGGCGCCACGAGTTGGCTACCGGAAAGGGCAAACAAATCGTAGGCTTTCTTGTAAAAACCGAGGGAAACGGCATTGAATCGCCATCCCACCAAAAGGTTGTCGGTATTGCGGGCGAAATAATTGACGCTGAAGCGGCCATAGATATGCACCGCGAACTTGACCATGGAAGCGGTTCCGGCGATTCGGCGCGGGCGGCCGGGAATCCAACGACACAAGTACCACGCTCCGACGGACTGGCTGATCGGACGGGCAATGGCGCCGACTACCAGCGCCCAGTATCGCCAGCCCAGCCATGCCAGAAAAATGGAGACCCCGATGGAAACCGCCGAAGCCGCCAGGTCGTTGGCCGACACCGCCGTAAAACGCATCGCCCGCCTCAGCAAAGCCAGATGCAGGACGGAGGTGCTGGTGACAAGGATGGTCAAGGAGATGCCGAGGGCAACCTGAGCAACCAGCGGATTTCCGTAGAACCGAGCCATCAGTGAACCGGCGCTAGCGAAGGCAACTGTAAAAAGAGCGCCAACTCCCAGATTGATCCAGAACAGGTTGCTCACCAGGAAATGATCGATACTCTCGCGTTGCAGAACAGCCTCGGTAAAACCATTGCCCCCAAAGTTCACCAGCAGGAGACTGAAGGTGGTGACCATGGTGACCAAGCCGAAGTCCCTCGGAGTAAGGAGCCGGGCAAGGACCACCGTGGAGACCACCTGAAAGCACAAGCTGACGCCCCCGGAGAACAGGGTCGCACCGGCGCCCTTGATAGCATGCCCACGGACCTCCTGAGCATCGGTTGTGGGACGGAAGACGCCGCTTGGATCGAAGGGTCTCAAGCCTGCACCTCAATAACTTTGGAGGCTACAAGTTGGAGGTCTGCGGACTGAGACTGACCATCTGTCTCCGCAGCCACCTTGGCTCGGCGCAGAATGCGCGGTTCAGGAACCATCGTCGTGGCCAGCAGGAATACCAGCCATACCGGGTGTGTCATCTTGAAGGCGGACTCGGTAAAGTTGTACGCAAGGACAGCCACGAAATAACCCAGGCATAGGGTAGCTGCTGGGGATTTGCGCCGTACGGCCGCGATGATCTGGCGATATCCATTCATGATGACAACGGCGAGAAGGGTAACTCCCACCCATCCGAGATTCAAATAGATTTCGAGATAGCCGTTGTGCGCTTGATTGGGATGGTTCCAGTAGACGGCCCAAATTTTGCGGAGCCTCTCGCCCACCCAGAAACTCTCATAACCAGCTCCCAGCAGGCGGTTGGGGGTCATGGCGATGACCATATCCCAGATATCAGTGCGGCCGGTCAGGGTGGAGTCTCTTCCCAGGTTCGCAAGAAGTCCGGACCCGATGTGGAGGAAAAGAGCGGAGAAGGCTACGGACAACACGGCGCCCACCACCAGATGGACCAGAGCAGGCTTTCGTGCCACGAAGCGGCTGCTGGTCATCACAATGACAAAACCCGCCAGAACAAAGCAGGCGAACGGGGTCATGGAGTCCGCCGTGTGGATCAGCCAGAAAGCCATCACGATTATGCAAGAATGCACAAAAATCGAACCGGTCCGTCGATTGGCCTTGCCCTTGCGAAGCTCTTCAACCACACGCCATGCGGACGGAAGACCGAGAACGAGGCAGATCATCCCGAGTTGATTCTTGGTGGTCGTGACGCCGATCCAAATGAGTCCGCCATCCCACGGATTGTAAGCACGACCCAGGTCGGAGTAATAACGAATCAGCAAAATGGAGAGGGGAATGAACAGAAAGCCTACTCGTGCCAAAAGGCGCTTGATGGCCGTGAGCCGGTCGCGATCGGTCAACACCACGAGCACCATCACCAGATCCGCAATGCCCTTGACCCAGCGCTTGATCGACACGTCGGGATGCTCAGACCAGAGAGAGCTGACGGCGCAGTACAAGAAAAAAAGCAGGATTGGCAGGTTCGAGCGCAAAGCCGCACCGACGACGCGGCGTCTGCTCCAGAGCACAACCAAGCCAAGCGCCAGGAGCGCGGTCATCACGTTCCGGTCAAGCGGATTACCATCCAGATAACGGTTGGAGGAATCCAACGAGGTCGAGACCGATCCGGCTCCGGAACTCAGCCATTCAGAAACATTGCGCGAGCACGCGATCCAGAACCATACAACGGGGATCCAAAGGGCGCGGGAGGTTCTCGCCTTAGGCTCCCGGTCCAGCGCAAAGAAGCCGAGCATCACGCAAAGGAAAGCGACGGTGGCGATCAGGGAAGTCACTGCGGGCCCTCGAGGCTTTCTGAAATCGCGAATTGGCTGCACTTAAGAAGCATTTCGTCCGGGCTGCTCAGGCAAAAACAGCTTTGTAAAGCTTGTCGGTCACGGCTGACTTGGCGCGCCAGCGATCGAGGAATTCGACGCTCAACACGGTAAGCGCGAACGCGAGAAAAAAGGACAGGGCTATACCGAAAGACCCCCAGTGCAAGTGCGGGATGGCTCGACGAAGAAACTGGAGAATCGCAATCTGGCCGATGTATCCGAACAGAGAATACTTGCCGAGCAGGACGACGTGCCCGTGCATGGGGCCGATTTTACCCTCGGCAGTTCCCACCAGGTAAATGAGCAAGAGCGTGAGGCATACCCCGATGATCTGCAGGGGGAAAATCACGTCCCAGATGGTGATTGCCGCAAGGTAACCGAGGTACGCAACTACGACGGCATAGTGGTGGCTCACCAAGTCCGTGATTTTTCCGATTGCGATGTGTCCGGCTGCAACCCCCAATAGGCCCATGGTGAGGAGTTCAAGATTTCCGTTCTTGACCCCCCACAGACTCAGGAAGGAAATCGATAGCAGGAACAAGACGCAAACGGCGTAAAACACGTATTTGTAGAATCTGTAAATGAACAGCAGGCCTGCAGAGAGCAGGAATAAATAGCCGATTGGGACCAGGATATAGAAAGCGGCGGCTCTTGCGCCTCCCGGCGCACCGTTGCTGCCGACAAGAAAGATAGAGATTGCCCCATCAATTGTGAAGAGGTCGAAATGGGTCCTGCTGCCCGTTTGAGGGTTCGGAAGCAGCACACCAATTGCCACATTGAGAACGATAAAGATGGCAAGTATTTTTAGTCCGCGAACGGTTAATCTCCCGGGGAGTTTTGTTCCGGAAACTTGATATCGGGAAAGATACACATTGGAAATCAGGAAACCCGCGATAAAGATGAAGGATGGGGTCAGGAACCTCAAGTATTTATAGAAGGAGCCCTGAGACACCACGAAATAGTTCAGCCAGTGATAGAGAACCATGAACAACACCAACGCGCCTTTGGTGAAATCCAAGGCTGAGATGCGCGTCGGTTTCCTGACATCCGAAACCGTCTGGGCATTCCGGGTCACGTCGGAAAGTAGGACGGCATTCACTGAAGCGATCTGCGAAGATTTGCTCGATGCTTGGTACATATCGTGTCCGTCACCGGGTATCGGAGACAGGTTCTTCCCTTCCGCTGCCAGACCGTCAGTTCGCATCGATGAAGAGCCGGTGCACGTGTTCGAGAGTCAGTAGCTTATGGATCGTAGTCGTGTAGTTGCGTTTGCCGCCGGTGTGGCTGCTGACGATGTGTTCCACGGTGTTTTTGTTGAGGTAGCTCCGGGATAAGGATCTGGAATCGAGCAGCATCTCACGAACATATTTCGAGAGCGCGTCGCGGTACCAAAGACGATAGTGGCCGAACTTGTGTCTCCCGAGGAACAGGCGCTCCAGGTGCAGGGGCGCAAAAGCGTGATCGACTTGCACCACGGCCTGGGGCATGCCGTAGTCGTACGCGTATTCGGCCTTGAACGTGAACTCGAGAAGACCGCGCGAAATTGCAGAACGTACGCGTCCCCGATTGCCTCCAAGACCGCGATCGGTGCGTATTTGCCGCAGAGTCTGGTCACCATCGGCAATCAATTGCAAGCAGAATTCCGTATCCAGCGCCGATGGCGGCGCGCGAAAGACAGTACGGACAAAGTCGTTGTCGAGGTACGGCGAACGCAAAGCGATCTGGGTCTGCTCCAGTTCGAGCAAACCGTAGTGATGCCAGGGAGCCTGACGGAACACAGCGAACGAGAGCGGGTGGCAGCGCAGAAGATCCCGATAAGTATCCGCCGCCTGCCGGGCGGACTCGACCAACTCGGAAGTAAACAATCCGGGCAGCGGCAGCCCTGGGCGAAAGGCGACGATCCGACGGAGGACTTCTCCACCGTAGTTGCCGGTCATGCGCACCGGGGCTATCTCGCGGGCCTTTTCGTTCACGTAAAGGTCCGAGGCCCGGCTCACTTCGGTACATCCGTCGCTGAGGTATACGGCCCGTTCGGCGTAATGGGGAAAGCGCGATAGGAAATCTTCTCCTACCTCAATTACCTCATGGGACTGACCGCAGACCTCGGCGACCTTGCGTGCTACGGCGACGTCCTGGCAGTCGCGAAACATGCTTCCAAAGGAGTAACACGGAAGGGATCGAGACGGGAACTTCTGCCATGCCATGATCATTCGGGTGTCTAATCCACCGGTCAAGGACATCCCGATGCGCTCGGGGCCGCTGAAGTACCTGGGCAAGTTTTTCGAAAATACCGTTTTCAGTTCCTGATAGTACGCTTCCGCTTCCATGGGAGCTTGCTCTTCCCACTCGCGCGGCTGGAAGTAGCTGCTCTTTCGTTCGACCGCACCCTGACGAAACACCCAAGCCGAAGCCGTTGGCAGAACGTTGAGCCCCTCGAACAAGGAACGATTTTCGAGGACACAGCCGCAAGCCAGGAATTCTCCTAAGCTCTTCCGGTTGGCAGTACGCAGTTCCTTGCGAACCGCGAGGATTGCTTTCGCCTCCGCTGCGAAATAGAACGCGTCTTTCGCCTCGTGATAATAAATTCGGTGCATGCCGAACCGGTCATTGAAGAGCATCGCGGTTCCCCGCTTCAGATCGGTCAGCAAACCGTGAAATCTCCCATTGAGACCTGCCGGAAATGCGGCGTCATCCTCATACATGCGCAACAGGTAAGAAAGGGGTTTCTCGCCCGGGGTAGGCCGCCCCGGTTGCGATCTGCCCACCACTCCGGGATCGGAAAAGTCCTCGCCGGAGAAGACCAGCGATACTTCCCCGGTTCCGGTGCACACAGGCATGCAAGCAGACGAGGAGCCTTTCCGAGCTGCCCAGCCCACGTACACTCCGAGCGACTCGTCGATCCACGTGCCGATCTCGTAGAAACTCTCGTGGCGAAGGGACTCGACCATGCGCTGCAGTTGGGGCTCGGCCCAAGCGCGCGGCATTTTGGTTATGAGACCAACGATTCCTGGCATATCAGACCGGAACAATTAAAGACAAGATCGACAGTCGTTTAGGCCAAACCAGCGACGCCATTTTCTGGCCGAAAAGGCTCAGCATTTTGAAGAGTGGAGCCGGCGGGAGGATTTTAACGCTCCATCTACCGAGTACAAGTCGGTCGCTCTGACATTGAGCTACACCGGCAATGCGAGAGGACGGACTCCTCTACATCCAACACTACTGCACTGAAACAACTTCGTCCTGTATCGAACTCTGTTTGCGGCTATACCACGCATTGCGCACATTGCGGAGCTTCGCAAGAAGAGGCTCCGGAACATGCTCACTGAACCTCTTGTGCATGCCGAGCTTGAGAGCGATCTGCCCGATCAGAGTCAGAGGAACATAATAGCGAGGCACTTCGATCTTCTGGAATCCGTTCCGCTCTTTGAAATCACTCAAGCTATCGCGCTGTTTCTTCCCGTAGGAAAAGCTCGAGTACACGAGATGCGGAATTCCCCGCTTGGCGCAGGCACGAACCGCCTCCGCGACAAGTGCGTTCGACGGAGCTTTGTCTCGGTGCCGGACCATGGAAACGATGTTCATGAGGCCAGCTTGAGTGCGAGTCTCGTCGGCGACCATTTTCACGAAGCCGATGAGACTGTCACCGAGGTAGGCACCGATGAACACGCTGCTATCCAGAAATGTTGCCTCCTCCTTATATATCGTTTCGAGGTCCTTGCCATAATGAGCGTTCGGTTTTCCCTGGCGAATGGTGGTTTCGTTGTAAACCTCCCAGATGCCCTTCACAAGGGCCTCGTCGAAGGGCACCTCGCGGACGACGACGCCCTTTTTCTCGGCCTGCTTGGCTTTATTCCGGCCCTTGAAACCAATTTGGTCGTTCCACCAGTGGTCGAAGGTGGAAATTGGCAATGCCGCAAAGTTGTCCCACTCCATGGGATATGCGTGTTTCGGCGAAACGTCCGACACTTTCTGCATGAATGTGAACAGGTCAACCCGCGCTTTGGACTTTCGCAGTGCGTCCAGCACCGGCTGCGGATCTTCCAGAAAATGATACCCGTCGCCAACCGGGTAAGCCGTCCGGAGCCATCGCCCCCCAACATGAATTTCTTTGCCGCAAACTCTCATGAGTCTCTCCTTAGACCGGCGTCCGAGCCGGCTTCGCCGAACTTCGCTTCGTTAGCTGGCCGCCTCGGGCCGCGGTTTCAATGCGCGTCCTGCTTTCACGAGTTCCTTGAGCTTTCCATACCGCATTCTGAATGCGTCACCCCACTTTACGCAGCAATAACTCAGGAGACCGTCGCGCGCGTCAAACCGCCCCAGATAGCGCACATCCCGGCCATTCTTCCCTGCCAGATCGCTCTTGAACTTGTAAGTTCCTGGGTTCCGATCCGGATTGATTCCATTCAGGTTATAAACTGCGAAATGTTCCTGCTTCAACCAATCAACGAATTTCCAACGGAGAAGATGGGATCCCCTGCTCTGCATGCCGGCATCGCTGGTTGCCGCGAACAGTTCGATGCCGGTTTTGCCCATCGCGCTCGAGACCAGTCCGGCGCACACCTCGCCCGCCGATTTGCAAAGCATAATTTTCATCTTGAGGTTGTCCGGTAGTTGGGCTTGAATCAATCGGAATTGATTAATGTCGTTGGGCTCGACAAATCCCTTACGCAAAACCGTTTGCTTGTAGACGCCGACGAACGTTTTGAACAACTCATCGTCCGTACCTTCGACGACCTCCAAGCCGTTCTGCTCGGCCTGCTTGAGGTTGCGTCTCCAGTTTCTCCCCATGCCTTCGCGCAGATCCCCAATCGGTGGGGTCAAATCCATGAGTATCGTTCTGCCGCGGCTTTCGTCCTCCAATGAAGAGAAGCCTTCTTCGGCGAGAATGGTCCTACAAGACGGGGATTCATCTTCGAAAACCAGAGGAAAGAAGCGCAGAACCAATCTCCGATTGCAGGCAAACTCGTTGCGTAGAGCGCGGAGTGCATAACGAAATACCTCGGAATCCGCATCGGTTCCCCGTCGCCGCCAGAGAGGTGCCCAGCGAATATAGGCCGCGCCGATCCTGGCGAAAGGCAGCTTCGCGATCCTGGCCAAAGCGGCCGCGACAACGTCGCCGTTCTTCCTGAGCAGCAAGTGGCTCATGTTGCGCGGTCCCGCCGTCACCGCCACGTAGGGCCACGTTTGATAGATGCTTGCGTCGTCGAACTCTTGGAGGAGTTGACACCATGTCTGCTGATTCAAGGTATCAATCTCGACGGTGTAACCGGGCCCTAATTTATGGAATTTTGGCATCGACATTCTTTTGGAGATTCGAAGGGAATATTGGCGGAGAGGGAAGGATTCGAACCTCCGGGTGGCGTAACCACCACAGCCAGCAAGCCGACTGCTGCCTTAACCAACGGCGACCTCTCCATTTGGCACAACTACAGGGAAGTATTTACCTGGCGATCACTCCGTAACGTACTGCTCTTTCACAGGATTGATGCCGACGACAGCAAGGAGCTTCCCAAGATGATCGCACGTACTGACCAGCAGAGTCATAAACCGATGCTGCCCGAGGACGAATGCAAAGGGCAGAGCGATCGAATACACACAAACGGCAACCAGTGATCGAACAACATCTCGCACTCCAAAATTCGGCGTCTTCGGCTCCATCGCCCCCCGCAGGAGAGCTCGCCGCAGCATGAACGTCTTCTTCCAGCGCAACGGAGGAACGACCTCATAGGCAACCGCTTCATCGCACCAGATGAACACGTAGCCTTTCTGGATCATCCGGCTGAAGAATTCCTGATCCTCGCCGGTGCGGAATTCCGGATTAAAAGGCTCACTCCCGGCTTCCGCCAGAACCTCTTTCCGAAGCAGCACGTTGCCCGTCCGGCCCTTTCTCCAATCAATGACAAATCCAGTTGGATAAGTGGGGCGCTGGTAGAAGTTGCTTTTCACAAGCCACTGCGGAGGCTCCTCATCAAAATGGCGCTTGACGGGGCCAAGGACACCATCGACTTTGTAATTGTTGCAGGCTTCCAACAGAGTCAGCAACCAGGTCTTCGAAGGAAACTCGTCGTCATCGATGAACGCGATAAAGTCACCGACCGCGTTTTCAACTGCCCTATTACGAGCAAGGGCGATGTTCTGACGGGGCTCGGCGACATATCGCACCGGCGTCGAGGAAGATTGCACGAACTCTGAGGTAACACTTTCAGCAGAGCGCGAAGTGTCATTGTCAACGACCACGACCGAGTAGGTAAAACCACCCTTCGTCTCCTGGCTGGCAAGTTCTGTCAGCAAGCGTTGAAGGAGGTGAGGCCGCTTGAACGTGCACACGCAAACGCTGATGTGCGCGATCTCTTTGGTCAACAACCGAGAGGACGAACCCAGGGCCTTGGACTTGCCGGCGGGCGTTGATCCGGCAATGCCGTCTTCTTGTATTGGGTAGGTCATCGTCTTTTCGTGTGCTCCTCAGTGAAAGAACCACCCTGCAGAAGACCGGCCCGCGGCCAAACTTCAGTTGACTCTTAGCGGCCGGGCTTTCGCCGCGAGCGGGAGTTCGTAACGCGGCGCGATCGCGACATCCCCGGTAAATCGGAAAATCTCCTGCTGGGTCAGGAAGCGATATTCTTCCGCGTTGACAGGATGTGTTTCAACTTCGACGATAAAGCGCTGGGCCCTGGAGAATATGTCTTGCAGCCGCTGCTCGGGCTGCAAGGGCGGCAAGGAAAAGAAGTAGTCGGCGACGCGGTGGCGGCGCGCCAATGCGTGGTCGATCACCGTACGGTAAAGACGGTTACTCGGACTCTTTTGTCCCGCCTGAAACGAGAAATTTCGGCGAACCACAATTCCATCCGGGAGAAGGCCCGCCCAGAGTACGTTGGCGCAGAGATGCATGTGATGATGACCGTCAATCCGCTGGGGTGGGGCGCCATAGAGTCGACCGAACTCGTCGATCTGAGCTTTCACCACGTAGTCGAAGGAGCGGTCCAGCCCCGGATGAAAGATGACCCTTGCAAGGCGGTGGCGCGTTAGATAGACAGCAACTCTCCGCTGCCGCTCCAAGAGTTCCGCGGTAATCCCGGGCGCGGTAAACGGCGTCGTCAAGTTCAAGTGCAGACCCGCATCCACTCCCGACTTTCTCGCTAGCTCAGCCGAACGTTCGGAGTCCTCCATGAACACCATGGCACTCACCGAAGACAGTGTCATGCTGCGCACGCAGTCAAAGATGCGTTCCGTCGTGTCCCAGTCACGTCCCCAGTCGTCGGCATTCAGGATCAAGCGACCGGCTGGAGTTCCGACCGCGGCGACGGACGGGGAACGTCCGTTTGGATTCTCCCGCGCCAGCGAATTTGCGATGACCTGATTGGATGTGGACATGGGGTTTCGGCGTGGTTCTTTGAGGGTCAGATCTTCCCTGCCAGTGTCGATGTGACTTCGTTGCAATCGTTGCGTGATCCGAGTTTTGCGCGCTGCAGTTTCGGGTAGACATCCGCGAACGTGGAGACCGTGATGTCACGTTCATGCAAGTAAGCGAGGAGGGCATCGACCGTGTGGAGGTCCACCAGGTCTTTTGTGTGTCCAATCGCGACAACGGGCAGGCAGGAGCCTTCCTGATGATTGGTGCGGACAATGTTGTCGACCATGGAGGTAAGCTCTCTCAGGGTCATGCGGCAGAAATCGAGTTTGAGCGGATAGCGGAAGCGCGCAAGATCGCGCATGCGGTTCAGCTTTCGACTGGTACTTTGGCCGGCCATCCCTAACCCGCCGTTCATGCCGAGCCGCTTGCCTGTGGACATTCGCCAAAAGGGAACCATCTCGGTGTAGATCGGGAACTCGATCCACGGGCCCTCCTCGTTGGGCTCGTTCACATTGTCGCTGAACAACCAGTAATCGCCATTGGCCATCGCGGGCCGATAGTCGAGGCGATGGCTGCGTTGCACGCCACCCTTGAACACGGACGAATCGACGCGAATGCCGTTTTTCGCAAGCACACTCGCCGCGGTCCGGGTGGGCTGAAACAACCAATTCCCAGCTCGGAACGCCAGTGGAGTGAAACCGGGATCTTGAACCAGGCTCCGGAGGTAGTCGAGGGAGCCTTCGACAATCTCGGAAATGCGCTCCCGCGAAAGCGTACACAGATTGTATTCGGCCGCATCGAGATGCCAAAGTCCCTGAGCGTAGCGAGCGTGGCTCCACTGCGGATGAAGATGCAACGCGATTTCGTGGCCGTCTCGATGCAAGTCGAAAATCTGACGTTGGACGAGGTCGATTGCAGAATCGGCGCGGTATTGGTCGATTTTTTCGAATTCTGCAACCTCGACGAAGGCGACAAAGCGCGCATTCCACTTGTCAAACAGCCGGCGCAAATTCTCCGCTGGTTCGTACACCAGTTCGGTTAACGATCCGGTGCCGTTCCCGTAAATCTCATAATCCAGAGTAAAAATGAAATCGATCATAGGGGCGACTTATGCAGACAGGTGAATGCTGTTGACGGCGGTACTTTATACCTTGTTTCTGACGTAGTTCTTTACGTCATTCAGAGAGCGGCGGAGATCCTTGGGCAGCATCTTGTACACCGACTTCAGGGAGTAACGCACACCCCGCAGGAGCCTGCCCCGATAGTAGGATCTCTCGGACAGCGCGTTCAGCCATCCGTCAAATTCCGTCCGGTCGAGCCCGTTCCGGTACTCAATTCCAGTCGCGAGATTGCGTGCAACGAAATCTCCTGTGATGAGGACACTGGCAATCTCGTCCGCAGTCAATATCCCAGGGGTACGCAAGCACAGGACATTTCCAACCGTCAGATTGATACTGTGCAGGTCACAACCAAAGAAGTACCGGTAGTTAGCTCGGAGAGGAATACTCTGCAGCGACCGGAGGAAATCGATGGGAGGGATGTAACTGCCATCGGCTTGCTGATTCCAGAGCTCAACAGCATCGATTCCATATCTCTCCAAGTGCGTCTTCACTCTTTCGAAGGGATACTTCGACGGGTGAGCAAGCACCTTGAACAGAGGACGAGCGATCTCCTGCCGAGATGCGAAACGGACGACTTCCGTATATTCCCGGACAGGAAACACGATAGTATGAAGACCCTCCAAGTCCACCTCGGTACCGGGGACAAAAATGAATCCGGTGCTCTCGGTAACCGATTCGAGTTCTGCAATGTATCGATCGAACTTCGCTTCATCAAAATCCTCGAAGTGTTCCGTCATCACGCAGAACGAAAAACCCCGTTCTCGCAAGGCGTGGGCAACCTCCCGCAAGGTGTTTCTGCCGTCGTGAGAGTACGTGGAATGAAAATGAAATGTGCCTTGGATCAGTTCTTGCATGTCGAATGCCTACCTCAGCTCCTGGATGAGTCGACCGAGCAAGGGTAGCGGATCGTTGCCGTCGAGAATGAGATCGGTCGTGTGCTTGTCAAAAAAGGATGCGAAAAAGTCCGAAGTGGCGCGCCACCGTTTCGGGAATTCTCCTGGCCAACCTTTAGGCTTGCCTTTGAGACAGCGGACCCAACCGGACGCATCCCCCACCAGGTAACGTCCTTTGACGCCTACTTTGTAGGTCTTCTCTTCGGGTGTGATTTCCAGTCCATTGAGCTGCTTCCAGTAGAGGTAGGGCAGGTCGAGGCCGGCGGCGGGCGCCAATAAAATGGACCCCCAGAACCTTCCGTTGATTTCCATGAGGAAGGCCTGCCCGTTGCGGCGATCCACTTTGTACTCCGCCATGGCAGGGCCTGTGAAACCGATTTTTTCAAAGAGCTCGGTGGTCGCATGCAAGAGACTGGGCTCGATCGCAATGCTCTCGGCGAGCGCGCTCGGACCACCAAGGGGATTGCTTTCCCGGATCCGGCGGTGGCCGAAAAGCACGATGGGACGGCCTTCCTCAAACAATCCAGAAACGCCGACGCCGAAACCGTCGATAAATTCCTGGATCAGGATCGACTGCTGCTCGGCAAGCCGCGTTTTGCACTCCCGCTCCAGTTCGCGCCAGTCGAACACGTAGGCGGTCTTCTTGCTTGTTCCGATCCGGCCGGAGAGCATGACCTCGCTGCTCTCGGATTTGACGACGACCGGAAATCGCAGTGTACTCGCGCCCCCAATCTCGGGATTATCGGGCGTGACGAATACAGTCTTCGGCACCGCAATGCCTACCGCTTCCGCGAGGCGCAGGGTGTTGGCCTTGCTAAAACTTAGCTGAATCTCTCGCGCGCGCGGGACAATGGGAGTCGCCATCAGCGCATCGCGATGCTGACTGCACACCATGATGGCAGCTTCGGAAGTCGGGAAGATACAATCGGCGCCGAACTGCTCACTATATCGATTCAAGTCCCGCACGAACGCGGTCGCGTCGCGCTTCGGACTGGTGTAAACAAACTGCTCCCGGGCATAACGGGACAAAAGGCTCATGTCCCACCGCGTCTCTCCACCCACCGCAAACGGAACACCATTTTTTCCCCAGGAGCGAACACAGGCCAGGGTGCGGGTGGAGTAGCCATCGAGCAAAAGAACTTTCTGAAATCTCTTGCGCTCAGGCACCAAGTCACATGCGGGCGTTGCGCCCTCGGACGGCACCATGGCGGACGGCATGTCGGTACCCACAGTCAGCTCTGGAGGTTGGATCGTGTTAGCCATGAGTGACGAGACCGCGAAGTGTTCGCTCAAAGACACCTTTCAGACGCTGCATCTGTTCGCTACGACGTAATGGGATGAGTTCAGCGGGCATTGTTCTTTCGCTTCCACGCAGCATGGTCCAAACATACCCAGCCATGATGAGGAGACCACCGATGAGATACGGTTTCTTCTTCATCTGGTAGGTACCGCGGAAGATTTCCCATCCCGGATGACTGCCGAGCAAATAGTCCATTCGTCCCCGGTGAAATCTCTCCCGAAAACCGGTATGCTGAGCCGCCCCCATGCTCCGGTGATGGGAGCAGAATTTTTCGGTGAATGTCTGAGTCTGCCATCCCTGGGAACGAGCAGTGAGAACGGCGATGAGGTCGATGCCGCCAGACTTGACCTGGCGATATCCCCCAATTGCTTCAAAGCACTCCCGGCGAAACATCTGACACGCTCCAGAGACGTGCTCGAGGCTATTGTATCGGTAGTCGTAGGTTGCGTTTCCCTCGCGATAAGGCGTGCCGGCGACCCCTAATCGGGGATTCTCGGCGAACTTACCCAACAGATACGAAAAATAGTCGGCATCGAAGGAAATGTCGGCATCGAGGTTACCGATGACCTGATATTCCAGATCGCGCAGCCTGCCGTACCCCGCGCTGAAAGCCACCGCCTTGCCAGCAAAGTTCCGCTGCTCCCGTTCCGGTTGTCTGACCAGTTCGATCCAGGAGTGCTCAGCCGCGTACTTGCCGACGATTTCGTCGGTTCCGTCCGTCGACCCGTCGCTGACGATGACCCATTTGAGAGGCCGCACTGTTTGCGCCACAACCGACTTGAGTGTCAGCTCGATGAACTGCGCCTCGTTCCGAGCCGGCGTGACAAGAACGTAAGAAGGTAGCCTCATACCTGCACCAAAGCTGTCAATTTGTGCCCGGGCGTGCCGTTCGGCGGCTGCTCCAGCCCGCTGAGTAATGCCGACAGCGCCAGCAGCATCCAGGCCTGCGACCACCGCATATAAGAGGTGCGGATGGTACACAGGCGAAGCACGCGATAGTAGAAAAAGCCGCGCTCATCCCACATATGCTTCATTGCCCAGTCGAATACGGAACCCGCGAGCTGCACATTCCCCGGATCGAGATCCCGGAATGCAAGCAGCGTGAGAATGCTTTGCGCCACACAGTGGATATCCAGCGGGTAGGCGCGGTCATGGAAGTACCTTGGAGCCGCGTCCTCACGGAAAAAATGAGTCCGATAGAAATCGAAACCTCGTCGCATACTGGAGTCGAACTCCGCGGTTTCGAGAGAACGCCCTATCGACTGCAATGCTTCCAGGTTGTATCCGGTGTGAAAGTTGTCGATCCAGCGCTGCGAGGGGTGCTCGCCGTAAAACCACGACCCATCCGGGTGTTGCTTCCCGACCGCCTGGCGCGCTACTCGTAGAGCGGGCTCCAGAAATTTCTTCTCGCCGGTGTGCTTGTACACGCGGCAGAACAGGGCCGCGGCCAGCAGGTTGGCGTTGTGGGTTTCGCCACGCAGTCCGGGCATCGGATAACTGAAGCCGGCCTTGGCGCCGTCCGTCCAGTACAGGTCATTCAGTATGTATTCCGCCGCGCCCACCGCCATGGTTAAACAACGTTGGTCTAAACAACGTTGGTCGCGCTGTTGCTCACACGCCTGCTTCTCATAAGCATCGAGCAGCGCGCCGCCAACGAAAGTTGTGCAGACCAGATTCGGCGCGCCGGCCGGCACCAGAATGCTGCGTCCCTGCCACGGAAAGCTGTAGCCCCAGGCCCAGTAAGAACTTTCCGAGGAGCGAAGCGCTACCAGGCGGTCGATCATGTAGCGGATGAGATCTTCGCGGCCATCCACAACCGTGTTCGGAAGCTTGAGCAGGGCCGAGAGAAACAGTGCCATCGCTTTCGGATTCTGGGTCTTCGGAACCAGCGCCAGGCTGCGAACATTAATCGGACTGCGCTTCAAAACCTGGGTGAGTGCGAGCCGGGGGATTCTGGAGTCCAGCACAGGAAGCGCTTTAAACAACCGGCTATTCAAAGCGTCGTAGGGATCGTGTCCCGCCCAGTCATTCTGCTGGCAGTACGCCAGAAGCTTCCGGGCTGCCCGGGCAACGTCCGGGTTCATGGTGGATGGAGAATTTTGCATCTTCGTTCTAGTTTTCGTCGTTCTGGCGTTCGTTACGGTTGATACTTTCGTGGGGGCGGCGGTTGAGGTCATCGGCTCTGCGTCTCTACCCTCGACGGCGTGCTGGCAAGAATGGTTTCGATATGTTGCACGATCGTCTCCAGCGCGGGGACATAGTTCTCGGTCAGCGCTTTCAGAGTTTTCTGCCTGCGCACGGCGACAATCTTGGTGCGAACATCTTCCACGCTCTCGAGCAGCACCAGGCGGCCTTCGTCAGCCAGATAGCGATCGACGGCGCCAATTTTTCCCCGGAAAATGCTGTAGACCGGAACTCGCATGGCGGCAGCTTCACGGTTCATCGTGCCGCCTCCGCTGATCACCAGGTCGGAATTCCAGATCAGATTCATGCCGTCTTCGACGTGGTCAGGAATCAGAATCTTGCCCGAGGCAATTGCGTCCCGCCACTCTCCGCGCAGTTCCGTATCCTGTCTTTTGTTTCTGGGAAGAAGAATGATCCGCGCCTCGGCATTCTCGACAAACCGATCGAGCGCCGCTTTCAACAAGATCTCGGCTTCCGGATTGTGATAGTGAGCTTCGGTGGCCGGAGGACGGACGGTAATCACCAAAGCTTCGGGTGCGATCCCCAGGCGGGTGTGCAAATCCCGATCGGGAGTAAATCGCGACAGATATACGTCTTCCTTAATGCCCGGATACTTCATGATGGTCGCGCCTGCGAAGCCCAAGTGGTCGTCGGGAACCACGCTCGGCACCATAATCCAGGTCGGTCTCATCGAAGGCACAGAGGCGGTGAACTCATAGTCGGTAAGAGTGAGGTTTGGGATGTTCAGCAGCTTCGACGTGATCAGGCAACCACGCGATCCGTGGCAAACCGAAATATCTGGTTTCTCCTTGCGAACCACCGCCGTCAAGACCACGGCTCGCCAGCAAGTTCCGAGCGCCTTGAAGAGTTTGTGCTTGCCATAGTGTCGTCCAATGACCTTGCCATCGACTCCGTAATATTCCAGGAGCTCGCGAACCTGGTACGCATCCCGCGCGGTGAGAAACACTTCATGACCTCTCTTTCTGAGCTCATCGATAATGGGACGAAAGAAAGGCACATGCGGGGAATTGTCCAGGTCGATCCAAATCTTCTTATGAACGGATGGAGTAAGTATGTTCGGAGCTTCGGGGATGGCTACGCTGGTGTTGGACATCATCTTTTCCTCATTGCTTGGAGCGCTGAACTGGTGCAGCACGGCTGAAATGGCAGTGCTTGGCGCGAGCGCCATACCGCGGAAACTGCGGAGAGGGCTTTCTGGTTTCTTCCGATTGAGACCTGCCTCAACGCTTACTTGCTGGTGGCCAGGGCAGTCTGCCGGAAGCGCGCGACTTCATTCACGACCCGCCCCTGTTGATCGGCGGTGAGATTCGGAAACATGGGTAGAGAGACAATCTCGCTTGCGACTTTTTCCGTCACCGGGAAATCTTCCACTTTGTATCCCAGGGATTCATAAGCCCGCTGACGGTGCAACGGAATCGGATAGTGGATACCGGTGCCGATGCCGGATTTGCCCAGATGCGCCATCAGGCCTTCGCGATCCTGGGTGCGAACGACATACAGGTGATAGACGGCACGGGACCAGGAGGGTTCATAAGGCGTCTGGACTCCTCCCTCGGAAGCCGCAAACAGACGTTTGTACTCCGCCGCCCTTTCCCGCCGTTTCGCGTTCCACCCGGCCAGGTGTTTCAATTTCACGCTCAGGATTCCGGTCTGGATCGCATCAAGACGGCCGTTGTATCCTTCGATATCGTGGTAATACTTTTTCGCCTGGCCATGATCCCGGATCATTTTGCAAGTATCCGCAAGCCGCGCGTCATTCGTAGTGATGGCGCCACCTTCGCCGCAAGCTCCCAGATTTTTCCCGGGATAAAAGCTGAAGGCGCCCGCGCGTCCCATCGAACCTGCCTGAAACCAGCGATTTTGTTTGCGCGAGAAATATTCGGCCCCGTGCGCCTGGCACGCGTCTTCCACCACTAGCAGCCGATACTGCTCTGCCAGTTCCAGAATCGCATCCATATCCGCCATCTGGCCATAGAGGTGGACCGGGACAATGGCCGTTACTGGCCGCTTACTCCTCTTACTGATAAGCTTGCCTTCCTCTGAGACCGTGCAGTGCGATTCCAGATACTCGCGCAGCTTGGTGGAATCCATGTTGTAGGTGCGCTCGTCGATGTCGACGAACTCCGGCAGCCCTCCCGCCTGGGAGATGGCTTCGGTGGTAGCAATGAACGTGTTTGGAACCGTGATCGCCACGTCGCCCTTTTTCACACCCGCTGCCATCAGCGCGAAACGGAGAGCGTCCGTACCGCTGTTGACTGCGACCGCACGTTCGGTGTGGCAGAACGCGGCAAACTCTTTTTCAAAATTCTCCACCATCGTCCCGCCGATGAAGGCCGCGGTGCGGATTACCTGCTGAAAAACCGCGGTCAGCTCCGGTTCGAGCTCGACATGCGGCGTGACCAGATCAAGAAAAGGAATATTTTGCGAATGATTCACTGAGCGACCCCCGTTTCAATTTGACGCAGAATCCTTGCTGGATTGCCGGCCACAATGGTGTTGGCCGGAACATCTTTGGTGACCACGGCGCCCGCCCCCACAATGGAGTTCTCTCCAATACAGGTATTGGCGAGGATGGTCGCGCCGGAGCCAATCGAGGCTCCCTTTTTCACCACGGTCCGTTCCACATGCCAGTCGGCTTCGGTCTGCAAGCCACCCGTGGCCGTCGTCGCGCGCGGATACAAGTCGTTGATGAACATCACGCCGTGACCGATGAACACGTTGTCTTCAATCGTCACCCCTTCGCAAATGAAGGTGTGGCTCGAGATCTTGCAGCGCTTGCCGACCGAAGCGTTCTTCTGAATTTCGACGAACGCGCCGATCTTTGTTTCATCGCCAATCTCACAACCATAGAGATTGATGAACTTCGACAGCCTGACTCCTTCCCCGAGCTTCACATCCGGGGCGATACTGAGAAATTGATCCATTTTCGGCAGACTCCTCTTCATGCTTTCGGCAGGTGTGGACTTACTCCAGGTGTGATTTACGCCAGCGGTAATCTACGTTGGGTGTGGATTTACCAGGCGAGAAATTGACTACGCGGAGTGCGAAGCGCGGTCGGCGGTGCGCCGAGCGGACGGTTCGGGCGCCTTCGAGTCGGGAACGCCGGCGTCAGACAAGGCGTCTGCAGGCACGGACTTCGCGTGCCCATTGCCGTTGCCGTTCCCGTTCCCGTTGCCGTTAGTTTTCTCGTTGGCTTTCCCGTTCACTCTGTGCGTTGCGGTTGGACGGCCGGCGATTGGACGGTCATTAGTTGGACGGTCGGTGGTCGAACTCCCATTGGTGAACTGCTCGGCTTCCGTCGAACCCCGCAAAGCGAGCGTTGAAGCCATGCCGCCGACGATCGTCTGCTGCACCGCGTCGAAGTATCCCGTGCCCGCGAAGCGCTGATGCTTGACGGCTTCGTAGCCGAAATCCCGCTCGCGGCCGAATTCTTTTTCCTGCAGCCGGGAGTAAGCAGCCATGCCGTATTCCTTGTAGCCTCGCGCCAGATCGAACATCGAGAGATTCAAGGCATGGAAACCGGCCAGGGTCACAAACTGGAACTTGTATCCCATCGCACCCAGTTCGTTCTGGAATTTCGCGACCCCGCTCTCATCCAGATGCTTTCTCCAGTTAAAAGAGGGCGAGCAGTTGTAAGCCAGGATTTTGTTGGGATAGTGCGCCAGGACGGCTTCGGCAAACTTGCGCGCATCTTCAATATCCGGGGTCGACGTTTCACACCACAACAGATCGGCATAAGGAGCGTAGGCCAGGGCGCGCGCGACCGCGGATTCCAGGCCCTTGCGGATCACAAACAATCCTTCTTCGTTGCGTTCTCCGGTCATGAATTCGCGATCGTAAGAATCGGCGTCGCTGGTCAGCAGGCCCGCACTCTCGGCATCGGTACGAGCCATGATCAGGGTCGGAACTCCCATGACATCCGCTGCCAACCGGGCCGCGACCAGTCTCTGCACGGCTTCCTTGGTGGGAACCAGAACCTTTCCGCCCAGGTGGCCGCATTTCTTGGCCGACGACGACTGATCCTCAAAATGGACGCAGGCGACGCCCGCCTCGATCATTGCCTTCATGAGTTCGAACGAATTCAGGGTTCCGCCGAATCCGGTATCGCCGTCGGCGACGAGCGGAGCAAACCAGTGGATCTGTTTCTTTCCCTGCTCGTGGTCGATCTGGTCCGCACGAACCAGCGCCTGGTTGAGCCGCCCAGCAAGTTTCGGAACCGAATCCGACGGGTACAGATTCAGGTCGGGATACATCTGGCCGGCTTCGTTCGCATCCGCCGCCGCCTGCCAACCGCTCACATAGATGGCTTGCAATCCCGCCTTCACCTGCTGCACCGCCTGATTGCCGGTCATCGCCCCGAGCGCCGGCACATAGGACTCGGAGTGAAGCAGGTTCCAGAGCCGTTCGGCCCCGAGGCGCGCCAGCGTCTGTTCGATCCGGATGGAGCCCTGCAGACGAACCACATCTTGAGCGAGGTAGGGACGAACAACGTCGCTCCAGCGCGAGTCTGATTGCCATTCCATCGTCATTCTTGAAGGGTCATTTGTCATTATTTGCCATTCTCCTGATTGCCGATCTCGCAACGCAGCCGCTGCGGCAGCGCTGGCGCGACGGATCGCTGGTTTCGCGTCCCCGGTTTTGCCCTGAACGTTTTCCTAAAAGTTTTTCCTAGACGTAGACGAGCTCACCGCGCTTGGCGAGGGACTTGCTCGCGGCTTCCAGCATGCGGACAACCTTCAGTCCCGCGCGTCCGTCGTTGAATGGCGCCTCGCTCTTCTTGATACATTCCACGAAGTATCCCAGCTCCAGCCGAAGCGCCTCCACCTGTTCGACCTGCGGCGCCCACATATCGCCTGAGCGGTAACTTACCAGCAGGTTGTACACCCCTTCCTGGCTCTTCACGTCCACACCCTTGTCGTAAATCTTCAGCTTCTCGTCGGCCTCAAGATCGTTCCAGACCAGCATTTTCTTTTCGCCGCCAATCAGCGTGGTTCGGACTTTGACCGGTGAAATCCAGTTCACGTTGACGTGCGCGATCATCTTGTCCGGATAATAAGCGGTAATGAACGCAATATCCTCGTGCCCGTTGAGGTGCGCTTGCCCGGTGGCCGAGATGGCCTCCGCGTCTTTGTGCAGCAGGTGGTTCATGATCGAGAGGTCGTGCGGCGCGAGATCCCAAATCACGTTGCAATCGTGCTGAAAGAGCCCCAGGTTCACCCGGGTCGAATCGTAGTAATAGAGATTGCCGAGCGTCCCATCCGCGAGCAGCTTCTGTATTTTGCGGACCGCACCGGTAAACAGGAACGTGTGGTCCACCATGATCTGGAGGTTTTTCTGTTCCGCGAGGTTGATCAGTTCTTCCGCTTGCGCTGCGTTGCTGGTGAACGGCTTCTCCACAAACACATGCTTGCCGTTTTCAAGCGCGGCCTTGGCCAGTTCATAGTGCGTCCACACCGGGGTGATTACCGCGATGGCATCCACGTCGGGCGACTTTATCAGTTCGTGAAAGTCGCTGTGGACCGGGATCCCGGGATTCGCCGCCTGTATGCGCTTGCGGGCTGCGGGAGTCTGATCGCAGATTCCGACAACCTCGCAACCTTCCAGGGCGCGCAGATTGCGCACGATATTCGGCCCCCAATAGCCGTAACCGATAACACCAAACCTAAGCATAGGAATTCACCTTCTGAGACTGCTGGTTATGAGACTGTTGGTGATGAGATTGTTGGTTATGAGACTGTTTCTCATTGACCGAGAATAGGGCAGAGAATTTCACACAAAATACGGAGCTGCATACAGCAGCGGTCGAGAGAGATCATCGAGAAATTGGAACTAACAGGCGCCGTCTCCGCTCATCACCGCTCTTGGAGTCTGCAGAAGAATCTTCAGGTCGAGCAGGGGAGAGCAATCGCGGGCATAGCGCAAATCGAGCCGCACCATGTCGTCAAATTCCACGCGGCTGCGGCCATACACCTGCCAGAGTCCGGTGATTCCCGGCTTCGCCTCCATTAGACGGCGGCGATGCCACGTGGCGTAGGCTTCCACTTCATACGGCACTGGCGGGCGAGGTCCGACCAACGACATTTCGCCGCGCAGCACGTTGATCAGTTGCGGCAGTTCGTCCAGGCTGGAGCGCCGCAGAATCCTGCCCACCGGCGTAATCCGTGGATCGTTCGTCAGCTTGAAAACGCCCCCTCCGTTGCCGTTGGCCGACTTCTTTTCCGCCTGACCGGCAATCAACTGGCGAACGTATTCCTTGTGCTCGCTGGAATCGTTATTCATGAACATCGACCGGAATTTCAGAAAAGTGAAGGGGGTTCCATGCTCGCCGATGCGTTTCTGCCGAAACAAAACCGGCCCGCGGGAAGTCAGCTTGATCGCCGCCGCGATGACAAAAAACACCGGTGACAACATCGCCAGCAATGACAGGCTCCCCAGAACATCGATCATCCGCTTCGTGGCGCGGCCCAGCCGGTTCGACTTTTGGCGCTTTTCGAGATCCGGGTAAAGGGTTGGGTTGCTGGGACGATCCGGATTCTGCGAATCCCAGTCATCCGGAAACACGTGAAAGGAAAATTTGATCCGGCTGAACTGATCCGTGTCGAGCCGGTCGCGCAGTACCGCGCCGATCCGGGAAAGGATGGTGCTGAGCACCGCATTGTTATCCAGAACGATCTCGGTGAACATCACTCCGATCACGGAGTCTGTTGTGTACCAGCCGGTAACGTCGGTTTCACGGGTCGCTCCCTGGAGCGCGGAAAGCATGTCCAGCAAAACGCGGCCTTGCTTGTCATCCGGCTGATTACGCCCGGTGTCGATGAGCAAAAGCACGAACGGCCGCTGCGAACGCTCGCTGCGCTTGCGCTCCAGCGAGATCATCCGGTGAAAAGTTTCTTCGCTCAGCACTACGCCGGACGCTGCAGGGTCCTGCGCTCGTGAGAGTTCTGCAGAGCGAACCATCGAATCTACGGAGTGGGATGCCACGGATAGCTCCTTGCTGCGCCACTCAGAGACAAAAGTGGCTCAGACCTGCATGGTGGATCAACTGGGGGAGGCTCGATCCTAGCTGGGGGAATAGGCTTAACTAACTAGGCTTAAATAGCGCGGATCATTTCTTACTCGTTCTCGGCGGAGGGGGGAGCTTCGCCGGTTTGAACCGTTGCCTGACTGTAACGCGAATAATAATCCTTGTGATCGCCGCGGCTACAACTATTGACCACTACGCCCAGCAAGGCTGCGCGATCAAACGACTCCAAAGCCCGCTCAACCACTTTCTTCTCACTGACACCTTCGCGGATCACGACCAGAACTCCGTCCGCAAGCTTCATCCAGAACGTGGTATCCGCAACGGGAATGACCGGAGGAGTGTCAATGACGATCCAGTCGAAGAATTTCCCGAGCCGGTCGAGCAGTTCCGGAAGCCGTCCGCTCTGCATCAGATCGAGCGGGTTCTCGGGTGCGCACCCGGCGGGAAGGAACCAGAGACCGGAGCCATTGAGTTTGTACACTACTTCAGAAAGTTGCCGCTCGCCGCGCAAACACTCGCTCAGTCCAGGCAAGGAATGGTCGAGCCCAAATCGGCTGGCCAAAGCTGGCCGCCGCAGATCTCCGTCCACCAGTAGGGTCTTCAAAACCTTGCTCCGCGACTGATTGAGCGCAAGATTGGCCGCGACCAGACTTTTTCCTTCTTCCGGGGCCGTACCGGTCACCACGATCCGCTTGAGCTTGCGCCGTTCGCGCAGGTTTCGCAGCTTCAACCCCAGCACGCGAAACTTCTCCGCCGCCAGGCCGCCCTGATCCGTCAGACACACCAGCCGGGAATCTGCCGCCAATGCTGGCACGAGCACTTTCGCAGAGGCAAACGTCTCCGCCTCTGGAGACTCTGGTTTCGCCGCTGGCGGCAATTCGGAAACCGATTGCTTGCGCTCGATTTCCTGTTCGACTGCTTGCAGCAGATCCGCGACCGATTCGGCGTCTTCCGGCAGGCTTCCGCCGGACCGCTCGGCTTCCGATTGCTTGCGCTCGATTTCTTGTTCGGCCCCTTGCAGCAGATCCGCAACCGATTCGGCGCTTTTCGGCACGCTTCCGCCTGACCGCTCGGCCTCTGCTCGCTGCAACGCTTCAAATATATAGCTCATGTGGAAGAAACCTATGCCTACTGCAGCCGGCCCTTTGTCTCTGCTTGCTGCATGCGGTCACGCACTTCGAGTAGCGTCTTCACTGCCAGCAGCAGATCGTTCTGCTCTTTTTCTTTGGACAGCTGGGCTCCGCCATAATTTCTCGGTTCCATGGCCACCACCCCGAGCCGCAAATCCCGCGCGACGTCGTCAATGATCTCTTGTGTAATCGTGGCCGCTTGTTTGGCGTAGCCCGAGAGCAGCGCGTTCTCGCAGATGGTGTTGACGAGTCGCGGAATTCCCCGCGAGTAGTGGAACACAGCCGCGATCGCAGACTCGGAAAAAATCTCGCCGCCCGCAGGCGCCCCCGAAATCTCGAGACGGCGGCCCATATACTTCCTGGTTTCGTCCAGGCTGAGCGCGTCGAGATGGCAACGCAGCGCGATCCGTTGCTTTAGCTGCCGGAGTTCATGAGAATCGAGCTTCTGATCGAGTTCCGGCTGACCCGCCAGCACGATCTGCAGCAATTTTTGCTGCGACGTTTCCAGGTTGGTCAAGAGCCGGATCTCTTCCAGTATTTCCGGCGACAGGAGGTGAGCCTCGTCCACCACCAGCATCGTCGTCAATCCCCTCTGATGTCTCTGCAGCAGGAAGTCATTCAGCACGTGGATCAGCTCGTCTTTGGCCTTGCCCGCGACCGGCAACCCGAAATCGCCCGCGATATAGCGCATGAATTCCAGAGGCGAAAGCGAGGGATTGAAAATCAGAGCGAAGGCCACATCGCGGCGCTGCAGCAACCCCAGCAACGAGCGCAGAATGAGCGTCTTTCCCGTGCCCACCTCGCCCGTCAAAACTACAAATCCCCGATGCGCCGTCACTCCGTAGTACAACGAAGCAAGCGCTTCGTTGTGCCGCGTCGTGGGAAACAGAAACGACGGATCCGGCGTGATTTCGAACGGGTTTCGCTGCAGATTGTAGAAGCTCTTGTACATGATTTCTAGCCGTATAAATACGTTACTGCCGATCCTAACAGGATGAAACCCACGATCACCACCGCCGCCGCGCCCGCGATCCAGGCGCTGCGCCGGCTGGACGACTGTTCCTGCAAGCTTTCGATCGGCGGAATTTCCGCGATCACATCGACGGGAACCAGCTTCTTGATCTCGCGCTCGCTGTAGATCTTGCCGCTCAGCTTCTCCCGGCCGATGGCGAAGCCCGCGCCGAAAACAAAGCCCACCACCAATCCCAGGCCGCACAATTGCAGACGGTTCGGCTTGTAGGCTTTTACCGGAAGATTCGGCGGATCCAACATGCGGAAATGCTCGCCCTGTTGCGTTTTTTCCAGGTCGGTCGACATTTCCGACTCGTTCTTCTTTTTCAGCAGCGATTCGTAATCGGCCTTCGACTGATCGTAGTCGCGCGTGATATCCGCGAATTGCTGTTCCATCACCGGGGCCATATTTAGCCGTCCCTGATATTGGTTGATCTTGCTTTGCTCGTCTTTAATTTCTGCCTGCCGGCTCGCGATTTCGACGCGATTGGCCTTGAGCTGGCTTTCCAGTTCCAGCAGCGGTGCGCTTTTCGCATCGAGCGGCGTAGGGGCGGCCTCTTCCGGACTGGAATTAATCGCTCGGGTGTTCATGTCAGCGATCATCCGTTCGCGCCTGCTCTCCGCCCGGGCAATCTGTTCCTTGGTCTTGCGGACGTCGGGATGTTTATCGGTGTAGTGAGAAGTTAAATCCGCGAGCTGCGCCTTCAGGCGCTCCAGCTCTTGGTCAATCTCGGCCAGCCTGGCCGCGCCGCCCTCACCCGGCTTCGAGCCGTTATCCATGGCGCGATACTGATTGATCAGCGATTCCAGATAGGTGTTTTGCTGCTTGGCCCGGTTCAGCGAGTCTTCATTCGCTTGCACCTGATTCTGAAGGCCGGTCAGGATCTGCAGATTGCTCTGGGTCTGGGTGGGCAACTCGCCCAGGTGCTGATCTTTGAACACGCGCATTTTCGCTTCTTGTTCCGCGAGTTTTGCCCGCGCCTGCTCGAGCTGATCTTCGAGGAAGTTGGTCGTGTTTTCAGAGCGTTTCTGCCGCTGCTCGAGATTCTCCGTGATGAACAGGTTGGCAAGTTCGCTCGTCGCCAGCTGCGCCATCTTCGGATCGCGACTCACGTAATAGATATTGAAGGCGGAGAGCTTCTTGTCGTCGCCGTGCGACAGTTCGATTTCGATGTCCTTACGCATCTTCTCCACCAGATCGTCCGGGTTCTTGTGCTTCCGGTCCTGGGCGTAGAGACCGAGAAGGTCAATGATGCGGAGAAGGCGGGTGCGGCTCAGGATTTGCTGGGTAATGCTGTCCAGCTGCTGCTGAATGTCGCTGTCGATGTTCGAGACAACATATTTCTCCGGCACGGAAGGCTGCTCGACCAGAATGAGCGTGCCCGACCGGTAGGTCGAAGGGATCAGCCAGCTCGCTCCCCACACCAGCGCCCAGCCGCAGAAAAAAGGCACCAGAAATTGCCACCGCCGCCGCCGGACGATGCCCTTGATCTCGGTAAAGTCGATGGGCTCGTGTGATTCTTGCCGTTCTTCTTCCATAACTACATTCCTAAAGGTTTGACCCACTGGTACGAAAGCGTTACAAAAAATCGATTCCGGTGTGCATCGAGTGTCTGGGCTGGACTAGTCGATCCAAACTGCTCTTGAAAGTCGTGAGTATAGCCCAACCGGAGCCCGATGCTCTTCCCAACGTTACGCTCCAGCGAGACACCTGCCGAAGTCAAGTTGATCGAACTCGTGCCGGTCGTGGAGGGCCCGGTAATCGATTGGTTCGTGCCGTGACTGGCATTGACAGCGGCCGCCCACCCCGGAACCAGTTCGCGGCGGAAGTTGGCGTGAACGGTCTGCAAACGCACCGCACCCAGAAGGCCGCCGCCGTCGCTGATGCTTCGAGAATATCCCGCGGACAAACTGGTGCGCTCATCCTGCCAGCCGCCTTCCACTCCGCCGGCAACCGACCAATCATTCGAAGTAATCTGCGTCCCGCTGGCCAACCCCTGGTTCTCCGAGTACTGCGGACCGACGAAGCCAGTCAGGGTGAATCGGCTCGAAAGGTGCAGTGTGTTCACCGCAAAGAAGCTATGGACCAGGGTTTCGCCGCCGCCGGGATTGAAGGTCATGCGGTCGAAGCGGTAGCTTGCGCCGCCCCAGTCTCCGCGAAAAATCCGGTGCAGCCAGAAGGCCGACCCGGACGCGGTTTCGGAATTCGTCAGCTGAGCTCCCGCAGGAACGTTGGTGAAATCTAAATCATAGAATGACCCGCTGGCTCCAATCAGATCGTTCAAGGCAAAGTGATAGTTCGTCTCGACCGTCGTGACGCTGGATCTTTGCGTGGCCAGAGGGGTAATCAGACTGACGTTCGGCCCGCCCGATCCGGCGACGGCTTCGCCGCCATTGCCCGAGTCAAAGAACCCGGTGGTCAGGGAAAAGTTTTCCGCGACCCGCAGATTCACGTGAGGACTCAGCCGGTACTCGGAATCGAAATTCAGGCTGTGCGATCCCTGGTTCTGGTTCGTGAACCTCTGATTCACGGTTAGGCCGCCAGCGTAGCCAAGCGTCCAGCGCGTTCGAGACGTCGATTGCTCAATGCTGATGTTGGGGAAGATGGAAACGCTCGTATCGCCTACCGCTCCGCCTGAAAGCAGCAGCGGGTTGTCGTCGTAGGCGGCGCCGACATTCACCCCGCCTCGCAGGTAATTCGATCTTTCTAACTCGGAGAGGTAAGCCGAAGAAATTCCCTTCCCCCCGAGCAGCGCCGGTATCTGGGGCAGATCGCTGGTGGCGTCATCTGCGCCGCCTTCGTTCTGCATTCCTGCTATGGCCGAGAGTGCGGCAGCCGGAGCCGTTCTGGCGCCAGCGTTATCGTCACCGGGACTTTGTGCCGGTGGGTTCTGCGGAGGCGGGTTCTGCCCCGCCGCGAGAACCTGCAACCCGGCCACCATCCACGCGAGGATCAAACAGCGCCGCATACTCATAACCTCACCTACGGGACCACGACCGTATCGCGCGGCAGCAGCCGGACGTTCTGTTCCGGGTTCTTGCCCTTAATCACATCTTTATAGTTAAACAACATTCGCTTCTGCGTGCCGTCGGCATTTGCTCGTAATACGTAAATCGATTTCTGTTTGGCGAAGTCTTTAAAGCCGCCCGCCATCGCGATCGCATCCAGAACCGTTGCCGAGCCCGTCAGCTGATAAGAACCAGGCCGAACGACCATCCCCAATATGTTGATCTTCTGGCTCTTGCTGTCCTGCACGATGACCGTGACTTCGGGCTCGGAAATATAGTTCGCCAAGCGTTTGGTGATCTCTTGCTCCAGTTGCAGTGGGGTTTGGCCACCCGCCGTGAGCTCGCCAACCAGCGGCAAAGATATCCTTCCGTCGGAACGCACCGGAAGCGAACGCGAGACCTCCGGTTCCTTCCAGACATTGATCGCCAGCACATCGTCCACGCCAATCACGTAGGAACTATCTGAATGAGCGGCTCGCGAACCTTCCCCTGGCTTCCCGACCGCTTGCTTATCGGCTGCAGCGGCTGCGGGCGTCGGGAGTCGCGATGTGGAATTGGATTGCGCGAATGCTCCGATGGACACCAGCATCAGAAGCATCAGGACCGGCATGGTTCGATGGGACATGGATTCCCTCATATGCATCGGATCAATCCTAGCTGTTCGATGCCACCGGGTTCAATCGTAGCCGTCTCCATGATGTCTCCATGACCGCGCTACTTCGCTTGCCGGACACCGTCGGTACCAAAAAGTCGCGCAGACTCTGCCGGCGGCGCCAGGCGGTATTCCTGGATCTTGTAAAGCAGCGCCCGATAGCTGATGTTCAGCAGACGAGCTGCCGCTTTCCGGTTCCAGTGTGTCTGTTCGAGGGCGTGAGCAATCGCACCGCGCTCGGCTTCCCCTTTTGCGTTTTTTACCAGCAATTTCAGGGACGACTTTTCTTCCGGTCTGTGCAGGCTCGACGGGTGAACGCTGGTTGTCGCGCGGCCGTCTCCGTCTCCGTTTCCACCCTTACTTGCGGACTCGTAATCGGGACCCGAATGCAATTCGCTTAACGCCGCGTCTTCATCGCCATGCGCCAGGAAGCGTTTGGCAAAGTTCTCCAGTTCGTGCAGGTTGCCGGGCCACGCATACTGCTGGCATGCATCCAGCAACACGCTTGAAAAACGCGGGGCCGGAACACCATAGCGCCGAGTCAGCCGGTTCATCAGGTGCCCCAGCAGCAGCGGAATTTCCTCGCGCCGCTCCCGCAGGGGTGGCACGCGCAATTCGAAAACGCTCAAGCGGTAGAACAGCTCTTCCTGAACTCTCTTCTCCGCCGCTGCCAACTCCAGATCGCCGCACGTGGCCGCGATGATGCGCACATCGGCCCGGATCGGGTTCTGGCCGCCGCACCGGACAAACTCTCCCGTCTCCAGCAGTTTCAGAAGCCGCTGTTGCACCGGGCCCGGCATGGCATCGAATTCCTCCAGCAAAATCGTCCCCTGGGCACACTGCTCGAACTTCCCTAACGTCGATTCCGGCCGCCCGTTGGCGGAAGCGTGTTCGTAACCGAACAGTTCATTCTCCAGCAGGTCGGAGGTGATCACCGCGCACTTGACCGGCATGAACGGGAAGCTGGAACGAATCGAAAGCGAATGGATAAGCCGGGCAGCGGTCGTCTTCCCGCTCCCCGCTTCTCCGGTAATCAGCACCGGCACGTCAGTCTGCGAGAGTAATTCCGCTTGCGTACGCAGCCGGCGTGTGGCCGGGCTGGCCGCAATGAAATACAACTCTTCGCTGATTCGCTCGATTTCTGGTTGATACATATTTAAGAGGGACTGACGAGAAGAGGGTAAGAATCCCGGATCACTTACGAGTGCGGCTCTGGGCTTCGAGCTGCGAGCGAACCCTGACACCATTTGTTCGTAGTTCGTAGCTCGAAGCTCGTAGCTCAACGCTCCTTGGCAGGCTGCAAATGTGAACTAACTCTGAAGACGTTCTAGACTGGCTCTACGTCGTACCCATCAATGCGCACGGCCATCGACCGCTGAATCGCATCGACGGAAATGATCAGGCTGTGATCGCCGTTCTCCGACAAAAACACGCCTTCCACTCCGTCCATCGCCCCACCGCGTATCCGGACTCGCTGCCCCGCCTTGAGAAAGGGGTACGAACGCCAGGGCGCCGTCTGCGCCAGAACCTTCTGGATGCTTTCGATCTGTTCGTCGGGAATCGGCAGGCTCGCCCCGCGAACGCCCACGAAACCGTGCACGCTCTCCACCTGGTAGACGCGCGTCCGGTCTTCCGCGCTCAAAGCGCAGCGGATGAATACATAGCAATTGAACAGTGGCACTTCGACTTTCTTCTTGCGATCGCTCCAGCGATGCACTTCCATCGTGGTCGGCAGGAACGTTTCCATGCCTTGATCACGCAATCGCCGCTCGACCGCCTTTTCGTGGCGGGCTCTGGTGTGCAGCGCATACCAGCGCAGCTCTTCCTGCGATACCCATGGGCTCGGTCCGCCGCCCGCTTCGTAGCTCTGATTGGGACTACTCATAGCTTCGCCCTCTGGGTCCCATTGACTGGTCCGCCTGACTCGCATGCTGGATCGCATGGGAGATCTCGCCAACGCACTCTCGGGGAAGGAAGCGCCTGGAACCACTAGGAGGGAGGGTCTAGCAAGCTAAAGTTAACGTCACTTGCAAGAACGTGCAAGTGGTAGGACTTCTTAGGTCATACCAACCCTATGTATGCACGGGCTGATTTTCTCATTACTAAGGTACACGGCTTAGAGACGTTATTCTTTGGCACAGCCGTGGTATACGCACATGCGGAGGTTGACCAGTTTGCTGCCGACATCAATCACCCCGACGAGCCGGGAGTGCCTATCTTATTGATATTGTTAACGTTAGACAAGGCATCCTGAGGTATCACCAACGGCTATTTCGAGGCCCGTACTGGAGCTGAGCCTTTGCATTCTCGTGCAACCGGTCAAAGTGCACGAGGGGACGCGACGACCAGTGCATTTTTTTACATAGGTTGCAAATCCCTTGCTTGCCGACTCGTGAGTTTGGTGGTAGATTTTCAACTGTAGTCAGAGACTTTAGGTCGGCTTTTTTGCCTCGCCCACTCTCCCCCGGCGGCCATAGTCTCTACGAACGGACTGTTTTCTGAATCCCCCCTTTCCGGTTCGTATAACCAAACGTCAGGAGACCCGATGCCATCCCACGAAGAACTGGGCTCGGACTTTGTCAGTATCGTTGTTGCCGACGGCACCCGCATCCACACCCAACTCTTAGCCGACGCTCTGCGCAACGATCATGGCCTGCAGGTCGTAGCTGCGGCCTCGAATTCCGAGGAACTGTTGGCCGCCATCACTCGTGTGCCTATCGATGTCGCGGTCATTAGTCATAATTTGGACGACCAGCCTGGCGGCGGCACCCAGGTATTGCGGGAGATGCGCGCGCTCCGGCCCCAGATCAAGGGCGTCATCCTGCTGGACTCCTCCAAGCCCCAGGAGGTCCTGGAGTGTTTCCGCGCTGGCGCAAGGGGTATTTTTTCCCAGCAGGAACGGCTGGAGAGCCTTTGCAAATGCATTCGCAGCGTCCATGAAGGACAAATCTGGGCGCGTAGCGTCGATCTGGATCATGTGCTCGAAGCTCTTGCCAACTCGCCGCTCGTCCGCGCCACCAATCACCAGGGAATCGAACTGCTTTCCGCGCGCGAACGCCAAGTCATTCAGCAGCTGGCCAGCGGTATGACCAACCGCGAAATTGCTCACGCCCTCGACCTCAGCCCGCATACGGTCAAGAATTACTTATTCCGCATTTTTGACAAGCTGGGCGTCTCCAGCCGCACCGAGTTGCTCTACCTGACCATGAACAACTCGCAAGCCCAGCCACCCAGTACCCCCAACGTAGGGAACAACACATTCTCTGCGATTATCGAAGCCGCCGAGGCCGGCGACCCCTCGGCACAACTTCGCTTGGCCGAGCATTTTTGCCAGATCGAAAATGGTCAGATCAAAGACGGCCAGATTGCCGGCGCCCAACCCGACCCAGTTTCTGCTTACACGTGGTACCTCGTCGCAGAAAAAACGGCGACCCCCATGCTCGGACAAATCGAGGAAGGCAAGAACAACATCCGCCGGAATATGTCTCCTCAACAGCTGGGGGAGGCCGAAGACAGAGCGACCGCGTGGTTGAGAGACACCAAGAAGCGTTCTGGTTTCGCCGGCGGCGGTGAGGCACCGACTAGCGGACAAAAGAAGGCGCGCGCCGCCGCTCCATAGGGCTGCTCATGCCGATCGAGTGACCTCGGCATCCTCTCACGGGATGCTTCCGAGCACTTACATCTTTCAATCCCCCGTTAGATTGGCCTGAAATCGAGTTCCCTACACCCGAGTCTCCGAAGCACTGGACGACGTACTGGACAAAAGTTTGGCGCTCTCGCGAGCGGGCGCGCCTTCCGCGACGTCGCCTGAATCTTCGTATTGGTCAATTTGCAATCGATTCATATTGACGAAGCGTCCCAGCGGAGTCGCCGTCTTGAGCCATTCTTTCAGTTGATAGAATGCGGGATACATCGCACGCATGGTTCGTAGCCTGAAACCGAGTGTCGTGCTGTCAGCGCAAGACAGAGGATAGCCAAGTTCCATCAGGAGTTCTCCAACCAACCCCTCCAGCCGAGTCACTTTGTCGTCCGAAAGCTGCCGCCTCCACCGACCCACTGGGGAAAAGCTTCCCGACTTCCATTCCTCGGTGAACGATGTATTGGGAACACGGATCGCGCCGATTTTCGCTTTGCGAATCTTCTCGTAATCCAGATTCTCGCCGACAAACGCACCGACTTTCGCGAGCGCCTCCTCGGGATGGAGCACCAGATCCTCGAAGCGGACCTCCATGTAGTCCGGTCCGATAGCCCGGCCGTGGCGCCGGCCGGTCTGGACTTTCCACATCCAATGAAGCGCGGACACATACAGGCGGTAACTCCGGTCCCACCGAAAAGGACGAATGAACTCTTTCCTATCCAAAGCGCACGCCACGTCTCGTCCGTCTCGAACCACATGAATGAAGAGAGCGTCCGGAATCTGCCGTTTGATGGTTGGAACAAAAAGAAGATTATCGGGGCCCCACACCGCCCAGCGCTGAAAGCCGCCGGCGCGCGCCATTTCACCCATCACGGCGCGCAGGAATTCGCCCCCCGTGGTCACAGAGGTCAGAACCTTTTCTGTTATTTCTCCGGCATCCAGGCCGGAGCGCCGGAACTGCCTCGTCCGAAGCCACCAGCGCATCAACTCGCGCCTGGTGGCAATGTTGCGAAAATCCCCAAATCTCGGAACCAGCAGATCAAAGACACACGGTTCTGTTCGGTAAATGGGAAAACGCCCCGACGACAGGAGCATGTGATACAGCATCGTGTTCCCGGACCGCGCCGAACCAACCACAAACACCGGCGACTTGTCCCTGGTTGTCACCTTACCCGTCACTCGGGTCCAACTACCGCCTGTGGAACCGAAACCGGCACCAGCGTCCGGGAAGCCGCGGACTTCTTGTCCGCCTTCTGACGCCAGGTTCGATGCCGCAAACGGTTCGCATTTTTCGTGAGCACGAAGCCCAGATAGATTTCGGTTCGATCCAGCAGCGAGAGTTGCTTGGGGCTCCATTGCTGCGCGTATTCAGCCAGACGCGGCTCCCTGGACAAGCGCGCCAGCACCTCCAGAAGAAGGCAATTCAGGTTGTGATAGGCAGGCGGGCTCAGATACGCGCGGCAACCATACCAACTCCACTTGCTTCCGTAGTCCCAACGTGGCAGCGCATACTTGAGCCCGGCAATTCCCTCTTCAAACAAGCGACCCACCACAGGGTCTTCGGTTTCGACATACAAGTCATAGAGACCGATAAGCGAGGTCATGAAACCGTCGAGAATACCGGGAAGCGGGCCGCCTGGAATCTCCGTGTACAGAGTGTGGCCATCCAGCGAAACCCGGACTCCGGAATCCTTGACATCGAGTTCAAATACCTTCGCTGAATTCTTGAGAAGCTCCAGCAACTGGGGCCGCTTCGTTAGACGCCACGCGCGAACCAGGGCGCTGATGACCAGGCCCTGCGTGTATGCCGAGATCCACGGCGCCTTGAGCACAACTGCGCCGTTGGGGTAATCGAAATTCATCGGCCAAACAGCCGCGCCGTCGCTGCGCCAGACCGCATTCTCCTCCAGCCAGGAAACCTGTTTAAGGAAAGCGCCTAGGTTCGCTTCATCCCCGCGTCGGAGGTAGTGCCCTAACTGGACCAGTCCGTACCATGCAATGTAGGACGGCCAGTAAACGGCCCCTGTCACTCGATACCACGCCCTGGGAATGCCGTTGGGATCCAACCGCAGCGCCTCCCAGGACAGTGCATCACTGTAAATGTGATAGTGCAGAGACTCCTTCGCCGAACTTTCCGGGACAGTGTAGAGAGGGTAGTCGAAACTGAATCCGAAGATCTCCTTCTTCAACGCGCGGAGAGCGCATGCGACGGCATCCGGAGTTCTTGCTTTCCAAGTCATTTTCCCTGCCCCAGTTCGCAGTTAGTCCCATCGTCGTTCCCAGCAGCGTTCCCAATTGAGGGCTCCAAAGGGAGTTCGCGAGTGAGAGGGGGTATTTTGCTTCGCAGGTGAGACTTTGTCAAACAGATTGTCGCTGGGGGGGGCTCGCGCACTTCGGTCAAAGCTGTAGAAGATTGCACTGCACCTTCGTGTATCCCTGCTTCTGTGCCCAAAGGTCGAGCGGGATCGACGCCATCTCATCCACGATAGGTTCGGCCCGCCCGCTCTTCGTCAGGTCCACCGTCTTGATGTAACTCCTGCAACTGTCGCAACCTTCCACGCGGACGTGCTTCAGTTCTTCCGCGGTGTAGACCGGAAGCTTCGCGTGGTTCTCTTCCCCGCATCCCGGACAGACGATCCGCCGGAACTCCCATTCCGCCAGGCAAAATGAGCACACCAGAGAACGCTGGCCGCCATCTCCCAACGGACGCAGAACGCCCAAACCCGGTTTCCGTTTGCAAAACGGACACAGATACGGCGTCGGCCCGTTCCAGCGCATAACGGACCGTGAACGAATGTCTGCCGCGTAAGGCTGAAGAAACGCGCGCGCGAAAAAATCGTTAGGCCCCGGCGGCAGCGCCCCGGTCTCGGTCCCATTCCAGAAAACCGTCAGCAATTGGAAATGTGAGTCTTCGCCGCCGTCCCGCAGCTCGCGCGCAGCTTCCCGAAGCGGACCCGGACCGTTCTGTTCGACCACCGACAGAAATGTTCCGAATCGGCGGGTCAGTTGTGGTGGGAGCGGCCGCGCAAAGGGCTCCGAGTCTGATGCGACATCACCAGCCCGAGCATCCGATCTTGATCTTGCGAGTTCCCCGTAGAACTTTTCCTGAAAGCGCGCGATGACCACATAGAAGCGCAGGATTTCCGCCGCAAAAGTGTACTGGGCGCCGAGCTCCTCCGCCCGTGCAATCCGCCGCTGCCATTCGTTCTGCGCCATGATGCGATTAGACATGGTGCGATTATCAGTCCCCGTCGCCTGCCGCGCAATGCCGGGCGCAGGGCCGTCCTGATAAAGCATTGTTCCGATGGAACGTTGGCCTGATGGGTCGACTGATAAAGGGTTGGGTTTCCCTGATTGACGATCCGGTCCGACCGGGGGTATAGTTCTCCCGATTAGCGCGGTACAAGCTGGACGCTGTTCGAGGCGTCTGCAACCATTCACCTCCGTAATTTTCTGGAAGTGCAGCACGGGGGCTACAGATGGAGTTCTCTCGTAGGACTTTTCTCAAAGGCACCGTGCTTGGCGGAGCCGGTTTCTCCGCCCTCGGCTTTGATCTGACTCCGGTTTACGCTCAGACCCAGTCCCTCAAGATTTCCCGAGCCAGCGAAACGCGCAGCACCTGTCCTTATTGTGCCGTCAGTTGTGGCGTGATCATTTACACGCTAGGCGACAAGGCCAAGAACGCGATCCCGCAGGTCGTGCACGTCGAGGGCGATCCCGACCACCCCATCAACCGCGGCACGCTCTGCCCCAAGGGATCGTCGCTCGAGCAGGACATTCTCAACGACCGCCGGTTGCTGAAGCCTCAAGTGCGGCGTCCGGGAGCGACCGAGTGGGAAGACATTTCGTGGGACCAGGCCTACAGCGAGATTGCGCAGCGCGTCAAAAAAACGCGCGACGACACTTTCGTCGAAACCGACGCCCAGGGCCGCACCGTGAATCGCTGCGAAGGCATGGCCTTCACCGGCGGCTGCACCGACACTAACGAGTTCAACTATCTCGCCGTAAAAAGTATGCGCAGCCTGGGGGTCTGCTACCTGGAAAACCAGGCCCGCGTTTGACACGGCCCAACGGTCTCCAGTTTGGGGCCCACCTTCGGACGCGGCGCAATGACCAATGGTTGGATCGACATCAAGAACACCGACATGATGTTGATCATGGGCGGCAATCCCGCCGAGAATCACCCCTGCGGCTTCAAGTGGGCGATTGAAGCCAAGCTTCACCGTAACGCGAAAACCATTGTTGTCGATCCGCGCCTGACCCGCACCGCCGCGAACGCGGACATGTATGTGCAGATCCGCGCCGGCGCCGACATCGCCTTCCTCGGCGGCGTCATCAAGTACGCGGTCGAAAACAACCGCATCGCCAAAGATTATCTTGTCAACTACACCAACGCCTCCTTCATTATCAAGGACGGATTTAATCTGCCCGAAGATGGCCTCTTTTCCGGGTTCGATCCTGAGAAAAAGGTCTATGACAAGAAGACCTGGAATTATGAAGAAGGCGGAGACCTGGCTGGTAAACCGGTCGTGGGCACGCCTCCGGAAAAGACGCCTCCACCTCTGTCGCCGGGCGCCGCGCCACCTCCACCAGCGCTACCCCCGAAGATCGCGTTCGATCTCTCGCTTCAGCATCCACGCTGCGTCTATCAACTGCTGAAGAAGCAATACGAGCGCTATACGCCCGAAATGGTGGAGCGCATCACCGGCATTCCGCAGGATCAATTCCTGAAGGCCGCCGACCTGTTCACCTCCGTCCGCAAAGATGGCGACATGAAAAAAGTCGCCACCATTATTTATGCGGTCGGATGGACGCAGCACAGCTTCGGCACGCAGATCATCCGCACCGCCGCCGTCCTGCAACTGCTGATGGGCAACGTCGGCCGCGCTGGCGGCGGAGTCAATGCGCTCCGCGGCCACTCCAACATTCAGGGCGCCACCGACATGGCGGGAATCTTCGACATACTCCCCGGCTACTTGAAGATGCCAAATCCGACCGATGTCGATCTCGCTACCTACCTGAAGCGCACCACGCCAACCGAATCCAAACCCGATCCGTGGGAGTCATTTAATTACTGGTCGAACACGCCAAAGTTCGCCGTCTCGCTCCTGAAAGCGATGTACGGTCCGGCGGCCACCAAAGAAAACGACTGGGCCTTCAACTATCTGCCGAAGATCGACCGCAACTATTCCTGGGTGAATATTTGGAACGACATGTACGAGGGCAAGATCAAAGGCATCTTTGCCTTTGGCATGAACGGCGTCATGATCGGCCCCGATTCGAATAAGAATATCGACGCCCTGAAAAAGGCCGACTGGCTCGTGGTTTGCGAGCTCTATCCCGACGAGACCAGCGAATTCTGGCGCGCTCCCGGCATCTCCGCGGACGACATGAAGAAGATCAACACCACTGTGTACCGCTTGCCGGGCGCAGGCTTCGCGGAAAAAGACGGCACCTTCGTCAACTCCGCCCGCTGGCTGCAATGGAAGAACGTGGCTGTGCCGCCGCCCGGGCAGGCGCGGCTCGACCAGGAAATCCTCGCGACCATCTTTTTGAAAGTTCGCGATCTCTATAAGAAAGACGGCGGCAAGTTCCCCGATCCCGTTCTGAACGCGACGTTTGCGTACACAAATCCGTACAACCCGTCGCTCGCCGAGGTTGCGAAAGAAATCAACGGCAAAGCGCTCGCCGACATCACTGATCCGAAGACCAATACAACCATCAAGGCCGGCCAGCAACTCCCAGGCTTTGCCTGGCTCAAAGACGACGGCACCACGCTCTCCGGAAACTGGCTCTATTGCGGTTCATGGACCGAAGCCGGCGCCATGATGCAGCGCCGCGGAACCGACGACCCGTCCGGCCTCGGCATTTATCCCAATTGGGGATGGTCCTGGCCGGCGAATCGCCGCGTTCTGTATAACCGCGCCTCCTGCGATCTGGACGGCAAGCCCTACGATCCTTCGCGTCGCCAGGTTTGGTGGGACGAAGCCAAGCAAAGCTGGGTGGGCGTGGACGTTCCGGATTTCAAAGTGGATTCCGCACCCAAGGATCACATGGGCCCATTCATCATGAACCCCGAGGGCATTGGACGTTTGTTCGTGCCGCTGGCCGGCATGCAGGACGGCCCCTTCCCCGAATTCTATGAGCCGATCGAAAGTCCGATCGCGAACCCGCTGCACCCGAAGCAGTCCAACAATCCGGTCGTGAAACGATATAAGACCGACATGGATAAGTACGGGACGGTGGAGCAGGGATACAACGTTATCTGCACCACCTATCGCCTGACCGAGCACTACCACTACTGGACAAAAAATAATCCGATGAACGTGCAGCTCGTGCCCGAGCCGTTCGTCGAAGTCCCGGCCGAACTCGCCGACCGTATGGGCATTCGCGGCGGCGAAAAAGTAAAAGTCACCAGCGCGCGCGCTCACTACATCGCGAAAGCCATGGTGACCCGCCGTATTCGTCCCATGAAGATCGATGGCAAGGAGACGTTCCAGATCGGCATCCCCATTCACTGGGGCTTCCGCGGCATTGTGGAAGATGAAGGCAGGACCGCGAAGACTTTGGCGAATCAGTTGACGCCGACCATCATCGATCCGAACGCGTTTACGCCGGAGTTTAAAGGCTTTCTAGTGAAGATCGAGAAAGCTTAGGAGGCTGTGTAAGAAACCGGGTCTCGTAGCACGGGCTTTGTATCAGGGTATCGCTTTAGCGATACCGTAAGTTTTCCAAGGAAGACGCCCCTTTAGGGGCTGGACATCACGATGGCAGACCGCAAGGCACTACAAGCCGAAATGATCTCGGGCCATTCCGGTGCCTCGCCCGGCCACGGCATGCAGCGCGACCTCGAAGTCTGCAAACTGGTCGACACCACCACTTGCATCGGCTGCAAAGCCTGCGAGGTGGCGTGCGCCGAGTGGAACGATTTGCCGTTCACTCCGACCACCTTCGACAACACCTACCAGACCATGCCCGAAACGCGCTGGAATTTCTGGAACCTCATCAAGTTCAATGAGCACCAGAATCCGGACGGCACGATCCAGTGGCTGATGCGCAAGGATCAGTGCATGCACTGCGCCGACCCCGGCTGCCTGGCGGCTTGTCCGGCCGACGGCGCCATCGTGAAATATGCCAACGGCATAGTCGATTTTAACCAGGAAAACTGCATCGGATGCGAATTCTGCGTTTCCGGTTGTCCTTTCAATATTCCGCGCTTCAATCCCGAGACCAAGCGCGTTTACAAGTGCACACTCTGCTCCGACCGCGTTGGCGAGGGCCTCGAACCCGCCTGCATCAAGGCGTGTCCTACCGGCTGTCTCAAGTTCGGCACCAAAGACGACATGAAATTCATCGCCGAGGAGCGCGCGAAACAATTGCGCGACAACTTCGGCTGGCAGAACGCCGGCGTCTACGATCCGCAATCCGTTGGCGGAACGCATGTGATCTACGTACTCCACGACGCCACCGATCCCGAGCGTTACGGCAACCTGCCGAAAAATCCGCAGATCCCGTGGAGCTACACGGTGTGGAAGTGGCTTTTCAAGCCCGTGCTCGGAACCTTCGCCCTGTTCGGCTTTCTCGGCGTGCTCGCGCACTACGTAACCTCCGGCCCGCGCCGGACCCAACCGGAACCGCCGGCAAAGGATGGCGCCGATGCCAATATCAACGCCTAGCGCGGTCGAACGTTTCGACGACAAGGCTCGCGAGAGTTTCGAGTCCGTGGGCCACACCACCGTCTATCGCGGAGAGTTGCTGCGCCATCCGGTGTACACCCGCGTGCTCCACTGGTCGGTAGCGCTGTTTTTCTTTCTCGCACTGTTCACCGGCTTCAGCATCTATCTCCCCTGGCTGTTCCGCTGGTTCACTCCGTTCTTCGGCGGCGGACCGCTTAGCCGCGTCATGCACCCATGGTTCGGCCTAGGCTTCGTCTTCTTCTTTGGATTGCAGGCCCTGAACTGGCTCCAGCCCATGATCTGGACCGCAGCCGATTCCAACTGGACGCGCAACATGAAGAAGATCGTCAGCGGCGAAGCGAAAATGGATCCGCCCGACACCGGCTTCTTCAATGCCGGGCAGAAACTTCAGTTCTGGGAGATCGTCGGCGGCTGCATCGCCTACCTGATCACCGGCATCATCCTGTGGGCGGGCGCAAGGACTTTCGGAAGAATCACCGTCGCCATCAGCTACGTCGTACACGACATCTCCGCCCTCATCATGCTCGGCGGAATCTTCATCCACATCTATGAGAGCACATTCGGCCAGCCGGGCACCTTCCAGTCGATGGTTCGCGGCGCGGTAAGCGAAGCCTGGGCCTGGACCTTCCACCCCGCCTGGTACAAGCAAGTCACCGGACGCGACCCACAGCAAGCCTGCGAAGAAGCGCGCCGCCAAATGACCACCGGCAGCAAACCCTAGCAGCCGAGCGAAACCCTTCACCACCGAGGACACAGGGGTACACAGGGGACTTCTTCAACCTGGTATCAGATCGATCGCGAATCAAGAGCTTTCCCCTGTGTTCCTCTGTGTCCCCTGTGGTTAGGAATTCCTTTGCTCAGGAACGAATCTTGCGGTGCAGTTCGTTTATGACTATAATGACCATAATGACCATCAAGAGGCTTGGAGGGTGTTATGAGTTCGCAAAGCTGGACCGTGGCTGAAGCCAAGGCAAAATTCAGTGAAATCATCGAGCGGGCAATGTCCGAGGGACCGCAGACCATTACTCGGAATGGGCACACGGCCGCTGTGGTGGTTGGGGCGGAGGAATGGCAACGAAAGACAAAGCGTGTCGGCAACTTGGCGGAGTTCTTTGCGGAGTCTCCCCTGCGAGAATCGGGCCTGAAGACCCGTCGGCTCAAGGAACGGCCCCGGAAGATTAGCGTATGAACTTTCTTCTGGATACAAACGCGGTTTCGGAATGGGTCAAGCCGCGACCCAATCCCGGTCTCATCGGTTGGATGGAAGCGGCCGATGAGGATCGGATTTTCCTCAGCGTCGTCTCGTTAGCAGAGCTCCACTACGGCGTGGAACGCATGGCGGCGGGGAGTCGTCGAAGCCGGCTTGAGCAGTGGCTCCAACATGAATTGCCGTTGCGATTTGAGAAGAGAATTTTGCCCGTCGACACCAGCGTGGCGGAGGCTTGGGGCAGAACGGTGTCACGCAGCGAGGCAGCGGGACGTCCAATGGGTGCAATGGATGCTTTCCTGGCGGCAACAGCAGAAACCCATCAGCTGACGCTGGTGACCCGCAACGTTTCAGATTTTCCGCTGCTTAAAGCGGTGCTCAATCCCTGGACTTAGCGGAGCAGCAAGTCTGACCGCTACGGCCTGATTCGCACGAGAGAGCCGTCGATCGCGTTGCGGGTCAATGCGAACTGCACCACCCACTGACTCGCTACGGGCTGACCGTTCTCCAGCGTCGGCTTGAACTTCCATCCGCGAGCAGCTTCGAGCGCCCGCGTTGCAAAATACCTGCTCGGCCCGGGTGACTTCAGACGCGCCTCAGTGACGTTGCCCGCTCCATCCACATTGATTCTCACCTGTATACGGATTCTGCCCCTGATCGAATGCAACGCTCCGGGCGAGATCTGCGGCATCACCCGCTCGACAACACGGCCTTCGGAAGCGGCTTGACCGGGCTGAGCATCTGCGAAGGTCGAAGCGGTTGTGCTCGCCCCTCCGCCAGCGGTCGAAGCATCACGATCCTGAGCCGTTTGTGCCGGAGGCAGAGAAGCTGGCGGTTTGGGTCGTGCGACCAGAAATACTACAACCAAGACTGCCGCTACCAACGCGATCGCATAGGGCCATTTCGTAGATGGCTTTCCGTCCTCCGCGGCTAGCGGCGAGCCGGCCGCCACTTTTGGCGTGGTGGGTAGAGCAGCGACTGACCCCTGAGAAGGAGTCTCAGATTGTTCAGGCCGGAGGCGATCGGCGATCTGGGTGACAGTCCATCGCCTGGCAGGATCGATTCGCAGGCAGTTTTCGATGATCTCCCGGAACGGTTGCGGAATTCCATTGGGCGGGGCGGGTGGCTCGTTCTGCTGCGAATCCCCAACCGGCAAGCGCTGCGTCAGCACCTCGATCAATGTCATCCCCAACTGCCAAACGTCAACAGCCGTCGACATCGCTCCCGTCGCCGCTTCTGGCGGATCGTTAGCGCTCGTTGTCGCGCTGCGCCGCTCGCCCGGCACGCCCAGACTATCGCTCGACAGCTTCACCTGATCCCCAATGGCCAGGATATTCGAAGGTTGGATACGTCCATGCACAAGCCCCTTGTCGTGCACATATTGCAAAGCCCGCAGAATCGGCGGAAGCATCCCTTGCGCTTCCTCCGCCGTCAGTGCCCGCTCCGGCAGAATCTGCGAAAGATTTTCCTCCGCATACTCCTCAACGACGTAAAGCAGCGCCGTGCCATCCAGTTCGCAGCGTCCCGCCTCGAAAATACGAATCAGATTCGGATGGTTTAGTTCGCGGGCCGACTTCCATTGCAGGAGTTGCTTCTCCGCGTCCGCCGCGTCGGCGGGAATCAACTTGATGGCGGCTTTCTCGGAATCGCCCGCACCGCCTTGCGTAAGGGTGAGGAACACCGCACTGTGATCGGAGCCGCCCAAGTAGCTTTGCAGCGGAAATCTCCCATCGACGGTGCGGCCCTCCCATCGTTTCCAAGTCTCGCTCATATCCAAAGTCTCAATAGCCCGCAATTGTATGTCACCGCGTGCACAACCGGTCAAAAACAGTGGACGCGGAAGTTCAACTCGATAACCGCGTGGATTCCCCCGCAAAAATCCTTCGCAGCACTTTACAATATCCGCATGTCGTCCGTCCCCGCCGAAATCCACGGCCAGCGTTACATCAGCCTCGCCACCTTCCGAAAAAGTGGCGTCGCCGTGAACACGCCCATCTGGTTTGCCGAAGACGACAACAAACTCTACTTCATGACGAACAGCAAATCCGGAAAGTGCAAACGCATCCGCAACAACCCGCAAGTCAAGATCGCCCCTTGCACCATCCGCGGAAAAATCACTGGCCCCGAAATCTCCGCGACCGTCCGCATCCTGCCACCGGAAGAGTTTGCCCGCGCCCGCCAGGCAATCAACACAAAATACTGGCTCGCCCGTGTCCCCTTCATTTGGCGCAACACTGACACCTACCTCGAAGTCACGCCCGCATGAATAGGCCTGCATGAATCCAACTCTGCCACCGGGCGCTCCGCGCGCTGCGGCGAGCAGTGTCCTAATTCGGGAAATTAGCACAGCACCATGGGGCGCATGTCATTTACGCTGGCTCCTCGACCCTGTTACCATCGAATGTTGTCTTGGGCCCCAGCATATTTTTTAGGCAATTAACATTTCTTTCGGAGGCACCATGGCCGTAAAAGTTGGTATTAATGGATTTGGACGCATCGGACGCAACGTTCTCCGCACCGCGCTCGCCGACAAGAACCTCGACTTCGTTGCCGTAAACGATCTCACCGATCCCAGAACTCTAGCCCACCTGCTCAAATACGACTCGATCCTCGGCAACCTGCCGCACAAAATCACCGCCGGCGCCGACAGTATTTCGATCGACGGCAAAACCATCAAAGTCTTCAAGGAAAAGGATCCCGCTGCCCTGCCCTGGGACTCCGTCGGAGCTCAGGTCGTCATCGAGTCCACCGGAAAGTTCACCGACGCCAATGAAGCGAAGAAACATCTGCGCGGCACCGTGAAGAAAATCATCATCACCGCCCCGGCGAAAAACGAAGACATCACCCTCGTGCTCGGCGTCAACGATGAGAAGTACGATCCCGCCAAGCACCACATCGTTTCCAACGCTTCCTGCACCACGAATTGTCTGGCCCCGGTCGCGAAGGTCATCAACGACAACTTCAAGATCGTCAGCGGAACCATGACCACCATTCACTCCTACACGAACGATCAGGTGATTCTCGACTTCCCGCACAAAGATTTGCGGCGAGCCCGTGCGGCAGCGCTTTCGATGATTCCGACCACAACGGGCGCGGCCAAAGCGTTGAAGCTCGTCATCCCAGATCTGGGCGGCAAAATCGACGGCTTCTCCATGCGCGTACCCACGCCCAACGTCTCGGTGGTCGACCTGGTCGTCTGGGTAGAAAAAAAGACCACCAAAGAAGAGGTCAACGCCGCCCTGAAAAAAGCCTCCGAGTCAGGCCCGCTGAAGGGCTATCTCGGATACGAGGAGAATGAACTGGTGTCGTGCGATTTCAAAGGAGACTCCCGTTCCTCCATCGTCGACGCTCCCATGACCCTGGTAGTCGCCGGCAACTGCGTCAAGTTGATCTCGTGGTATGACAACGAGTGGGGATACTCCTGCCGGGTCCGCGATCTGATCAACCTGATGGCGGCCAAAGGCCTGTAAATAACTCGTCGTTAGTCGTTGGTCGTTCGCGGTTCGCTAGTACCGCGACCGCATGATGATTACGGCGTAGAAACGAGTAGCGCCGGCATCTTGCCGGCTGTCCCGAGGGCGTCTCGCCCTCGGCGCGGCGGGCGAGGACGCCCGCCGGACAGCCGCCGGG
>CZKY01000226.1_pt3 | contig 104427 bp, 85 predicted proteins | sample 2454881 | NCBI WGS metagenome assembly CZKY01 (sample SAMEA3539301, study PRJEB10725) | soil metagenome | biome: tundra; feature: field; material: soil | place: USA | collected 2010-05 | depth 0.15 m | reverse complement strand
AGATTGGTTCCGAATCTAAACCTGAAAGGAGCTTCCTCCACCACCGTCCAGGCTCTTCTCCAGGCTCATCCTTCGATTGGAAAAGACTCAGGGTGGTTAGGAGTGATGGGTTTGCAATGCGGGCCGGGTTCGTAGAGAATGCCCATTCGCTTAGCGAAGCGGGATTTACGATTTTTTGGGGCCGGAGGAAAGATGAATTTGCGTCGTGCAGTTGCATGTTTGGTGTGGTGGGCGATCCCGGTGCTGGCGTGGTCGCAGCAGCCGTCGGAAATGAAACCGGCGACGGACCGGCTGGCAGCTTCGATTTACAACGGGCCGTCGATGACAACCTTAGGGGAGCTCGCGGACGGCATCGGAGGGCGGTTGACGGCTTCGCCGGCCTATGTTCGCTCGACGGAATGGGCGGCGGCGAAGTTTCGGCGCTACGGCATCGAGAATGTGCGGCTGGAACCGTTCACGATTCCAGCGGGCTGGCAGCGCGGGACGGCGAGCGGGGCGATGCTGGCGCCTTTGTCGCGGCCGCTGCACCTGGCATCGATGGGATGGGCGCCGTCAACGCCGTCGGGAGGAGTGCAGGGCTCGGTGGTGGTGGTCGCGGACGTGGCGCCGGAGGCGTTGAAATCCCGCGAAGCTGAACTGCGGGGCAAGATTGTCTTTCTGGATACGGCCAAGATCATGGCTGAAGGCTACGGGAAGGCTTTGCCGAAGCTGGAGTCAGCGTGGCTGACATTTCAGAAGGCGGGCGTACTGGCGGTGATCACGCCCGATCGCGAGAAGAACAACGTTTTGAATGCGCACGACAGTCTGTGGGGTGCGAAGTTGGTTCCGCTGCCGGCGGCCGAAGTCGGTATGGAAGATGCCAAGCTCATTCAGCGGGAACTGGAGCATGGGCCCGTCACCATCCAATTCACGATCGAGAATAAGACGTCGGGAGAGACGACCGTCAATAACGTGGTGGCGGAGATTCGGGGCAGCGAGCAGCCTGACGAGTGGATCCTGATCGGCGCGCACCTGGACTCCTGGGACTTCGGCACGGGCGCGCAGGACAACGGGACCGGCGCGATCAGCGTCCTTGAAATCGGTCGCGCCCTGATGTCGCTGGGCAAAGCGCCGCGGCGCAGCATCCGGCTGGCGCTTTGGGGCGGAGAAGAGCAGGGGCTGCTCGGATCGTACGCCTACACGCAGACGCACCAGAGCGAGTTGGACAAATGCGTGGCCGTTCTGAACACCGATAATGGCGCCGGGCATCCGAAGGGATGGAAGGTGGAAGGCCGCGAGGATCTGAAAAAGGCGATGCAGCCCTGGAGCGACGGCCTGTTGAAAGACTTGAACGGCGGCGATCTTTCGCTGGATACAACCTACGACACCGACCACGGTCCGTTCGTGTTGCAGGGAATTCCGGCGCTGGATTTGTGGTTGGACATGACGCACTATTTCGAGATCCATCACAAATCAAGCGACACGTTCGACAAAGTCGATGCGCTCGACTTCAAGGGAGGTGAGGCGATTGTGGCCGTGACCGCCTACGCCATCGCGCAAAGCGAAACGCCGATCGCTCCGCACATCGATCACCAGGCGGTGGGCGAAATCCTGAAGAAAGCGAAATTAGAGGAACTGCTGGAGCACGTGGGGGTGTGGAAACCCTGATGACAAGCTGTTAGCCAGCAACTGAACATGAACGTCAGCGGAATACACGATGGCTGACGGGTGCTGCGAATGCGTGTGAGTGGCGCCGTTCACGACACCTGAGTTGTAATAGGCCAGACTCGACCTCAATTGGACCAGGAAAAGGAAAAGACTGGCTCCGCTAGGGTGGCTTTGACAGCGGTGACGTGAGCTCAGAGTCGGCCCGTTATTGCCTGAACCAACAAGAGCGCTCCGATGCTTGTCAATGCGATGTAAAGGTACCTAAAAAAAACCTCTCCGCGAAGGCGATGATTGATAACTCTGCCAAGGAACACGCCGAGTATCGTGACCGGCAACGAGAGCAGATAATAGTGTGTTACGGCGGGGGTCCATAGTCCGGCCAACCAATAACCACCCATGCCAATGACGCTGGCGGGTAGAAAATATCCTTGAAGGGTCGCCCGGAAGTGCTGCGCTGACCACCTTCGCATGGCTCCGTAAACAACGAGCGGCGGACCGTTCATTCCGTAGGCTCCGCCAAGCACGCCGGCACAGAATCCACAGACTAAAAGCCATCCTCGATTGTCGCGTCGTAGTTCCAGCGGTGTGCGGCCTATCAAGGAGTAGGCGGAGAATGTCATGATAATCACTGCCAGGGCGGCCTTCACTACCCTTTGATGACTACTCGTCAGAAGCAGAAGACCCAACGGGATACCAAAAAGACTCGAGAGCACGAGCCAGCCTGCGCTACCCAGGTGGATCTTCTTCCAGTCCTGCACGACGACTACGCCAGCGACAGTAATCGACACAAGCACAGCGAGTGGGGCGGCGACGCCCAGCGGAATGCAGAAGGCGAGCAGCGGAACGGCGATTAGCGCCTCGCCAAAGCCGAATGCTGATCGAATCAGGGTGGCGATAAACACGATGAATAAAACGTACAGGGTAGTAAGGTCGATTGTGATCTCCGAGGCGAGCAGAATTCGTCATGCACAGCATGGCTACGGTAGTCGGCAACTCATAACCGGATCAGGGAAGAGTAGCCGGTTATCCGCTGGACCCGCAGCCGGGGCTGATTCGCACTGCCCGTCTGCGGCTACGCTCTTCTCAGAAACAGCGCTCCCAGCGGCGGCAGGGTCAGCCGCAGCGAATACGGCCGGCCGTGGGTCGTTTCAGGGATCGCCTCGGCGCCTCCCGCGTTGCCGACGCCGCTGCCTCCATATTCCTGGCCGTCACTGTTGAGAAGTTCTTTCCAATAGCCGCCCGTCGGCACGCCCACCATGTATCCCACTCTGGGCACGGGCGTGAAATTGCACGCGATGAGTATAGGATTCTCGTTGTCCTTGCCTTTGCGCAGCAGCGAGACGACGCTCATAGGCGCGTCATTGCAGTCCACCCATTCAAAACCCTTGGGATCGTTATCGAACCAGTGCAGCGAAGATTCGCTGCGATAGACGCGGTTGAGTTGCTCGACCCAGTTCATAAGCCCGCTATGCACCGGGTATTCCAGCACGTTCCAGTCGAGGCTGCCATCGTGCGACCATTCGCTAACTTGGCCAAATTCGCACCCCATAAAAATCAGTTTCTTGCCGGGCTGGGCGAACATGTAGGCAAAGAGCAAACGCAGGTTGGCAAATCTTTGCCACTCGTCGCCGGGCATTTTGCCGATCAGGGAACCTTTTCCGTGTACCACCTCGTCGTGGCTGAGCGGCAGAACGAAGTTTTCGTGCCACGAATAGAGCATGCGAAACGTCAATTTGTTGTGGTGATACTGGCGATGAATCGGATCCTGGCTGAAGTACTGGAGTGTGTCGTGCATCCAGCCCATATCCCACTTCATGCCGAACCCCAAGCCGCCAAGATAGGTTGGCCGCGAAACCATGGCGTAGGAGGTGGACTCTTCGGCGTAGGTTTGAATGTCTGGGTGCTCTTTGTAGGCTTCGAGGTTGAAGCGGCGCAGGAAGTCGATGGCCTCCAGGTTCTCGCGTCCGCCGTACTGGTTGGGAATCCATTCGCCCTCCTTGCGCGAGTAGTCGAGATAGAGCATGGAAGCGACGGCGTCAACGCGCAGGCCGTCGATGTGATATTTGTCCAGCCAGAACATGGCGCTCGACATCAGGAAGCTGCGCACTTCACTGCGCCCGTAGTTGAAGATGAATGTCTTCCAATCGGGATGGAAGCCCTGGCGTGAATCGGAGTGCTCGAACAGGTGAGTGCCGTCGAAGAAGGCGAGGCCGTGGCCGTCGGAAGGGAAGTGCGACGGGACCCAATCGAGAATGAGCGCGATGTTGTGCTGGTGCAGGTAGTCCACGAAGTACATGAAATCCTGCGGCGTGCCGTAACGCGACGTGGGAGAAAAGTAGCCGGTGGTCTGATATCCCCAGGAACCGTAGAAAGGATGCTCCATGATGGGGAGCAATTCGACGTGGGTGAAACCGAGCTTATTGACGTGGTCGGCCAGGCGGGGCGCGATCTCGCGATAGGTGAGCGAACGATTTTGCTCTTCGGGCATGCGCATCCAGGAGCCGAGGTGAACCTCGTAGATCGACATGGGCGCATGCAACGAGTTGACGGCGGCGCGTTTTTCCAGAAAGGCAGCGTCGTTCCAGGTGTAGTCGAGGTCCCAGACTACAGAAGCGGTGCGCGGCGGCTTCTCCGTGAAAAGTCCCACCGGGTCGGTCTTTTCAATCTGGTAACCGAGTTGGGTAGAGTCGATGTGGAACTTGTACAACGTGCCCTTGCCGAGGCCGGGGATAAAACCTTCCCAGATTCCCGACGAGCCGCGAGACTGCAGGAGGTGGGACTGCCGGTTCCAACCATTGAAGTCTCCGATCACCGACACCTGGCGGGCGTTGGGAGCCCAGACGCTGAAGACGGTGCCCTTGGTGCCCTCGGATTCCATAAGGTGTGCGCCCATCTTCTCGTAAATGCGATAGTGGCTGCCTTCGTTGAACAGATAAAAATCTTCGCCGGTCAGCAGGGAAACGTCATAGCCGACCGGAGATGCTTCCTGAGTTGGAGGTGTCTGCGTCATGATTTCGCTTCCGGTCTAGTGTAGTCGAACACTGAGAAGGATAACGCTTTTGAGATCGGGTGTCAGGCCATTCTACCGCCGATCTGAATATGCGTGTGGTGGTTGCAACTGCGGTCATCCTGGGAGCGATTATCCTGATTCAGCGCGGTGACCGCTATGCGGAACTGCAAGCGGAAGCGCTGCAGTCGGACCGAAAGAGCTAACGACCAGCGACTAACGACTTTTTTCTTTCTGCGCTTCCCGCTTCTCCCGCGCCCAGCCCTCTTTCACGCTTTGTCGCGCACGCCCGAGCGCCAGCGCATCCGCGGGCACATCTTCCGTGATGCAGCTGGCTGCCGCGACGTAGGCGCCACGTCCAATCTTTACCGGCGCCACCAGCGTCGAGTCGCTGCCGACGAACACGCCATCTTCGATGATCGTCTTGTGCTTGTTCACGCCATCGTAGTTGCAAGTGATGGTACCCGCGCCGATGTTGACGCCTTCACCGATTTCCGCGTCGCCCAGATAGCTGAGGTGATTCGCCTTCGAACCCTTGCCCAGCCTGATTTTCTTGGTCTCGACGAAGTTCCCCAGGTGAGCGCCTTCGCCCACCTCACTGCCAGGGCGCATATGAGTGTACGGTCCAAGGACAGCTCCCGCGCCCACGAGCGAGTCTTCCATGATCGTTCCCGGCTTCACCGTGACCCGCTCGCCTAGGATTGAATTTTCGATCACGCTGTAGGAGCGGATGCGGCAATCCGCGCCAATCTTGGTTTTGCCCAGCAACTGAACGAAGGGCTCAATCACGGTGTCGGCGCCAACTTCCACGTCGCTGTCAATCACGCAGGTGTGCGGATAGAAAATCGTAACGCCTTCCTCCAGCAACTGCCGGCACTTCGCCAACCGCAGCCGCACATCCAGAACCATCATCTCCGCTCGCGTGTTGCTGCCCAGCACTTCGCCCGCATCCGAGGTCTTGATCGCGACCACCTTCTTGCGCGCCCGGTGAAATACTCCCGCCATGTCCGTGAGGTAATACTCGCCGTGCGGGTTCGCGGTGGAAAGACGGTCAATATGCTCGTACAGGGCGGGTCCAGCAAACGCATAGAACCCGGAGTTGATCTCGCGGATTTTCTTTTGCTGCGGGGTCGCGGACTTTTCTTCCGCAATCGCCTGCACCTCCGCTCGTCCCCCGGCGCCTTTGCGGATCACTCGCCCATATCCATAAGGGTTGTCGAGATCGGCGCTGAGCAAAGTCATGGTCGCCTTCTGATCGGTGTGAAAGTCGCTAAGCTTCCGAATGGTTTCGGCAGTAATCAGCGGAGCGTCCCCGGAAAGCACGATGACCTGGTCATAGCCCGAGAGCGCTTCGCGCGCCGCCATGAGCGCGTGTCCGGTGCCACGCTGTTCGGCTTGCACCACGAAGTTCACGCCTGTGCTGGCAACCGCCTCACGCACGCGCTCCGCCTCATGGCCGATGATCACGAAGACGTCCTGCGCGGGCACAACTTTTTCCGCCGTAGCAATTACATGTGCCAGAATCGGCTTGCCGCCGATTTCATGCAGAACCTTGGGATGTTTCGATTTGAGTCGCGTGCCCTTGCCCGCCGCCATAATAACGACCGCAATGGCCGTACGCGGGCGCGGCGGATCTGATCGGGAAGATTTCGACTTGGTCTTTGGCGTTATTACCATGCTCAGCCAATATACCGCGAAGGCCACCGTAGAGACGCGGCTTGCCGCGTCTCAGACTGCCGACATGTCGACGTCCAGCCCCTAAAGGGGCATCTGATTTGCGAGAATGATCGGCATCGCTAAAGCGATGCCCTGATACGAAACCGAAGTTTTCAACTCCGAGAGTTGGTCAACTTCGGATCGTCTGTCGATCCGGCGCCTGCGCCATCAGCGCCATCAGGTCGTGCGCGACGTGGTCGGTAGCGTGCCGCGCCACCGCGCCCTCCTCCAGATAATCTCCCAGCACCGGGCACACGCCCAGCGCCTCGATCGCTTCCAGATCCACTACGATCTGCGAAGCTCCCTCCAGAGCGTACTTGGCCTTCATCTCTGGCGATGCCGCCTTGCGATTGATCAGGGCGTAGTCGAACAACTGGACGCCAGCGTGGCCATTAAGTGCGCGGATGTGATCCGCCGCCGTTAAACTAAGACTTTCATTTGCCTGCGTCATCAGATTGCAAACAAATACTTTTACGGCAGGAGATTCCAGAATCGCCTCGGGAATTCCACGCACCAGTAAGTTCGGAATCAGGCTGGTGAAGAGCGAACCGGGACCGATCGTGAGCAGGTCGGCGCTGGCGATTGCCTCCAGTGTCTGGGGAAGCGGCTCAACGTCGGGAGGCACGAGGACCAACTCTCGAATCTTGCCCTTGCTCGCGGTGATCCGCGTTTCGCCGCGCACCCGCGTCCCGTCTTCGAATAACGCCTCCAGTTCCACGCTCGACATGGTTGCCGGATAGATATGTCCGCGCGTGAGCAGAATTTCCGAAGATAGCCGCACCGCCTCCGCAAAGTCTCCGGTGATCGAAGTCAGCGCCGCCAGAAAAAGATTTCCGAAGCTGTGGCCTTCCAGTCCGGAGCCCTTCTGAAAGCGGTGCTGGAACAGTCTCGAGAGCAGGGCCTCGTCTTCGGAGAGGGCAACGATGCAATTGCGCACGTCGCCTGGCGGAAGCATATTGAACTCTTTGCGCAGACGTCCACTCGATCCGCCGTCGTCGCTCACCGTCACCACGCCACACAATTCGCGAATGGTTGGCTGGCCGGAGGTGGCCAGCGCCGGCGTCATGACGTAACGCTTCAGCCCCTTCAGCAGCGTGGAGAGGCCCGTGCCGCCGCCGATTGCGACCACGCGCAGTTCGGGGCCAGCCTTGCCGGTGTCGGATGAGTTCGTGCGCAACTGGGAGAGCATACCGCCTAATATTGAATCATTTACTCATTGAATCATTTAGTCACTGAGTCATTGAAGCATTTAGTCATTGAATCACCCGCTGGGAACTTAGGTTTTCAATGATTCAATACCTCAATGATTCAATGACTCAATCGAGGCTAGCGCTGGCAGCGGGCGCGGGCCGCTAGTACGCGCTCGCTTCTTCTTCCTGCGGCTCAGCTTCTCCGCTGCCCGGATCCGGATACAGCAGTTCGGTGAAGCGCGGATCTTCCGCCAGATTCTGGAAGTCGGTATCGTTCCGCGCCTGGAAGCGCAGCGAGGGTTTCGCATGAATCGCCTCGTCGAGCGTCGTGAGCGATTCTTCGACGTGACCGGTCAGGCAATGCAACGCGGCCAGTCCGTACAGAACGTATTCTGCCTTCGGATTCTGCCTCAAGAGCTTGTCGAGTTGCTCGCGCGCCGTCACATAGTCACCCGCGTTGATTAGCGACACCGCGTAGTCGTAATGCTCTTCCGCTGTTTTGAACTGCAACGCCGGCGTTTCCATATGCTTGTCGCAAGTGAGGATATGTACCTGGGCCCGGTCGACCAGGGACTTGTTCGGCCCGCTCAGCGCTTTCTGCAGGTGGCCTTTGGCCTTCTCGAACTTATGCTCCTGCAACGCACGAAGCCCTGATTCGTAATTCTGCACCGCCTGTATGTGTCGTGGATCTTCGGTCACTTGTTTCTTGGGAGTTACCTTCAGTGGCATCAAACCGCCTCTAGTTCGAAATTTAGTTCAGAATTGAAAATCGAAAAACTTGAAATTGAGCACGCCCTCAGTTAATGCTGGCCGCTGTTGCCAGATCGACCAGCTTCCAGTCGCCCTTGATAATTCCTGCGCGAATCTGCCGCGCCGTCTTGCCCTGCTTGTTCATGGTGTAAGCGTAATAAAGCTCTTTGAGGCAGGTTCCGCACTGCGCGCCGTGCGTGCCCGAAAAGCAGCTGTGCAGACTGGTGTGTCCCATGCCGCGATCGCAGTAGCAATAACACGGCTGCTGGTAAATGACCTTCGGAATCTTCGCCGCCAGTTCATAGGCATGCGTCTGATACGGAAACTGCGCGTTCTCGCCCCAAAGCTGATCCTTAGTCAGGATCGGCGGAAGCGCGCTGCCCGCCGCCGGAGGAGCCGAGTTGAAATGCGGGACTCCCTGATCCGCCTCACATTGAAGCCATGGCGCCGACACCACCGTGACCATCAAAAACAGCACCGCCGACGCGAAAACCCGTGTAATCATGCCACTCAGCCTCAATCTTATATTTTACCTGAAGGCGCGGGATTGGCGAGTCACTGGCCGGGTTCGGGGGCGCTACCGCGTGGGCGTGGTCATAAAGACTTGTCATCCCGAGCGAAGCGAGGGATCTGCAGTCCGCCGCAAAATGCAGGTCTCTCGCTTCGCTCGGGATGACAATTCATGAAAAGTTATCCCGAAACTCTGAACTTTATCCCAGCTTCTCAAAGAACAAGCAGATCGTTTCAATCCCGTGATAAAAATTCGGGATGTGGAATTTCTCGTTTGGAGCGTGCAGGTTGTCGTCGGGAAGCCCAAAGCCCATCATGACCGACGGAATCTTCAGCACGTCCTGGAAATCGGTCACGATCGGAATCGACCCGCCGGAGCGAATAAACACGGTCTCTTTCTTGAACGTGTCATGCAGTGCCTCAGTCGCCGCTTTGATGAACCGGTTGTCGGTGCCGACCACGCATGCGGGGCCCTTGCTCCAAACCTTGATCTTGATGTCGATCCCCTTTGGCGTGTGTTTTTTGACGAACGCCGTGTAGCGCTTCAGGATGTCGTCCGGATCCTGGTTCGGCACCATTCGCATGGAAACTTTTGCCGACGCCTTTGCCGGAATCACCGTCTTCGCCCCCTGAGTCACAAATCCACCCGGGATGCCGTGCACCTCGAGCGTCGGACGCGCCCACGTCCGGTACAGCACCGAATATCCCGGCTCGCCGGTCAGCACCTTGGAGCCGACTTCGGTTTTGCGATAGTGCTCTTCGTTGAAAGGCAGCCGCTTCCAGGCCTTCAGCTCATCTTTGCTGGGCGCTTTGACGTCCTTGTAAAAGCCCGGGATCAGTACCTTGCCCTTCGAATCTTTCAGCTTGCCGATGATCTCAACCAGCGCAAACAGCGGATTCGGCGCCGCGCCCCCATATATGCCGGAGTGCAGATCGGTCTTTGCCCCAACCGCTTCAATCTCGGTGTACACCAGGCCGCGCAAGCCGACGCACAGAGTAGGAAGGTTGGGCGCGAACAGTTCCGTATCGCAGACAAGAGCGAAATCCGCTTTCAATTTCGCCTTCTGTTTGCGGACGTACTCGGCAATCGATTCGCCGCCCACTTCTTCTTCGCCTTCAAAAATAACCTTGACGTTGATGGGCAGCTTGCCCCCGTGGGCCTGCATCAAGGATTCGAGCGCCTTCACTTCCATCCAGAGCTGCCCTTTGTCGTCGACCGCGCCGCGCGCATAAATGTTGTTGTTGCGCTCGGTCGGTTCAAACGGCGGCGTCTTCCATTCGTCCAGGGGATCGGGCGGCTGCACGTCATAATGTGCATACATCAAAACGGTTGGCTTGCCATGCGCGTGCAGCCAGTCGGCGTAGAGTAGGGGATGTCCCTTGGTCGGGATAATCTCGACATTGTCCATTCCGATACGGCGCAGCTCAGCCGCCACAAATTCCGCCGCCTTCAGCACGTCGCCTTTATGTTCATCCAGCGTGCTGATGCTGGGGATGCGGAGCAGGGTTTTTAACTCGTCAAGAAAACGCGGCTGATTATTGCGGGCAAAATCGACTGCCGGGGAAGCCATAGTCTGGTGCCTTTCTGGCGCGCTGAGCGCACATTCTTATACTACTGATCGCCGAAAACGTCCCAGTATATACCTGCCAGGCTTGCGCTGTAGAGTAGAGACGCGGCTTGCCGCGTCTCCGCAGGACATCGGATGGCAGCCCGTGTCAACCCATGTCGGCCTATCTATTTATTGTCTTAATTGGCCTCGACGCCGGGCAGAGTGGCCAGGTTCTTCACATCGTCCACAACCTTGCCAGCTCTTCACGCCCACATTCTAGCCGTATCTTCCATCCGGCCAAGAACCCGAAACGCAATTGACAGCAACCCCTATCTCACAAACAATAAGGTCTACAGTCCACATTCAACCGGAGACCCCCCTATGTCTGAAGGCGAACCACCGACCGTTTACCACCCCGAGCCGCAGAGCAATGTCGGCAAATGGATTCTTATCGCGCTGGCCGTTGCCTACGTCGGCGCATCGGCGTTTTTCATTTACGATCAGCACGGCAAGCTCGAAAAGGTCACGCAAGATCAGGCCGCCAGCCAAAAACAAATTGGCGATCTGACCAAGCGCATGCAGTCCGCCGAAGCCGATTCTGAGACCCTGGCCCATCAGCTGGGCATGACCAAGAAAGAATTGGCGACGCGTGCTGGCGAGTTGCAGCGTCAGCAACAAGCCGCAGCCGCGAGCATTGCAGCACAGGCGGAACAAGAGAAGAAAGATGTAAGCGCCGTTTCCGGAGAAGTTGGCTCCGTGAAGACGGACGTCGGCGGCGTGAAGACCGACGTGGCCGCCACCAAAGCATCGCTCGATGCGACCATCGCGAAGTTGCAGAGCACCATGGGCGATCTCAACGTGCAGAGCGGACTGATCGCCAACACACGCGGCGACCTGGAAGCCCTCAAACACAAGGGCGACCGCCAGTACTACGAGTTCTCCTTGTTGAAGGGAGCCAAGCCGCAGGCGTTCTCGACCGTGGCCTTGCAGCTCAAGAAGACCGATCCCAAACGCGGCAAGTACACGCTGAACGTCACCGCCGACGATAAATCCATCGAGAAGAGAGACAAGAACCAGAGCGAACCGGTGCAGTTCTACACCGGACGCGATCACATGCTCTATGAACTCGTGGTCTGGTCGGTGGACAAGAACAAGATCACCGGCTACCTGAGCACGCCCAAGAATGCGCCGTTGCCGATCACCGCTTCGCCGCAGTAACAGTAACTCGAACCCATCTCATAAATCGTTTTGCGTAGGGCACGGCTTCAGCCGTGCCGCCCAGAACCAATAACGTTGAGGGCTTTAACCCCTGAGGGATACGCAGTTAACTCCCTCGGTTCATTATGGATGTCTTCTAAAGACGACGACCGCAATGCTACCGGCAAGCGCGCACACGCTCCTTGAAATCGCACTCCGCACCGGAGTCATCTACCTCCTCGTGCTGATCGGAATTCGCATCAGCGGCAAGCGGGAAGTCGGCCAGATGACTCCGTTCGATCTGGTGCTTCTCTTGCTGCTTTCGAATTCCGTGCAGAACGCCATGACCGGTCCCGACACCTCGCTGGCCGGAGGCGCGGTGGCCGCCACGACGCTGCTCGTCCTGAACTATTTGGTGGCCGAGGTTTCCGGCGGCAATCGCCGTTTCCGAAAATATATTCAGGGACAGCCCAGTCTGCTGGTGCACGACGGCGAGGTCATCGAAGCGCACATGGCCAAAGAGCATGTCAGCATGGATGAACTGGAACGTGCGCTCCGCGAGCACGGCGTCGGCACCTACAAAGAAGCGGCGCTCGCGGTGCTGGAAGTGGATGGCTCCATCAGCGTGCTGAAGTACGACGACATCCAGCCGACGGCCACGACACACCTTAACCGGCGGCGATTTCTGAAGAAGAACTGAAGTTGCGCCAGCTCGTGTCTGCTTTACGCGCTGCCGTTAATTTCGAGATCTGAGAACTCGTGCGTTGTAGTGTCGTAAAGCACTCCCCAAAAGCACGTAGCACCATCACAGGCACTGGCAATGTGTTTGCGCCAATCAGCGGGCGGATTGATGCAGAATGCGTTTATGTAGATGAGCTTGCGTTTGCCGACCACAATTCCGACATACTGGCGAAAATACCGCTCTGCGTGCTCGATCCGGTACGCGGGCGGGACGTCTCTGCCTTGCAGCAGCGAAATGCGTGACAGTTGAGACTCCATGGCGCGGACGTCGGTTTCTGTCGGTTGCCAAGTGGAGTCAAACTTCGGTGGACCTGGGCGGGAACAAAGTCCTGCCAGGTCTTTCGCCGCGCCTTCCGGAAGCACGACGGATGGTTTCTTGTCCTGTCCGTACGATGCGACGGCGAGAAGCAGAATAGCGTATCCAGCTACACTTGCACGATGAATCGACATGTTTCACTCCCGTTTGTTTATTCGCCGCTGCTCTCTACGGCCGCGTCATCCTCTCCGGCTTAACCAGCGAATCGAATTCCTCGCCCGTAAGATATCCCAGCTTCAACGCCGCCTCGCGCAGGCTCGAGTGCTCGACGTGTGCCGTGTGCGCAATCTGCGCCGCCTTGTCGTATCCCACTTTGGGAGCAAGCGCCGTGACCAGCATCAGCGAATTCTTAACGTAGAAGTCCACCTTGGCGCGATCGACTTCAATGCCCTTGACCATGTATTCCACATAGCCATGACACGCGTCGGTGATCAAAGTGACCGAGTGCAGAAAGTTGTAGATGATAACCGGCTTGTACACGTTGAGCTCAAAGTTACCCTGCGATCCGGCGAATCCCACCGCAGCCGTAGCCCCGTGCACCTGCACGCAGACCATAGTCATAGCCTCGCATTGCGTAGGGTTGACCTTGCCCGGCATGATCGACGATCCCGGCTCATTCTCCGGAATCGAAAGCTCGCCCAGCCCGCACCGCGGACCGGAAGCCAGCCAGCGAATATCGTTGGAGATCTTCATAAACGAAGCCGCCAAAGTTTCCATAGCGCCCTGAGCAAACACGATCTCATCGTGCGCCGAAAGCGCGGAGAACTTATTAGGATGCGAGCGGAAGGGAAGTCCCGTAAGTTCGGCAATCTTCTTAGCGGCGCGCTCGGCAAATTCCGGATGCGTGTTCAGCCCCGTGCCCACCGCCGTCCCGCCAATAGCCAGATCGTAAAGCCCATCAAGCACCTGCTCCAGCCGCTTAATGTCGCGGTCAAGCAAACTAGCCCAGCCGCCAAATTCCTGTCCAATAGTCAAAGGCACAGCATCCTGCAAGTGCGTGCGCCCAATCTTAACCACGGAGTCAAATTCCTTAGCCTTGGCCAAAATCGCATCGCGCACCGTCCTGATAGCCGGAATCAAAGCGTTCTTAACCCGCTCCGCCGCCGCAATATGCATAGCCGCCGGAAACGTATCATTAGACGACTGCGACATGTTGACGTGATCGTTAGGATGCACCGGCTTCTTCGATCCCATCTCCCCGCCCGCAATCTCAATAGCGCGATTAGAGATGACCTCATTCACATTCATATTGGTCTGCGTGCCGCTGCCGGTCTGCCAAATGCGCAAAGGGAACTGGTCATCCAGTTTGCCGGCAATGACTTCGTCGGCAGCCGCCACGATGAGCTTAGCGATGTCAGAAGGAAGCTTGCCCAGATCCTGATTCACCAGCGCGCAAGCCTTCTTGAGCGTGCCAAACGCCCGAATCAGCTCCGGAGGCATGACGTCGCGCCCAATATCAAAATGCAGCAGCGAGCGCTGCGTCTGCGCTCCCCAATAAACGTTGGAGGAGACTTCGATTTTCCCCATGCTGTCGGATTCGGTGCGCGTCTTTAGATGAGTGGGGACTTCGGTAAGAGTGGCCATGATGGAATCTCCTGTTATGGGGAACCGATTATTATACGGCGCGAACTTCGCACAGGGACGAAAACCGCTCTTCCGATTTCACGTTTTGCTCTTTGTTTATTTGGGTTTGAGGATCATTTTTGTTGATTTGTACCCCCCCCCTACCCCATTTTGGGTTAAAGCCTTGATAAATATAGACTTACACGCAAAGTATTCAGGAATAAGGAGTTAGCGGCGAAATGCTGGGCCTGACACAGGGGCTCTGGGGGGCATCGACAACTCCAGCGACGAACACGCTTCTGGCTTGGCCGATCATATCTCTTTCCATTTTCAGGTATGGCGGGTGGTGCGTCTGTGACGGTGCGCACTGGCTGAATGTGATGAAAGATTGATTGTCGATAAGTTCCCCACGGTTCTTCCGCGATTGAGAAAGTCAACATCCCCGCCCCGTCGCAGAAAACGCGACAGGAGCGGGGCACCCCCGGAGTTAGAATGTGGGAAAGGGTGGGCCAGCCCCCAGTGAGAAGAATTATTCATGCTGTGACGAAAGCCTTTTCAGAAGATTATCCAAGTAGTTAGCTTCGTTTACAACCAAATTGGGCGTAATATTCCCATTAATAGCCGATGCAAACTCTGCGGCTTCAGATCTATCCTGATCTGTTTGATCCAGACCCCGCAACATCTGCTGTCGAAGAAGGTCTGCGGTGGGCATGAGAAGTTTCATGGCATCGTCATAGTTATCTCGCAATTCGGCGTTCGCACGATCTCGGTCCTTCATCCACTGCACGTGCGCCTCGTGAGTAAAGTAAGAGCCACCCTGGTGACCCGGATCACTCACTTTCCTGACACTGTCATAGTACTGACGCGTCAGCCTTTGCATTTGCTGACTCACCTGAGGCACTAAAGTGGACAGCATACTTGCGGTGGATTGGGTGGCTAGCTTTCGTGCGGCATCGGCTTCCTGTTGAAGACTAGCAAGCACTTGGGCATTACCCTTCGCCGCCTTGATCTTGACATTGAGTTCAGCCATACTGGCGTTCAAGGAAGTCAACTGAGATAGTTGCAGAGATACTAGAGTCACTAAAGAGTTCGTGTTCTCGGTTAATGTATTGGTTTTCTTCGCAACATCGCTCAGTGTATCGACTGACGTTTTTACATCCCCGAGCAATTGTTCCATTTGATTGCCTGCGTGGTGTCTTTGATAGACGCTGATCAAAAATCCTGAAATCCCGACTACCATACAGGTATTCGCAATGATGCGACGTAAGCGCTTATTCTGCTCGATTGCAACGGCCTTTTCTGGAAATGACATCATGACCCCCAGCAGTCCGAGCAAGGCATTTGAAACTTCTGGGAGGGCATCAACAAGCCACCCCAGCGCTTTATCGAGATGGGGAAGCGCAAGGTGGTAGAGATCAATGAGATGGGGCATGGCGCGGCAGAAATTATAAGCCCCCGGTGGCAGAATGACATCAACGCACTAATAGGACACCGCCTTGAACCGCTTGAGATCGCAGAGTCCGCAGAGGGAATTTAGGAATTAACGCCCGAGATGCGGAGTTCGCCGCAGACAAATGGCTGTGCTTGAATTCCTCTGCGATCTTTGCGTACTCCGCGGTTAGAGCTTTTGACCGTTGGCTCTCCGATACCACTCCAGAAATGCGCGGAAAGCTGCGCCGCGATGGCTGTATTTTGCTTTTTCTTCCGCGCTCAGTTCGGCAAAGGTCTTGGCGATTTGCGGGAAATAGAACAGTGGATCGTATCCGAAGCCGTTCTTGCCCCGGGGCGCGTCCAGAATTACGCCTTCCGCGGTGCCCCGGAAGGTGTGAACAGTCTGGCCGTCACGGGCTACGGCGAGCACGCATACGAATCGCGCGGTGCGTTTATCTTCTGGAACCGCTTTTAGTTCGCGCAGCACTCTCGCGTTGTTGGCTTCGTCATCCGTGTTGCACTCTGCGGCGTGCGGTTGTTCGGCGGCGTAGCGGGCGGAGCGCACTCCGGGAGCGCCGCCCAGAGCGTCAATCTCCAGGCCGGAGTCGTCGGCTAGAACCAGTTTGCCGGGAACGGCCAGACTGTAGGATTCTGCTTTCTTGCGCGCGTTTTCCTCGAACGTGGCCCCGTCTTCGACAACCTCGGGCAGAGAAGAAAAGTGCGGGATGTTTGCGATCGTGATGCCGAAGGGCGCGGCGGCTCCGGCGAAGTCGCGAAGCTTGCCGGCGTTCGAGGTTGCCAGCAGAACGGTGAGTGAGGTCATGCGGCGGGCCTCGCAAAGTTCGTCGGCCGTGTGGCTCGTCGTCGCGTCTTGATCCAGGCTGGGCTAAACCAGGCGACAACCAGCAAAGCCAGGCTGATCAGGGAGACGATGTTTCCGATTACACGATCGATTGTCCGGCGGAAATGGATGCGTACATCGCTGTCTCCGGCGGCAATGGGAATGACGACCAGGCCGGTGACATCGGATGTCCGCGTTTCGGTGAGTTTGCCGTTCACGACGACCTCCCACGCTGGGTAGTTGAAAAGGCGCACGGTTAGATTTTGCGGCGCGGCATCGTGGACCGTGAAGTGTTTTTCTGTCTGCCCCCACGCCAGCATCTCGCTCGGAACCGGTGCTCCCGTGTCGTCGCTGACGAGGGGCAAACTTTTGTTCAACTCGTAGGGGTCGGCGCCGGCCGGGACGTATTCGTCGGCGCCCTCGTAGCCGGTGCCGTCGTCGAGAGCATCGCTTATCTCGCGGATATCGTCGACCGTCTCCCACCAAGGAGGCTGAATACGATAGCCCGCGAGGACGACCGCACCCAGCAGAACGGCGAACGCAAGCAAACGCGAGGTCCAGCGCTTGGCGGCCATGGTCAGAAGCATTGCCAAAGCGGCGTTCATGCACAGCAGCCAGCGGAAGGGAAGTTGCACGAAGCGCAACTTGGGCAAGTGCTGCCAGAGCAAATTGCTCACCGATAGCAGGAGGACCGCACTGCCGGCACCCCAGACGGAAAGCAGCATCCAGGGGCTTGGGTCAACGGCTGCACCTGCTACGGTGTCGGCGACCGGACGGCCGAGAGCCTGCCCTGAGCTTGTCGAAGGGGCGGCCGTCCCGACGCGGCTTATCCGCCAGCGTCGGGAGAACCAGATCGCGAAAGCGAGAAGGACGATTTCGGCGAGCGCTGCGGTCGAAACCAGAAGATTGAAGCGATTGTGATCGGGATCGGCGATGGTGGTGAACAGAAAATTGTCCTGTGGCCGGACTCCCGGCGACAGCACCTGGCTGAGGTTGATCCATCGCTGTTCGTAGATTGCCGGGAGCAGATAAAACGAGGCGAGGCCTGCTCCCAGAACCATCGCAAGCGCCGTCCGGACGAGGGGACGCCAGATCTCTGGACCCCATGATCGTACCAGCGCGGCCTCATGTGCGGCCCCAATCGCAGCGAAGACCAACGCCAGCCCAGCCGCTGAGTAGTGGATCATCACGGCTGCGGGCGCGTTCGTCAGCCAGGCTGCGGCCAGGGTGAGACTCAACCAGAGCGTCGGGCGAAAGCCGGGCTCGTTGAGCCGCAGCATACACAGCAGCAGAAGCGGCAGCAGCGCCGCAGCCAGCAGTTCGGCGTATGCGCTGCGCCAGTAGACGATGAGCAAGTGGTAGGGATTCAGCGCATAGAACACGGCCGCAAACAACGCGTCGGGGGCCGGGAGCCACTCGCGGGCGAGCCGGTACATGGCCGCTCCCGCAAGCGTGAGCACAATCCAGCAATACGCGCCCGGCACCATCTTCCAGGGCAGAGCAGCACCGAGCGCGGCGCCCAGAGCCCAGGACGCGGGCGGATAAAACAGGAAGCGGGCCTCGCCGTATCCCCAGTGCGCCAGTGCCGCCCAGCGCGGATACGCGATGCCGTCCTTCCATTGGCCGAGGACTTCCATCCACGAAGACATGTGGAACTCGAAATCATGCCCGGAGGGACTGCCCCACCAGAAAAACGGAGCGATGGCCAGCAGACAGGCGCCAGCCAGCACCAACGCACGCGAGATCGGGCTTCTGAGCAATTTGGGCTTTACCGTAAGTTGATGCCCAGCCCCTAAAGGGCCTCTGATTTCCCGTAGAGAAGCGGCTTGCCGCGTCTCTCGCGCCTCCGGAGACGGGAGGCAAGCCCCGTCTCTACAGGCAGAGCAATTCTATTGCATCAGAAAATTCTCGGAAAATTAACCGAAGCGAAATCTTTCAGGAGGGGGTGTCGAGGTAATCTGCGATCAACGAGGTGGAACAGACCACCGGGGACTGGGCCGACACCAAAGACGGGGTATCGATCTGGTTCCCGGTTTTTCCTGGGATCAGGGGCGCTAGTGGGCGAAGCTGATTGGCTGGCTTGTATTGGTTGACGTTTATTGGTTGGTTTTGCTTGGTTTCTATTGGCTAACAGCCGCCGGAGTTCGCTGGCGGTGCAGTTCGGCGAGAAACGCTTCTTCCTCCAGCGCATTGCCGGTCCGCAGCAACTCCAGGAGCGGATCCTCCGCGTCGCTTCCAACGCTGCTGGTCTGGCTTAGGTCGACCGCATTGGCGACGAGAGAGCGAGGAGAAGTTTCCAGGTGCGGAGTGGCGCCGGGTTGGCCAGTGAGGAACTCGATGAACTCGCCGACGCTTTTGCGCTGCTCCTCTGTACGGGCAGGGAATTCAATGCCCATGCCATGTCCGGGATGCATGACCCGGACTAACCCTTCGGTGTGAATCTCCATGGCGGCGGCGCGCAGGCACAGGTCAACGGCTGAAGACTGAGGGAAGGGAGATTCGGTCTCCACATAGCAGCCGCCCAGGCTAAGATCCGTCAGTTTACATGGGCTGACCGCGTCGGGTTCTTCGGGCAAAACATCGTGCGAACGGGCAGCCAGCCATGCGCCCATTTCCTCGCGCATCTTGGCGTCCATGTCGAGAAAGCGCAAGCCGATTTGGCCGTTGGCGGTACTCCAGGCAACTTCCGCGTCACCTTCAATGCCCGCGCCGCCGTCGGGAAGCTCGAAGGAGATGTGAACGAGAGCCGCGGATGGAAGTGGCTTAGCCGCCAGCACATCCATGCCGCCGGTGCTCAGGTCGAGCAGGATGCCCTCCACAGTATTGCTCTCGTCGATGCGAATCGAGATCGCCGCCTGGACAGCAACCCGCAACGTTTGCCGCCTTTCACGCTTCAGCAGCGCCGCGGCAGCGCGCAAGGTTTTTTGAGCCTGCTCGGGAGCGATGGGCTTGGTAAGGATGAAATGAGCTCCCGCGCCGAGGATCGAGCGGATCTGCGAGGCATCGTGTAGCAGGGCGATGGTAACGGGCGGATGACGGTCGGGGCCGGCGAGGCGGCCGCAACCTTCGAGCAGCAGAGCCGCCGTTTCGGGATCGTCGAAATCGACGATCACCGGATCGAAACGCTCCTCCGCCAGTCGCGTCACGGCGACATCGGTCGCGTTCGACCGATCCACCGCGACGCCGAACTGCGCCAGAACCTGAATCAGCGTTTCCGCTGTCAGATCATCCTTTGACACCAGCAGTGCCTGCAAAATCATGGAACCGAGCCTCCCGCCTCGCGCTGCGCCTCTACGGCCAGCGCGGAGTCACGCTACGCCCTGGCTTGGACGCGGCAGGCGAGGATTGAGCGCTGGCCTGGGCCGCCATCGCATGGGAGTTTTCGTCGTCCACTTCCGTCAGCACTGCGCTATCGTCCTCGCTGTCATTTTCGGCAAGCAAGGGCGCGACTTCGCGCAGTTTTTCGGCTGCTTCCTGCAGCATTTCGATCTGCTTGCCGAGTTGTGTGTACTGCGCCTGCTTGCGGCGCAAAACCTCATGGATATCCTTCATACAACCTCCTGCGCCTGACTCTAGGTATGAACCAACGTAAGGTCAACGGCAAAGCCAGCGCGGGCCGTTACCGCAGTAACCGAGGAAGAGATATCGGGCGGGCTTCAAACCGGTGGAGTCAGGCTGGGCCAACGGACACCAAGCAACTGAAACGGTCCTGAGGTCGGCCTGGTTCGACGGGGAATCGAACCTTCTCTGCAAAGGCCATCAAACCAATCAAGTAGCTTGTGCTCAAAATCAAAAGCCCCGCCTTGCGGCGGGGCAATGAGTTGAGTGTTCTGGGCGAACCTATAAACCTTAAGTTATGCCCCGATCAGTTTGCGACGGAACATGCCAGCGATACCCACAAGCCCTGTTCCTAGAAGACCCAACGTTCCAGGTTCCGGGACCGTGAGGTTCGTGGTGCCCACCTTGATGTGCCCGATACCTTGGGTGAGCTGCCCGTTAACCGTATAGATGTTCTGGGTTGTTGTTCCACTTATCTTACGACCGTCCCACAGCGTGCCTGAGATCGCGCCGCTGAGAGTGTAGGTCAGGTCTTTGACGCCAGGCGCGCTAGTGAGAGTCCAGGTAACCGGACCGACGAAGCTGCCGGTAAAGAGCGTTATCGGGTTCTTGCAGTGTGGGCATCCCGTTAATGTTTTTGCCCAAGTGCCGGTGCCAAACACGTCAAATGACCCGCCGCCGGCAAACTGTCCGCCGGCCGCGATCGAGCCACTGGTCAGAGCGCCGGTCGAGAAGCTGACCGAACCAAGTGAATGTCCCGCAGGAGCGTTGATGGCGAACCAACTCTTCAGTTGCGATCCCGTAGAAGTGACGCCCGCGCTCGAAATCGAAATCGAGCCAAACTGGTTAGTGACAATAATGTCCGCCCAAGCGGCAATTGGCAACGCCAATGCCAGAATCGCTAGAACTACCACTCGCCTCATTTTAATTCCCTCCCAATTTCTTTCTTTCCCTAGTTTCACCTTGAATCTTGTGCCCAAGGTATAGGTCGCCGGTTGTGTGTAGTGCACTTGTCGTTCCAAAACTACCGAAGCTTCGTTGTTGTTGTTTATCAACAACTTACCAACATTTACCGCGAATGTTCCAAATCTCGGAATGCAATCTGCTGCACACTAGCAACAATCGCTTTCCCTAGATTCCAGCGGCCCAATCCCGCAGGCGGTCAGACCGGCTACGAAACGGAACAACTGTCCGTTCGGAGTCGGCAGGGGAAATCTCGCCAGCAGAAAAAAACTTTTGCGTGACCGGCTTCCAGAACCTGGTGCGACTGTTAGTAACCAGTCGCAAGGTTACCCATGCTACCACGGACCGGCGTTTAGCAAATGGCTCGTTGGTGCCATCCAGCGGCTCAAGAGTGGGATTCCGCTCGCGGGCCAGTTGCCATATCTTTCGGTTGAGCAGTTCTGGGGGAGGGCTGTTCGGGCGTCCCGTGATCCTTTGGATCCGGGACGTCCTTTTATTTGGGGAGAAGTTTCCGCAGGAGCCTTAAGTTCCCACACCGTTGCGGTTGCCCGCAGGATTACCTGCCGGGGTCGTCTGAGAAGATCGGGACCTCTTCACTTTTTCCCGAGGACAGGCTGCGGTAGGCAGCGTCCAGAATGCGCTGGTTCTGCCAGCCTTGCTGGCCAGGAGATGGAAACACTTCCCGCCCTTCGACCGCGGCAGCGAAGCTGTCTACCTGCCTCGCGTAGGCAAGTTGGTTGGAGACGGTTTCTTCGGCGACGCGTTGTCCGTCGCGCCACAGTTCCAACTTAACCGGCCGTTCAACATTCAGCGCGTCATCGGCCCGTAGCACGCCGGCGTCGCCGACAATCTCCAATGGCGTGCGGTACTGGGCACGAGTTGAAACCAGCACCGTGGCCAGCGTGCCCCGCTGAAACTCCAGCGCCAGGACGGCCGCCGCTTCCACGTCGCCCGATTGTTCGTTTGGGCGCCCGAGAGCGGTGACGAGCCGGGGCTCATCCTGCAGGATGTAACGCAAGGCATCGATGCAGTGGACGCCCACGTCGGCGATGGGGCCACCTCCCGCTATCGAGCGGTCGTAGAGCCAGGTGCGGGCATGGCCTAACCCGGGAAATGAGAACTCCGCCCGCGCAAAGATCGGGCTGCCGATGTCACCAGCGGCAACGCGTTCGCGAAATCTCGCCGTGCTTTCTTCAAAGCGAAAGACCTGGGCGACGCCGAGGAGCACGCCGGCGTTGCGCGCCGCTTCGACCATCTGGCGGCATTGTTTCGCGTCCATGCCCATCGGTTTCTCGCAAAGCACCGGCTTGCCGGCAGCTACCGCGGTGAGGACGTCCTGCAGGTGGCAGGCATTGGGAGTGGTGACCAGCACGGCGTCGACTTCGGGACAGCGGCTGAGTTCTTGGGTGGAGGCGAACACATGCGGGATGCCATACTGCGCGGCGGCCTCGCGTGCCTTGTTGGAGTCTCGACGCGATAAAGCGACCACTTTGCAATTCTGAGCGAGCGCGAACCCCGGCATCAGCCGCCGCACGGCGTGCAAACCGAAACCTGCGATACCAAAGCGAATCATGTGAATTTCACCGGCTTCTCTAAACTGCTACGTGTAAGGATAAAAGACGAAGAACAGCAGCGACAACGCGGTCAACGCCCAGAGCGCTGGGCGAACGTCCCGCAAGCGCCCCGAAACCAGCTTGCAAAAAGGATACAAGATAAAGCCCGCAGTCATGCCAATTCCCACGTTGTAAGTGAAGGCCATCAGGACGATGACGCCGAAGGCTGGAACCAGTTCGGTGAGGTCGTCGAACGGGATACGGGTGATCGGAGTCAGCATCAGCAATCCAACGAAGATGAGCGCCGGTCCGTATGCCTGTGGCGGGATGGCGGAGATGAATGGCGCGAAGAATAGAGTCCCGACAAAGCATAGCGCCGTGATGACCGCGGTCAGGCCGGTTCGGCCACCGGCTTCGACTCCAGTGGCGGACTCGATATAGGCGCCGGAGGTGGTGGTTCCAATCACGGCGGCGAAAGTTGTGGCCAGCGCGTCGGCCATCATCGGCCGCTCGATCTGCGGCAGGTTGCCGTCTTTGTCGAGGAAGCCCGCGCGCGCCGACACACCAATGAGCGTGCCCATGGTGTCCACAAATGCCATGACAAAAATCGTCAGAACAACAGGAAAAAATCCCCAGGTGAATAAACTGTGCAGGTCGAACTGGAAGAAGACGGGCTGGAGGCTGGGCGGACGGCTGACCCAACCAGTCGGCGCCGGAGCGACCCGGGTCACAAAACTGAGAAGAGCGATGACGAGAACTCCGCTAAGAATCGCGGCCGGGAAACGGCGAATAGTGAGCACCGTCATCAGCAGAAAACCGAAGATGGAGAGCAGGACCGAAAGTGAGGTCAGATGCCCAGGCCGAACCGGCGCCCCGGGGAATCCCATGGTGACGATGCCGGTCTGATTCAGTCCGATGAAGGTGAGGAACAAGCCGATGCCGACGGCGTAGCTGTAACGGAGCGTGGTGGGAATGGCGTCGACCATCCACTGGCGGAGGCGGAACAGGGTTATCAGAATAAAAAGGATTCCGGCCAGGAACACCGCGCCCAGCGCGCTTTGCCATGTGTAACCGAGCACATGAACAACCGTGAACGCGATGAAAGCGTTTTCGCCCATGTACGGACCGATGGCGAAAGGCCGGTTGGCATAGAAGCCCATCAGCAGCGTTCCGAAAATAGCAGTGAGAATGGTGGCTGTGAGCGAAGCTCCAGCCGGCATGCCGGCAGTTTTCAGGATGGCAGGGTTGACGGCCACGATGTAGGCCATCGTAAAGAAGGTGGTGAGTCCGGCGACGACTTCGCGGCGGACGGTTGTCTGGCGGTGAGAGAGTTCGAAGAACTGATCGAGCCAGCGGTTCAAGTTGCCCTCAGGGGAGACTCAGGATTGTACATTCGCCGCGCTCGAAGGACGAATCGAACCGGAGTCCTAATTAACCACGAAGGCCACAAAGGAGCACCAAGGAAACCTTCCGGAACTCCCACCTTCGTGTACTTTCGTGTCCTTGGTGGTTGACGAATTTAGGGCACTACGGGAGGCTCATTGACTACCCAACTCAGCGAGCAGTTTGGGATCGATGTTGCCGCCACTGATCACGGCTACATTGATCGTCGTCTTCGGCAACTCGTCGGAGCGGAAAAGAAATGCGGCCGCGGCCACAGCTCCACTCGGTTCGGCCAGCGTTTTCGCGTTGGCACTTAGAGCGCGCATGGCCTCGCGAATCTCGTCTTCGGTCACGCTGACGATGTCATCGACATAAGCGCGGATGTGTTCGAAATTGATCGCGCCGATGCTCTGGGTGCGAAGACCGTCGGCCAGCGTCTGCGAGACTTGCTCCGCCGGGAATGAGACGATGCGGCCGGCGCGCAGGCTGGCTTGCGCATCGGCGGCAAGTTCGGGCTCGACGCCAATCACCTTCACCTGGGGATGACTAAGTTCGGTATTGCTGAGCTTGATCGCGGCCGAGATGCCGCTGATCAATCCCCCTCCGCCGACGGGGACGAGCACGGTTTCAACGTTGGGGAGGTCTTCGAGAATTTCGAGGCCGACCGTTCCCTGGCCGGCGATGATCTTCTCGTCATTGTAGGGCGGCACGATCGCGTATCCGTGCTCGGCGGCCAGTTGTTCGGCGCGCAGGCGGCGCTCTTCACTGCCGGGACCGACCGTGACGATCTCCGCTCCGAGGGCGGCGGTGGCGTCGAGCTTGTTCTTCGGAGCATTGCTGGGCATGACGATTATGGCCCTCACGCCAAGCGCTCGCGCCGCGTAAGCTATGCCCTGCGCATGATTGCCACTGGAATAGGAAATGACTCCGCGGCGGCGTTCTTCGTCACTAAGGGATGCGACCTTGTTGTATGCGCCTCGCAGTTTGAAAGCGCCAATGGGCTGCAGGTTTTCGAGCTTGAGGAAGAGCTTGCGCTGGTCGACCGCGCCCGTCCATTCGAACAGGGGCGTGCGGACGGCGATGCCGTGGAGGAGCGTTCGAGCCGCGCGAATGTCGTCGAGGGAGACCACGCTTCCTTGAGCGTGCCTTGGCTTCGCGTTTTTTGCAAGCGGAACGCGATGACATCATGATGTATAACTATTGACATCATGATGTACAGTGTATAAGATCACGATATGCGAACCACCCTATCGCTCGATGACGATGTTGCCCGCCTCTTGGACAAAGAGAGTCGGCGGTCCGGTGCCTCATTCAAAGAGGTGGTCAACCACTTTCTTCGGCTGGGCTTAATGGCTTCGAAGCAGCCGGCCCGAAAGCCCTTCGTTGTAGCTCCCCGAAAACTGGGGTTGCCTCCCGGGCTCAACTACGACAACATCGCGCAGTTACTGGAGGAACTGGAAGGTCCGGCGCACCGGTGATTATCCTCGACGCGAACATTCTTATCTATGCCTACGACAGTGCTTCGTCTCTCCACGCCAAAGCCCGCTCCTGGATCGAGCGCGTGTTCTCGGGAGCCGCACCCATAGGAGTGCCGTGGCAAACGGCTGGCGCATTTCTGCGCATCATGACCAATCCCAGACTGCCAGGCGAACGCTTCAGCCTTGCGGAAGCCGTCGAAATTGTAGACCGCTGGTTGGAGCAACCAAACGTCCGCCTATTGGCGCCCGGCGACGATCACTGGCCGCTCCTCCGCCAGATGATCGTCGAAGGACAGGCTTCCGGGGCGCTCATCACCGACGCGCAACTGGCCGCCTTGACGATCGAATATGGCGGCGTCCTCCACACGACCGACCGCGACTTCGCCCGCTTTCCGGGGCTGCGTTGGAAAAACCCGCTCGGCTAGCGGACGGCGTCAGTTTTCCACTTGAATTCCCGCAAAAACAGATCTAACGGCTCTCCTATCAGTGTGTGATAATGATAAGTGATGGAGCGCGATCCGTCCCTGGATGCCCTGCTCGAACTGGACGGGCAGGTGTTGGTCATCGACCCGGAGACCAGTCACTGGGTCCGGTTTGCTGTCCGCCGCGTTCCGGCGAGCGAGGCGAAGCCGCATGGCCTCGACTATTCTCTGACGCTGCATGGTCCCGATGGCGAACGTTTGATGGGATTTGACAACGCGCATCCGGTGAGGGGCCGTTCGGGACCGGGCGGAAAAACCGCCCCGGCGTTCGATCACAAACACCGGCTGAAGGCGGTGCGCCCGTACCACTACAAAGACGCGGCGACTCTGCTCGCCGACTTCTGGTCGGCAGTTGACGCGGTCCTCCGCGAGAAAGGAATTGTGCCATGAAGACCCTTAAGGTCGGAATCGCTTCCTACAAAGACATGAAGGCGCGAACGATGGCGATCGCGCAGGGCAAGCTCAAGCCGAAACCGGGGGACCCAAAAGTGTGGTTTACCTCGACCGAGAGTTTTGCCAAGGTCTTGTCGAACCGAAACCGCGCTCTGCTCGCGACGATCACGGCGACGCATCCGGTCTCACTTCAGGAGCTGGCCGGGCGTACTGGCCGCAAGGCATCCAATCTATCCCGGACGTTGAAGACGATGGAGCACTATGGCTTCGTGCGCCTTCATCGGGGAGAGCGCGGACGGATCCGGCCCGAAGTGCCCTATCAATCGATCTCTCTCGAACTCGCTTTCAGCGAGTAGGATCGAGGTCTCCGAAGCTCATCAGTCCCGCGTCCGCTCTGCTCCGGGCCCCCCCGCCCGGCCCAATTAGGAGAGGCGCACAGACTGAATTGAGGACAGATCATTGAATCCGATGCGGCTGACCGTCAACTTAGATGAATGCGGCTCCGTATCAATGACGAGTACGACTCTCTTCAGGCTGTGACTTTGTTCCGAAAGCCAGTGGCCGATCATCGTTGCTTTCGCTTTTGAATCCAGCCGCAAAGGGACGATGAGGCCGAGACGGAACTGACCTGCAATCGATGTCAGCAGGTCCGATAAAGCCCCAGCAACCAAATCTGGAATCGCGGCGAAATCCTCGATTTCGTTCGAGCCATCATCACTTCTAGTCGTACCGCACTTCAGATGGCGAAGTGAATGTACCGGGTAGTTGCTTATTACGTTCGCCCACATCTTCGTTAGAAGAGCTAGTCGCTGTGGGTTGGCAGCGATTTCGTCCTCATCAGAAAACCAGAACACGTCTTGATTCTTCTGCGAAAGTCCAGCAATAAAGAAACTCACAATGTGAACAATCCTCATCGCTCGCTCGAAGAGCTTGTTATCCCACGACAAGCAGTCAGTGAGATCCGGATTGATTGGAGACACGTCTGACTGAAATAGCGTGGAGGCAGACTTCGAGACAGCTAACGACGCACATATTCCGGGAATCAGATTGGCAGCCCTCAAGAACGGCCCGAGTGCTCTTCTTCGTTGACGGTCGTGGAGGCCTTTGTAGCTCATTCTGCGACCGTCGGCGATAAATCGCTTCCTTGTTTCCAGTCGCGCTTCACGCCAAGCATCGCAATGAACCAAGTCACACACCAAGACGGAGTAGATGTCGTATGCACTTCCTCTGTGCGAGCCACTGTAGTCGGAGGCTACTAGAAGGCAGGGGCCGTTGATATCCGGCGTACAATTCTGGGCTGCCAGCATTACCTGCGCAAGCGTTGCACATAGGCCGAGATTCTTGTCCGATAACGATTTCCAATTGGTGCTTTTCATTCTTGGAGTAGTGGTGCCGGACGAACTCAGATCTCCAGGATCACCGGCATAATCAGCGGTCGCCGCTGCGTCTGCCGGGAGATGTAGCGCTTCAGGTCGGTGCGGATTTTCTCTTTGATCACGCCATAGTCGGCTTTCTCTTCGGCGCTGGAGGAATCGAGGGTCTCCATGACGATCTCCCGGACGCGATCGATCACGCCGTTTTCGCCGGGCGAGAATCCGCGCGTCACGATCTCGGGCGCAGTTTCGACGAGTCCGCTGAGTTTGTTGATGGCGATAATCGGCATTACGAAGCCGTCTTCGCTGAGGTGGCGGCGGTCTTTGATGACGATGTCTTCGACCACGTCGGTGCGGGAGCCGGAATCGATGCAGACGCGGCCAACGTTGATGCGTCCGGCTTTGCGGGCTCCGAGTTCATCGATTTCCAGGACGTCCCCACTCTCGATGAGCATCACGCTGCCGACTGACCCGTGCATGGACGCGGCTAGATCGGCATGTAACTTGAGCTGCCGGTATTCGCCATGGATCGGGACGAAATACTTGGGCCGCACCAGGTTGATGATGAGCTTCAATTCTTCCTGGCTGGCGTGTCCGCTGACGTGGATCGGCGGGTAAGAACCATCGTCGTAGATGACGAACGCTTCACGGCGGAAAAGGTGGTCCACCATGCGGAAGATGGCTTTTTCGTTGCCAGGAATGATGCGCGATGATAGGACGACGGTATCGCCCTTTTCGATTTTCGCGTGCTTGTGGTTATCCACCGCCGCTCGCGACAGCGCCGACATGGGTTCGCCCTGTGTGCCGCTGATGAGGACGCACACTTTCTCCGGCGCGAAGTTTTTCATTTCGCCGGGATGGATCATCATGCCTTCGGGGATCTGGATGTAACCCAGGTCTTCGGCGATCTCGGAGGAATTCTCCATGGAGCGGCCGAGGAAACAAATTTTACGGCCGTGCTCACGCGCCATGTCCACCGTCAGCTTGATGCGGTGAATGGAGGACGAGAAGCAGGAGATGAACAGACGGCGCTGGGTGCGGGCAAACACCTCATCGAACTTGCGGCGGACAGCGCGCTCGCTCGGAGTGTAGCCCTTGCGCTCAACGTTAGTGGAATCCTGCAGCAGCGCCAGTACTCCCTCTTTGCCGTACTCGGCGAAACCGTGCAGGTCGAAGAGGCGGTTGTCGGTGGGCGTCGGATCGACCTTGAAGTCGCCGGTATGCAGCACGACGCCGAGCGGCGTGTGGATGGCGAGCGCCACACAATCGACCAGGCTGTGCGTGACCTGCAGCGGATGAACGGTGAAAGGTCCAACCTTGAAACGTTCTCCGGGACGGATTTCGCGCAGGTCGGCGTCGTCGAGGAGTTGGTGTTCGTCGAGCTTGTCTTCGACGTAGGCCAGTGTGAACTCGGTGCCCCAGACGGGAACGTTCAGTTCGCTGAGAATCCAGGGCAGGGCGCCGATGTGGTCTTCGTGGCCGTGCGTAAGGACGATGCCGCGCACATGCTTGCGATTTTCAAGCAGGTAAGAAATGTCGGGGACGACGATATCGACGCCCAGCAGTTCGGCCTCGGGGAACATCAGGCCGGCGTCGACAACGATGATGTCGTCGCCAAAGCGGATGGCCATGCAGTTCATACCGAACTCGCCCAGCCCGCCTAGCGGAACAATATGCAGTTTTCCTTTTGACATTAGACGAATTGATGCTAGCACACGGTGGGGCGCGTGTAGAGACGGGGCTTGCCCCGTCTCGGTTGGTCGCGGCGGGAGACGCGGCAAGCTGCGTCTCTACAGTAACGCGGAGGCGCGCTGGTCGGCTGATAAACTCGTACTAAGAAGATGGCCGAAGAGAAGAAATCGTGGATGCGGCGGCGCGTCGAAGGTGCGATCCGCGGGGGCCTGACTCGCGCCTACGACACAATCAGGGTTGATCCGGGGCGCTTCCTGATGCAGTTGCGCGTGGCGCACGGGTTACCGCTGGCCACTTTTCAGGGCGTCTACACGCTGCCGGTGGAACGCCTCGACGATGTGGCCGAGTCGGTGATCCGCGGCGGCATGAAGCTGGCGGCGGCGGAGGGAGCCGGATTTGGTCTGGGCGGAATCCTCACCATCGTACCCGACCTCGGCATTCTTTCTGCCATTACCATGCGCACCATCCAGAAGCTCAGCCTGATTTATGGGTTCGAGTTGAACACCGACAACGAAATTGCCGAGCTTTGGATTGCAGCGGCCAGCGCGGCCGGGGTCGACATCAGCCGTGAATTGCTGGAAAAAGAAGTGGTCAATCGCTTCGTGCCGAAGGTGATTCAGCGGATCGCGGTCCAGGCCGGCGCCGAGGTGGTGGAGAAGTGGGCGGGACGGCTGATTCCCGTTGTCAGCTCAGCCATCGGATGCGCGCTGAACTATTATTTCGTGAGGGCGTGGGGCGAGCGAGCGCGGGCGCATTTCCGCGCCAAGCATCTCGATGCGCGGCGCAGGTTTGCGCAGGAGCAAAGGCAGCTTCCGGGCGCGGCCTCGGCGACGTTGCCGTCGTGACTATGTTCCGCTTTGAGGCTCCCGGCACAAGTTCAGTCGGTGTGCCTCTACCGCAGCCACTCTTCCAGCTCAATCCCGCGCTCGGTTTTTTCGTCGCGATACTTCACGATCACCGGCGTGTAGAGCGAGAGGTTCCACTCCGCTCCCTTGCCTTTTTTCACTGCTCGCGAGCCGGGGACGACTACCGCGTTTTCCGGAACTTCCAGCGCTTGCTCCGCGGACGCGCGGTAGATTTCGCCGCGCACCAGATCGTAGAGCGGCGTGGATCGGGTCAGGATCGTTCCCGCTCCCAACACCGCGCGGGCGCGCACCAGCGTGCCTTCGTACACTCCGCAATTGCCACCGACCAGCACATCGTCTTCGATGATCACCGGGGCGGCGTTGACGGGCTCGAGCACGCCTCCGATCTGCGCGGCGGCGCTCAGGTGCACGCGCTTGCCGATCTGCGCGCACGAGCCGACCAGGGCATGCGAGTCGATCATCGTGCCTTCACCCACGTAGGCGCCGACGTTGATGAACATGGGAGGCATGCAGACGACCGACGGCGCAACGTAGGCTCCTTCGCGGATGGAAGATCCACCCGGCACCAGGCGAACACGATCGGCGAGGGTTAGACGGCGGGCTGGGAAAGTGTCCTTATCAACAAAGGAGAGTACGTCTCCGTCCGACACTTGTTGTAACTCGCCAAGACGGAAGCCAAGCAGGATGCCTTGCTTCACCCAGGCATTGACGACCCAGCGTCCGGCGACTTTCTCAGCCGCGCGAACCTCGCCGCGAGTCAGAGCGGCGCGGAAATCGAAAAAAGTGGGACGGGCTTCGTCAGGGTTGCTGATCGTTTCGCGCGTCGATAAGCGCTCAATGGCCAATTTCAAAGTGAGTAGCGAGTCTGGCATAGGAAGGCTGGTGAAACAAAAGGCCAAGTGCTAAATGCTAAGTGCTAAGAACTGCTTTTACGCCACGCACTTGCATTCGCTGCGGATCAGAACCCCGGGCATCCGATGGGTCGCCTCGCGCGCCTCGGTGACATTGCCGTACGGACCGTGCCAGCGCGAATGATTGGGATCGTGCCCGGCGGGGCGTCCTTTTCCCGAACTGCACTGTCCGCAGGATGCGCGGTGCAGAATCGCTTTGTGCGGGCCCGCCGCCCAATTTTCATAAACATAGAATTCGGCGGGAGAGGCCGGCGGAGCCGCAGGCCGGGTAATCAATCCGGCGTCGGTTGCGATCTTCTGCAGCTTCGATCGCGTGTCGCGGCGCATGGGAAGCAAGGGCAGGCGATAGACTTCTTCGATCTTTCCCATCATCGCAAGGACGGCCTTCACGGGCAGCGGACTCGACTCGATGAAGTTGGCCAGCATCAGCGGAAGATATTTGCGGTGAATGGTGCGCGCCGTGTGCCAGTCGTTGTTCAGAGCGGCGCGCGTCATCTCCGCCATTTCGCGCGGAATTTCGTTGGACGCGACCGAGATCACACCCACGCCGCCGAGCGCGATCACCGGCAAGGTGACGGCATCGTCGCCAGAAAGTACCAGAAAACTTTCCGGCACCGAGTTCAGCACCTCCGCGATCTGCGCGATGTTGCCGCTGGCTTCTTTCACGCCAGCGACATTTGGAACTTCGCACAACCGCGCCAGGGTCGCGGGTTCGAGGTTGGCGGAGGTGCGGCCGGGAACGTTATAGAGGATGACGGGCTTGTCGACCGCTTCGGCGATCGCGCGGAAGTGCCGGTATTGGCCTTCCTGCGTCGGCTTGTTGTAGTACGGCGAAGCGGTGAGGATGGCGTTGACGCCCGGCCGCGCCGCCACTTCTTTCGCTTTGGCCACCGCCTCCTGCGTCGAGTTGGAGGTGGCGCCGACGACGATCGGCACGCGTCCGGCGACGACTTCGATGGTCACGTCGATCACGCGCAGCCACTCATCGTGGTTGAGCGTGGGAGTTTCTCCCGTAGTGCCGCAGGGAATCAAAAAGTCAATGCCCGATTCGACCTGCCAGCCGACCAGATTGCGCAGTGCGTTTTCGTCGACAGCACCGTCCTGAGAGAACGGTGTGACCAGAGCGGTACCACAGCCTCGCAGTTGCATGAGCTAAGGATAACTCTTATCGCGCGGGCTTGCATTTGCCATCCGTGATGCTGGCGTAAAGTCAAACGCACAAAAAGACAATCTGTTTTGTTCGTGTGGGGACGGGCGCCCTCGCCCGTCCAGGCCGAGCGAAGCTCGGCAGCTGCCTGTGGTCACAGCGACTCTGGGGTTCGCGCTAAAGCTCGCGCCAGACGTTGCGAAACTCGTAGAAACCGGTTTTCCCCGCCAGCCACTCGGCGGCGCGCACCGCGCCTTCGGCGAATCCGCGGCGCGACTTCGCATCGTGGCACAAATAGATTCGATCGCCGGAGGAATTGAAGATCACCTCATGCATGCCGACCGCGTCACCCTCGCGAAAGGAGACGATCTCAACTTCCTGGCCTCCGGACTCGCGCACGATTTTTTGGAGCGTGACCGCGGTTCCCGAAGGAGCGTCTTTCTTCGTCACATGGTGCCGTTCAAAAATCTGGCCCGAGTAATCGTATTTCAGAGCAGCCCCGGCGGTCGCGACAATCTCGAAGAACAGGTTCACACCGATGGAAAAATTCGACCCGTACAGGAAGCCCGTCTCTGCCGAGAGCACCATTCCGCGCAAGCGCGGCAATTGGTCGTACCAGCCAGTGGTTCCGACGACGATGTTCTTCCCGGTGCGGATGCAGGCCTCGGCGTTGGCCATGACCGCGGAGGGCGTGGTGAAGTCAATCGCCACATCGAAGGGGACAAGAAACGCGGGAGTGAGGGCGGAGGCATTAGCGTTTTCGTCAACGTCCAAGGCGCGGACATTATGCCGACGCTCGCGCGCCACCTCTGCAACCAGCGATCCTGTTTTGCCACGGCCGAGAATCAGAAGATTCATGCTGAAACCTTAAACCGCAAAGTACACCGATACGCCGAGAAAACCGAAAAAGGCTCCGGCGAATCACATTCTCGCAGATTCGGCTCCGAAAGGCTGCTTCGAGCGGCAAGGTCAAAAGTTCAGAGTGTAAATCTGAGCTGAGACATCCATCGGCCAGTGTGCCAGAATCAGCGGGAAAAGCCGGCGCATCCACAGGTATACGAGCGTCATCACAAGCACGCCAGGCAGGAACCAAAGAAAACGCCACAGCACGTATTTCCAATCCCAAATAAGAGGAAGAAAACTGTGCTGGAGAGCCCACCAGAACCCCACCATCAGCACGGCGATCCATTTGCTGCCCGTCAACGCCTGAATCCGTGGCAGCACATAGCCGTTATAGGTCATCTCCTCGGTGGGCGACCAGATCAGCCACCATATGCTGAAGCTGTAGATCACAGCCCAAACCGGCAACCTCCGCGCGCTTAGTAGTCCCGGATACGGGATCATTTGCAAGGTGCCAAACACAACTTTCCCCGCCAGCAACCCTGAGGCGGTAAAGACCACCATCATCAGCAAGAAGCAGCCGATGCCGAGGAAGAAATCACGCCCGCGGCGAAGCCGTATCTCGCCGATCAGGTCGCGCAAGCCAATGCCTTCGGCGCGGGTGAATTTCGCCATCAGCGTCAGGCAGCCGATGTCGACCAGCGTTCCCCAAACCGACCACCAAGGTGCCGCCGCATTCCATGCGGAGGGGTGACCGCGCAGGGCGTAAACGGTCGCCACCAGCGCCTGGGCCGCGATCATGAAGAAACTGCGACCAACCATCACAATCGCTGGTCCAGCCCATGTGATCTGGCCGGATGCAACGCGACCTTCCAGTTCAGCTTGTGAGTTCACAGTTGCGTACTCTGCGGTTAAACGACTTTACGCAAATACTTCCGGGTCCGCCTCCGCGAAGAATGCGTGGTGCAGCCGCCGGACCACCTCGGCCGCGTCGTCTTCTTCAATCACGAAAGTCAGGTTAATTTCTGAGGCGCCCTGGGAAATCATGCGGATCTTCACATCCTCAAGAATGCCGAAGACCTTGGCGGCGATTCCGGGTGTGTCCCGCAAATTCTCGCCCACCAGACAGACGATCGCCTTCCGCCCCTCGTACTTCACGTCCGCGATTTTCGCCAGATCGGCGGCCAGCGCCGGAATGGCTTCGTTGGTCTCGGCCGTCACCGAAACGCTGACTTCGGAGGTGGAAACCACGTCCACCGCTATGTTGTGCTGATCGAAGGCCTCGAAGATGGACTTCAAGTATCCGTGCACCAGCAGACGGCGAGGCGCGGCGACCTCCACGAGCGTGATCTTTTTCTTGAGCGCGATCGCCTTGAAAATATTCGCGCAGCGCGGGGCGCGCGCCGTGACCTTCGTCCCTTCGCAGGTCGGGTTCAGCGAGTTCAGAACATAGACGGGAATGTTCTGCTGAATCGCGGGCAGCACGGTTGCCGGATGCAGAACCTTGGCGCCGAAGTAGGCGAGTTCGGCGGCTTCGTCAAAGCTGATGACCTTGATGCGGCGGGCATCGGGACAAAGGCGCGGATCGGTGGTCATCATGCCGTCGACGTCGGTCCAGATTTCAATGCGCTCGGCATTGAGGCCAGCGCCAAAAATAGCTGCGGAAAAATCCGATCCTCCGCGGCCGATGGTGGTGGTGATGCCGGCACGATTGGAACCAATGAACCCGCCCATCACCGGAACCTTGCCGGAGTCGACCAGAGGCTGCACCCTCTTGCGCAGGCGCTCGTTGGTTTCTTCCATCTGGGGAACTGCGCGGGTATAGCTGCTGTCGGTTAGCAGACATTGGCGCGAATCCACGTGCGCACCCGGCAATCCGCGGGCGGCGAAAGCGGCAGCCACGATCTTGCTCGAAAGCACTTCACCAAAAGACGCAACGTAATCGTAGGTGCGGGGAGTGATTTCACCGACCGCGCCAATGCCGCGCAGCAATTCGTCCAGATCTTCGAAGTCGGCGCCCAAGTCGCCGTGAAATTCAGTGAAGAGGGCCGTGCCGAGCAGTTCTCCGGCGGTGTCATAGTGGCGTTCGCGCAAGCCGCGCGCCATCTTGAGAGCGGCCTTGCGATCGCCGCCCCCGGCAGCCTTTCCCATGGCGAGCAGGGAATCGGTGACCTTGGCCATGGCGCTGACCACCACCACGGGACGGTCCGCCAACCGGCCCTGGACGATGTGGGCCACGCGGTCGATCGCTTTGGCATCTTGTACGGAAGTCCCGCCGAACTTCATCACAATCATGGGCGGGGATGCTCCTTAGAGCAGTTGCCAGTTGCCAGTTGCCGGTTGCCAGACAAAACTGTGTCGGCGCGGCTTTTACTGGTAACTGGTAACTGGCAACTGGCAACTGTTTTCACCCTAGATACCCCTTCGCCTTGAGAAGTTCGGCATTCAGCAGGGCCGCGCCGGCGGCGCCACGAATTGTGTTGTGCGACAGGACGGTGAATTTCCAGTCGAGGACGTTGCACTTGCGCAAGCGACCGACCGAGGTGGTCATGCCTGCGCCAAGGTCAACGTCGAAGCGCGGTTGCGGACGATCCGGGGCAGTCATGTACACGATAGGTTGCTCGGGTGCGCTCGGCAGGCGGAGTTGCTGCGGTTCGGCGCGAAAATCGTTCCAGGCGGCGATGATTTCCTCCGGCGCGGCCTTTTTTTTCAATCGGACGGCGACCGATTCCGTGTGCCCATCTTCCACCGCGACGCGATTGCATTGCGCGCTCATCGCAAAAGGAGCAGGGTCGACGCGCGAACCGTTCAGCGTTCCCAGCAACTTCTGCGTCTCCTCTTCCATCTTCTCTTCTTCGTTGGCGATGTAGGGAATCACGTTGCCCAGAATATCGAGCGAAGCCACTCCGGGATATCCGGCGCCGCTGACTGCCTGCATGGTGACCGCCATGACGGTCTCCAGGGTAAACGCTCGATGCAGCGGAGCCAGCGCCAGCACCAGACCAATGGCCGAGCAGTTGGGGTTGGTAACGGCAAAGCCGCCGGATTTGCGCCGCCAGGGTTGGGTTTCGATGAGCTGGATATGATCGCCGTTGACTTCGGGAATCACCAGCGGAACGTCGGCCTGCATGCGTAACGCGCTCGAATTAGAGACGACCGCGCAGCCGGCGGCGGCGAACTGCGGCTCCAGTTCGCGGGCGATCGAGGCATCGAGGGCGGCGAAGATAATTTTCGGGGCTCCTTCGGGCTTGGCGGGCGCAACCGTCATCTTGGCGACGTCAACGGGTATGGCAGTTTTCAAACGCCAGCGTGTAGCTTCGGCATAGGGCCGGCCTTCCGAACGATCGGACGCGGCTAGCCATGCGACTTCGAACCAGGGATGGCGCTCCAGCATCTGAATGAATCGCTGGCCGACGATGCCGGTGGCACCGAGAATTCCTACAGGAAGTTTGTTCGACATGATAAGTTGTGATTTTATACCAGCCAAATTTCGGCAGGGAATACCGCCGGTGATCCGCAGGCGAATTCGATGCGCGTGGCCGCCTCTCTCTCGCGGGACGCAGGAGTACGACCCTCGGTGCCTGTTCGACTCTCGAAGCGGGATGTACGCTTTGCTTAGGAGTGACTATGTCAGAACTGCGCCAGAATTTTGCTACCAAGGAATGGGTTGTGATCGCGACCGAGCGAGCCCGCCGCCCGGAAGAAATGGCGCGCCACAGCGAGCGGAAGCCGGTGGCATCGTTTGTCGCCAACTGCCCTTTTTGTCCGGGAAACGAGAAGCTGACTCCGCCGGAAGTTCTGCGAGTGCCGGCCTCGATGGATGTTCCGTGGCACGCGCGAGTGGTGCCGAATAAGTTTGCGGCTCTTTCCCGCGAAGCGCAGCCGACCCGCACTGTGCAACGGTTGCGCCGGACGGTAAACGGCTTCGGCGTTCACGATGTGATCGTGGAGACGCCCGAGCACTCTCAGGTTATGGCCCTGATGTCCGATTCCTTCGTGACGGAAATCCTCAACATCTATAAGACTCGCTACGATGAACTCAGTCTCGACCCGCGCATCGCGCTGATTACGATCTTCAAGAATCACGGAATCGACGCCGGCACCAGCCTGGAACACCCGCACTCCCAAATCATCGCGACTCCCGTGACTTCGCTACAAGTACGCGAGCGCTTTCAGCAAGCTTTGCGACATTTTGACGACTATGGCGAGTGCATGTTCTGTCAGATGCTCGAAGAAGAATTACAGGAACAAACCCGCATCGTCACGGTTTCCGAGCACTTCGTCGCGCTCGAAATGTATGCCTCGCCGGCCCCGTTCTGCACCCACATTTATCCGCGGCGGCACATGGCCAGTTTCGGAGATGTGAGCGCCTCGGAGATCGGCGATCTGGCGCGCATGTTGCGCTCGACGCTGGCCAAGCTCTACCACGGACTGGCGGATCCGGATTTCAACTTTACGATTCGCAGCGCTCCCGCCGAGAGCGTTGGCGTGAAGTACTTTCACTGGTATCTGAGTGTGATCCCGCGGCTGACGCGCATGGCCGGATTCGAGCTGGGCTCGGGAATGTTCATCAACACGGTGCTGCCGGAAGCGGCGGCCGAGTTTCTTCGCAAAGTCGATGTGGAAACCGTGAAGAACACAGCTATGGCTGCCACGTCGTAGTGGCTTCTGGTGGCCGAGCCGCAGAAGGCAACCGGATTACCCGTAGAGACGCGGTTTGCCGCGTCTCGTGCCGCGGAGTGAGACGGGGCAAGCCCCGTCTCTACAGGCGCTTTCTAACTTCTTTCCCTGCCCAACTCCTGAGGGAACGAGTATTCGTTGAGCGGTCCAAACTTGCGTTTTTCCGCGTAGATGCGCCAGCGACGCCAGACGATGCGCAAACTGGCCATCACCGGGATGGAGAGATAGACGCCGAGCACTCCGGCGATTTCGCCGCCCGCGAGAATGCCGAATAAAGCCGCCAGCGGATGCAATTCCACACTGACTCCCATGACGCGGGGAGAGATTGCGTAGTCGAGTACCATCCGCCACACCAGCAAAAACAACAGCAGGAAGGCCCAGTGCTGGTATCCCGCCAGAACGGCGACGAGCATCATCGCCGCGCCCGCCAGGAGCGGTCCTGCAAGGGGGATGAACTCCATCGCGCCGCCAGCGGTACCGAGCATCAGCGCGAATGGAACTCGCATCGCACCCAAAAATGCGGTGTACGCCACGAACGAAAACGCCGCCAGGGTCAACTGGGCGCGAATAAATTGCGCCAGCATCTGGTTCAGATCCTGGAACACATCCTGCAGAAACTCCCGCTGGGTGCGCGACTGCACCAGCGAAAGCAGCACTTCATGGAAGCTGCCACCATCGCGCAGAAAAAAAATGGCAAGGATAGGTACCAGAAATAGCAACCACACTTGCTGCGCCGCTTCGGCCGCGCGAAAGCCGATCCGCTGCGCCAGGCTGGATAAGTCTTCCCGGTGACTTATCAAAAAATCCCGAATACGATTCTGGGTCGCAGCGCTCCAGCCGTGCTCGTGTCCGATCTGTTCGGCAAGCTGGCCGATCTGGCCGGAGAACTGGCCGGTGCTGGCCTTATCCATCAGTCCGGGTAGCTGTGCTCCCAGGCGGGCGCTTTGCCGGGCAATTCTCGGGCCCATAAGAAGACCGGACAGCCCCAGACCAACGAGAAGCAGGAGGTAAATGATCGTGATCGCCCAGACGCGACTGCGGACTAGTTTCTCCAGTCGCCCCACTGCGGGATTAATCAGGTAGGCAAAAAAAATGGCGAAAAGGAAGAGAATCAACGTTCGCCGCGCCGCATAGAGAAAGCCCAGCCCCACGGCGAACAGAAAAGCCGTGAACAGAACGCGCGACGTGCGTGAATCAAGAATCGTCAAGAGTTATCCCAGCCAGCCCGTCCGGTCCTGCATGCGAACGACTTCTTCTCCGGCGCACCCTATCGTATCGCCTGAAATAGAGAGCAATCCAATTCCGAAAGGGGCTGACCTTCAGCGAGTTGTTGTCTTGCTCGCCCCGGCTAATCGCGGTCCACTTCGGTATTCTCGCCCACAACGGACATCCGCATTACCTTCCATTGATCGTCGAGCCAGAGTTGCCACGTCCCCGCGTCGTTCTTCAGTTCCAGTTTGTTCAGTTCCTGCTGCCCGCTCTTCAGGCTCACCTTTTCCCGGCCGAGGGACTCCGCGCTGAGCGCCGCCGAAGAATGTTGGTGCGGGTTCAGGGTTCCGAACTGGGCGCGCTGCTTGGGGGGGCACTGCACTAGCCCTTTTTCCTGTTTGCAGGTGGCGGCTAGAAACTTCCAGGCCAGAACTTCGCGGTGAACGAAGAAGTAGTCGTCCAGGATGCTGGTCGACGCCGGCAGCAGGTAGGGCTGCTCATGCTCTTTCTCCTGTGGTCCGGTGTTCCACCTCTGAGTCAGAAAATCCTCATTCGGAAGCACCACCGATTCCGCTTTCTCCGGGCTCAGTTCCTTCCACTCGTAACGCCGGATATCCCCGGCGGCAGTAAGCTGCATCTCGGAAGTTTGCACGTCTGTGGTGGTTGCATTCTCCGTCTTGAACTCGGACTTGATGACGCTGCCGTTGGCGGTCTGATAGATCGAAAACGTCTCGGTTCCTACGCGATGGCCATTCTGGAACACTCCAAAGGAACCGGAGTCGACGTTCTTCCCCTCGTGTTCCTTCTCCTTCTCTTTTGGTATGGGAACGGCCGATGCCGCAATGCACCAAACCAGCGCCATCATGAAAGCGAGCAGCCGATAAGACAACTTCACTGTGATTCTCCTGTTCCGAAACCTGTGAGATCAATCCGGGATGAACCCGACCCCGCGTCTTCCGGAGTTCCTCTAAGTTGCAATGCACCTTCGATCTCGACGCAAATAGAAGCCAACTGCTTGCCCGTGGTTTCTACCACCACGCTCGCCTGGCGATAAAAGGGAAGGCGTTCCGCATACAGTTGGGCGAACTGCTCTGGATCTCCTCGGAGCGGCCGTTCCACGCCATCCGTCAGGCTCCGTTGCCAGAGTTCGGATGCGGGCGCTTCCAGGAAAACCGATGGCCACTGCCGTAGCAATTCGCGGTTCCTTTCCTGTACGAAAGCCCCGCCGCCGAGCGCGATCACGCTGTCGCGTTTCAGCGACTCGGTCAGCAGATCGCGAAGCGCGCTGGTTTCGGCGAGCCGAAACCCGGGCTCCCCTCGATCCCGAAAAATCTCGGGAACGGTTTGCTGCTCGCGGGACTCGATTCGGGCATCCAGATCCACAAAATCCCAGTCCAGCCGCCGGGCAAGTTCCTGCCCCACGCTGCTCTTGCCCGAAGCCATGAATCCCACAAGAAACACCGCGCGCACTCCCATGGCGCTCCAGGGAACGCAGCCGTCAGCCATCAGCCGTCAGCGGTCAGGAATCTCTTTCTGAAGGCTGATGACTGACGGCTGATGGCTGGTTCAGCGTTGCTTGAGGCGGATTTTACCACTGAAAGAGCGCAGCACGACTTCCGATGCTGCCTTGCCGACCGTGCCAAAGAAGGAACGTCCCGCTTCCACGGGAAAGCGTGAGTGCATGGCTTGGAGAGGAAAGTCGTGTTGCACGCGGCCCAGCACCGAGTGCGCTTTGAAATCGGCCGAGACATCCGCGGGCACCAGCGCCTCGATATCACCAGTGTGGGTGGTGAACTTATAGTCGCCGCCGGAGCCGAAATCACCGTCGTAGAAAATCTTTCCGCTGCCAGAAGTCGCCTGCACCAGCGGTCCCGTCACCGACTTCAGATTCAAGTCGCCGCTGATGGAAGCGATCTCAACATGGCCGTTGCGAACATCGGTGAGCGTGATCGGTCCACGCATCGTCTGGACGTGCACATGACCATTCTCGACGTTGCGAATATTCACCATCGCATCCGGGCCTTCCAGGGTGAGATCTCCCTGCAAGTGCTCCGCCGACAGCGGGCCGGTCGAAGAACGGAGAGTGAGCGTAGCGTCGGGCGGAATCAGCAGTTCGTAGTCAACCTGACCTGTTTCCTGGTTCGACCCCGGCAAAAGGTGGGACGCGATTTCAATCCGATTGCCATTTTGCCGCTGGTCGACCTCCACTTTGTCTGAAACGAGCGTGGCCGTCACGACTACCTCGTTGCTGCTGCCGGGCCTTACCGAGATCGCCCCGTACTGCGTATCCACGGAAACATTCGCCTTGGGACCCACCGTGAAACGGTACTCCTTCTTGGTTTCGGCGAAGGCCACCGTCGCCAGACAGGTTGCCAGAACCAGAGTTACGACCGTGGTTTTCCGAAATTTCGCTTGCTGATTTGCTTGCCGAAGACTCGCCATAAAAACTCCGCCCCAGCGGCCGGGAACGCCGGTCCGCCCTTCCACTATTGAATACGATCCAACGCGAGCTGGTAAAGAAGTGCTTTTTGTTGATAAGCATCCATCAGATGCTGCCGAGCGTCCGCATCTCCCGGATTCCGATTCACGTATGCCTGCGTTTCCCGGATGTCGGCATTCACCGCTTGCAGTTGACTTTTATACGTGGCCCGCATCGAAGGGGCACGGGTGGAAACTACACTCAGAAACTGTTGATCTTCCGCGCTCGGCTCGGGTTCTACCGCAGTTCTTACCCTGTCAGTGGACTTAGCGGACTTCTGTGCCAGTTGTTGAGGAGCCGGGGTAGGCACGGAAGCCGAGGCAACGGCAGGGGTTTCTGGAACTGGGGATGGAACCGGGGAAGTCGCTGGCGTTGCCGGGGCTTGTTGCTTCGCCACCTGCGGGGCTGGCCTATGGCTTACCACGTAAGAGCCTGCCGCCAGCAGCGCAGCCGCGACTGGTGCCAGCCACCACGCGCTCCATCGCCGTCGTGCAGAAGTTGGGACAAGGATGGGCCGAGTGGGTGCGGACTCCGGTTCACGGATCAGCCCTTCGGCGCGCAATTCAGCCGCAATTCGCACCCACACCCTCGGCGCCGGTTCTTCGGTTGCTGCCAGTTGCCGGGCTTCGCTCGCGATCAGCTTCAGGTCCGAGACCAGATCCGAGCAAGCTGGACAGGATTTCAAATGATTGACAAAGTCAGGCTGAAACGCACCGTCCGGAGCGCCGTCGAGGAACTCCGGCAGAACTCGCTCTACATCTGCACACGTCATAGCCACTCTCTCCCCAATACCGCAACTTCCGCTAACCAGTCTTGGCCTTTTCGGCTCTCATGAACTTCAAATAATCCCGCAGCTTCAATCGTGCCTTGTGGAGCTGCGACTTGCTGTTGCCAATCGAGCATCCCACCATTTGGGCAATTTCGTTATGCTCGAAACCTTCAATATCGTGCAACACAAAAACCGTTCTATAGCCCGGCGGCAGCCGGTCAATCGCCCGCTGCAGTTGCAGGCGATCGATCGAGCCCGTCAGCCTCACGTCCTTGGTACCGAATTCTTTTCTGGGAGCTTCGTCGTCGGCTTCCAGCGTCTCTTCGAGCGACACCACCGGCAGGCCCTTCTTGCGCAGTTGCATCAGCACAACGTTGACCGTCATGCGGTGCAGCCAGGTGGAGAAGGCCGACTCGCCGCGAAACGTGCTGATCTTCCGAAAGAGCTGAAGAAATGCTTCCTGGGCCAGATCTTCGGCCTGGGCGGGATTGGAGACCATGCGCAAACATAGCGAGTACACGCGGCGTTTGTGCAGGTGATACAAGACTTCGAACGCTGCTTCGTGGCCCTGCTTCGCCTGCTCTATAGCTTCTGCTTCGGTGATGCCCTTCGGGTCGGTCAAGTCGCCTTTTCCGGCCGCTACTGCTTCAGATGCGGCTTCAAACTCTTTTCGTTGTACAAATTTGCCGAGAGATTCGCGGAAGCGCTCTCGCCCGTTTCTAAGTCGTCAGAATACCAAAAACCGTAGCTTGCCGGACGATCTATGCGACCAAAGTACTCGGCTAATTTGGCCGACAGATCACCTTCGTAACCTCGGGAGGCCAGCTTCGTCGGGAAACCAGCTTCGTATCAGGGTATCGCTTTAGCGATACCGAGACTGTCCGGAACTAGATGCCATTTTAGGGGGTGGGCGTCCCCCAGACTCCTACCCCTTTGCCGTGATCGTCTCCAGCCCATGCCCGTGCGGACCGGTCTCGCGAATCCGCAACAGAATGGCGAAGGTAAGCCCAACGAAGCCGAGGATCGAGAAGATCCACATGCCAAGCCCGTATCCTCCTGGGTTATCCAGCCCGGCGTGGGCGTAGTCGTTGGCCTTGCCAATCAGCAGGTTCATGATGAAGAAGCCGATCTGCTGAATCAGGGTCATCAAAGCGTAAGCGGTGCCCAGCCGGCTCTGGTCCACGATATAGGCAACCGACGGCCACATGACCGCCGGAATCAGCGAGAAAGCCACCCCCATCATGCAGACAGGCACATAGAGTGAAACATTGGTGAATCCCATCAGCAGATACACCGGCATCAGCAGGATCGAGGCGAACATCATCAAGAACGCGCGCTTTCCGATCTTGTCGGAGAGCAGTCCGAAAAGAGGGGTCGCGACCATGGCCGAAAGGGGAAGCAGGCTGTTGAACATTCCCGCCCGCTCGTGCGCTAGGATCCGCATCGCTTCCGAAGCGCTGATGCCGCCGTGGGTCGCCAGAATCTTATTGGTGAAAAAGTCGATGGCAAATGTACGGAAGGGAAAGATGGCGGAGTAGAAAGTGAAACAGAGCCCAACCACGAACCAGTACGATGCGTTAAACCGAAAAACCTGCCCGAACTCCAGTTTATCGATTTCGCCCGCCTTGCCCAGTTCGTAGCGGCCCTCTGCCCGGCTTTCGAGCGCCCAGTAAACCGCCGAGCAGACAACCGCCAGGACTCCAGCACCGACAGCCAGCAAAAGCGGTCCCTGCCAACTCGGCTCGCCCGCCGGGCCCTGAGGATAGAAAACCGAATGCGCCCAAGTCGGCGAGTTGTCCGCCGCCACCGAGGCCAGACGGGCAATGGTGAGGTTGATCCCGAAGGCGAAACTCAGCTCCTTGCCCTTAAACCACTTGGCGAGCACGGTCGTGACCGCAACGATCATGGATTCGGCGCCCAGACCAAGCACGGTGCGGCCGGCGATCATCACGCCGGGTCGCCCGCGCGCGGCGGTGAGCGCGGCTCCCAGCAGGCAAAGTATGGCAAAGAACGTAATCGCCTTCTTCGTGCCAATGCGGTCGATGATGATGCCGCCGATCAGCAGGGTCGCAACCGCAGCTACGCTATAGGACGAGTTCAGCCACCCGAACGCGGTGGCGGAGAAACCCAGCTTATCGATAAAAATGCGTTCCAGCGGGTTGATGCTGTCGTAAATGTAGTAGTTGCCGCCCATCGCCAGGCTGACAAACAGCAGCACAGTCCAGCGGAAAAGACGAGACGGTTCCGGTCGAGCAGTTTCAACCCGAGCAGTGTCAACCATCGAGGCACTCATCCTCGGCGCCGACCGGCGCCTGCCGTTCATTGGTGAAGAAGAGCAACCGCAAGAAGATAGCAGATTAGGGAAGGGAATGACTCACCAAAAGAAGGGGGTCGGGTAAACTTGCTTTTACGGACGGCAGCTTTGTGTCGGCGTGTGACGCGGGGTAGAATGTGATCGGAAGTCCAAGGAAATCAGGCGATGCTTAGCGTGCACGAAGTCATTGCGAGAGATCCGGAGGTGCTCGGTGGAACCCCTGTCTTTCGCGGAACGCGCGTCCCGTTTCAGGCGCTGTTGGACTACTTGGAAGGGGGACAGACGTTGGTCGAGTTTCTGGATGACTTTCCTACTGTTACGCGCGAGGCCGCGATCTCTGCCCTGGAACAGGGAAAATTGCTTCTTGTCAGCCAACTGGGATGAAAATCCTCTTTTGACGAGTGCCTCCCCTTCAAAAAATGAAAAGGCCCTCGGTCTCGACGAAACATGGATGACCAAGGGCCAAAAACTGAAGGCTGAGAACTGACAACTGACAACCTCTTACATTTTTTCCGTCTTGCCGGCGTATTTCACCGTGCCGTTATTGTCATTCTGGCGCGTGACGTCGTCGTTGTTATAGACGTGAGCGGCCTTCCGGACGCCCTTCGCTTCGCTCGCCACCAGTGCCGCGTCCGAAGTGTGTTCCCGTCCCGTGTAATACATCCAGCCGCCGCGCGCTTCTGCGCGGGCGCCATGTTCTTCACGCCCGCGTTCTTCGCGCATCGCGTCCTGCATCGGACGACCTTCGCGTCCAACCGGCTCGGGCGACAGGTGGACCTGCGACGCCATCAGCGGGGCGCCGCCGCCCTGGTACCATACGGGCACGGTGTAAACCGAGCTCGTCGATCCCGGAATCTCCGAAAGGGTCGCGTCGGTTGCGCCCGCAACTAATCCCGTGGTGGCGTTGGTCGCTCCCACCGGATTCGGCGAAACCGTTTGCAGGGACACCATCGGCGTGGTCACAAGCGGGATAAACGGGCCGCATCCGTAAAGGCAAGGGCCGTAAGCTGGGTGAGGAAAGGGTTGTTGCCCAAAAGCCGATACCGCCATCAAAACTACCGCCATCAGAACCAAATAGGGTCGCATACTGCCTCCACAGGGGACGAACACATCTATTGTAGAGACGGGGCTTGCCCCGTCTCCCTCCGTGTTGCAAGTGCAGTTTGCTGGCCAGTTCGCGCTGGGCCGAAGACCGCCAGGATGTCCGGAGATTCGCGGCGTTCTCGGCTAAACAACTGAAATTCTGGCGAGGCCCGGGCGAGAGGCTGGTGAAAACTGGTGCGCACAACCTGCAATCGATTGGCGCATAGCCGCAACTCTCAACTGTCGATCTTAACTGCCCCGATTCTAACTTCCGACGTATCGGGCATACAGACTGCGCGCAATGGCAATGTCGGTTGTTCCCTTGATGATCGCCCGGCCGTCGGGAAACAGCGTCATTTCGTACGGCTCGCGCCAGAACTTCAGCACAAACTCGTTGTGGCGAACGTTGCCGAGAGGCTGAAGGCGGGTGCTCAGCTCGACAAAGTCCACCGGTCGCTGCCGCTCGTGAATCTGCACGGAATTCCTGCCGCACATCGTAATGTGAGGCCGCCCTTCGCCCGCCAGATGAACAAAGTCTCCCGAGCAAGCCCGGCACCCCGCCCGCGGATGGATAGCTGACAACTCCGCCCGTTCGTTCGTCCACACATCCCAAGAAAGCAGCGTCCGCCGCATTTTCGAACGGGCGCCGACCAGAAACTTCAATGCCTCGGTAGCGGCAATCGACGACACCAGGTTCACCGCAGAATTCAAAATGCCGGCGGTCTCACAGGTCTCCACCGTTCCTCGGGGCGATTCAGGAAAAATGCAGGCCAGGCACGCCGTTTCGCCAGGCAGGATGTTCATGGTCACGGCATAGCTGCCGACCGCTGCTGCGTAAATCCAGGCCACGGAGTTTTTCACCGCGTAGTCGTTGACCAGGTAGCGGGTTTCGAAATTGTCGGTACCATCGAGGATCAAGTCGCATCCGCCGAGCAGGAAATCGACATTCGCCGGAATCAGGTCGGCGACATGAGGCTCGACGACGATCTGCGAGTTGAAGCGCGCGATTTGCCGCGCCGCCGCGATCGCCTTGGGCACCGATTCGCGCGCGTCCTCCTCATCAAATAAAGCCTGCCGCTGCAGATTGCTCCGCTCGACGTAGTCGCGGTCGAGAATCCGGAGCGTCCCGATGCCCGAACGCGCCAGCAACGAGGCCAGGGCAGAACCGGTGGCGCCACATCCCACCATGACCACGCGCGACTGTGACAGCCTCTTCTGGCCCTCCGCTCCGATCTCCTTAAACAACACCTGCCGCGAGTAACGGTCGTCCATTTCCAAAGCGCTTACCTCAACGATTACCTTTCTCGGCCTTTCCAACCAGTATTATAGGTTCCGGTCGTCAAACTTTGTTCTTGCGAGCAACGTGTGCCGTTTTGCGATTCATCGAACCCGAGAGCTTTCACGGTTGACCCGCCTGAATTTCGGGAGGGAGTTTTGCGGCTAGAGTGGATTCAGCGTTGCTGTACCCTGCTCGTGTGGGGACGGGCGCCCTCGCGAGCCTGCCCTGAGCGAAGTCGAAGGGTCCAAGCCGAGCGCAGCTCGGCAGTTCGCTGCGATCACAGCAACTCTGGATTCGCTATAAGCGGCGCCGCTCGGCTTATGCTCTTAGTTTTGTTGGTGCTGGCGCACCCAGCAAGTTGGGCGACTGGTTCGCCACCCGCCGCGCAGCAACCCGCCGAATCGCCCTCGCAGTTCGGAGCCATCACGCCCTATCTCGGCTTGGCGATTGATCAGATCGAGTTGCCGGGCGTTCCGCCGGAAGAAGCGGCTTCGCTGCTGGCGGCCACGCCACTCAAGATCGGCGAACCTCTCACGCGCGAAGCACTGCACGATGCGATGCAGGCTCTTTTTGCCACCGGACGGTTCTCCGATATTCAGGCCGAAGCGGATCGCACCGACACCGCCGGCGTCAGGCTGCGCTTTCTAACGGTCGCCAATTTTTTCGTGGGCATGGTGGCGATGGAAGGCGTTTCCACCAATCCGTCCGCGAACCAACTGGCAAGCGCCACCCGCCTACAACTCGGCGAACTCTACTCTCGGGAGAAACTCGACCGCGCTCTGGCAGGCATCCAACGAGTGATGGAAGAAAGTGGATTCCACCGGTCGAAAGTGAAGATCTCCGAACAGCGCGACGAGCGGCAACACCAGCTCAACATGACCTTCCATGTCGTCCCCGGGCCACGCGCCGTAGTCGGAGAGATCACTTTGGAAGGCGACGCCGGCTATTCCACGGAAGAGATCAAGGAGATCGCCAAGCTGCATTCCGGCGATCCGGTCGTCTCGAATCGCATTACGCGCGCTCTGCAACGAATTCGCAGTCGCTATCAGAAGCAGGACCGTCTGCTCGCCCAGGTGTCGGTGGCCAGCCGCACCTACCATGCCGAGCACAACACGGTGGACTACGTCTTCAAAGTGGACCGCGGTGCGGTGGTGGAGGTTGCCGCCGAGGGTTTTAAACTCAGCCAGCGCGTGCTGAAGAGGCTGGTGCCAATCTATGAAGAAGGCGCGGTCGACGATGATCTACTCAACGAAGGCCGGCGCAACATCCAGAACCATCTTCAGACTCTTGGTTACTTCGAGGCCACGGTTAGCGTGAGCCAGCACGGCACGCAGGGCGGCAAGAATTTGCAAGTGGTTTACGCCGTCAATCCCGGGGACCGCCACAAGCTCGCTGCCATTCGTATTTCTGGCAATCGCTATTTCCCCGACGACCTGATTCGCTCCCGCATGCAGAACCAATCCGCCGGACGCCTGTTCAGCCACGGGCGCTACAGCGAAGTGTTCCTGGAAGAGGATGTGCGGAGTCTCCAGGGTCTCTATCGGGCGAGTGGTTTCCGGCAGGTCGAAGTCACCAGCAAACTGGTTGACAAATACCTGGGTGAGCCGTCGCAACTTGCTATCCAGATCGTCGTCAAAGAGGGCCCGCAGACGCGCGTGGCGTGGGTCCGCATCGAGGGCAGCTATACGCTTCCGCAGGAACAGCTTCCCGAAATTTCCACTGCCGAAGGCCAGGGCTTTGATGAATCGAGTCTGGCGGACGACCGCGACACGATTCTGACTAAGTATTTCGATAATGGGTTTCCCAATGCCACCGTCGACGTTGCCTATGTTCCGGTTCCGTCAACGGACAACTTGCCGCGCGTCGGTGTGACCTTCTCGATTCATGAAGGCGAGCAATTTTTTGTCAATCGAGTCTTTCTCGATGGGCTGCACCACACCCGCCCCGGAGTCGCACGCCGGGAAATGCGGGTGCAGCCGGGCTCACCCCTGAGCCAGCAGGAGATGCTGGAAAGCCAGCGCCGCCTCTACGACCTCGGTCTCTTCAAGCAGGTGGACACAGCCATCCAGAACCCGGAGGGCACCGAGTCGCGCAAGAACGTGCTCGTCACCGCGCGCGAGGCGGATCGGTACACCTTCGATTACGGCGGTGGCATCGAGTTCCAGACCGGACAGCCTTCATTCGGGACCAACCAGCCACTCGGGCAGACCGGCGTCAGCCCCATGGTTTCTCTTGGCGTCAGCCGCATCAACGTGGGCGGACGCCATCAGACTCTCACCCTGAAGGGCAACCTCGGCCGCCTGCAGCAGAGAGGCCTCATTAGTTTCGACATCCCCAAACTGCTGAACCTCGACAACCTTCGTTTCACCGCCGCTGTGCTTTACGACAACACCGTAGACGTATCTACCTTTACCTCGAAACGTCTGGAGGGCACGGTGCAAGTCTCGCAAGTGCTCTACAAAGTGCAGGACCGCGAACTGACGACGCTCGCCTACCGTTTCAGTTACCGTCGCGTGGAGGCCAGCAATATTGAAGTCACCAGCAACCTCATTCCGCTTCTCTCAACCCCAACCCGCGTAGGAACTCCTAATTTTCTCTACATTCGCAACCGCCGCGATAACGATCTGGAAAGCACGCGCGGCAACTACACCACCGTCGAAGGCGGCGTTGCCTCCAGCTATTTCGGCTCCGAGGCAGATTTCAGCCGGTTGCTGATCAAGAACTCCACCTATCACACGTTCTTTCGCAATCGCAGCACGGGACGAGGATACGTCTTCGCCCGCTCCACCAGCGTCGGGGTTGAGAACCCTTTCGGAAGCACGGTTGTACTCGATCCGGCGCAAACGGTGCCAGCCGGCCAAGCCCTGGTTCCTCTGCCGGAGCGGTTCTTCAGCGGCGGGGGCAACTCCCATCGCGGGTTTGGGTTAAATCAGGCAGGACCACGCGACCCGTTCACCGGATTTCCCGTCGGTGGCAGCGCGGTGTTCCTCAACAATCTGGAGATGCGTTTTCCAAACGTTACTGTGCCTTACCTTTTGGATAACATCGGCTTTACGATTTTTGAGGATATGGGCAACGTTTTTGCGCGGCCACAGGAAATGCTCCCCAGCCTGGTGCGCTTTCACCAGCCCGACCTGGATTTTTGTTTTCATGAGGACACGCACCTGAAGTGCAATTACAACTATGCTTCGCACGCCGTTGGCGTGGGAGTGCGCTATCAAACGCCGATCGGACCGTTGCGCTTTGACTTCGGATACAATTTAAATCCGCCATACTTTCCCAGCTACACGGACATCACGACCAACACGAAGACTGGGCAGTCGGTTGGGCAGTTTGGGTACCAACGGGCCGGGCATTTTAACTTTTCCTTCAGCGTCGGGCAGTCTTTCTGATGAAACTCCGCCGGATCCAACTCGGAATGACCAAACTCGGAAACCATTGCGCTATGGCGATGGCGCTGAGCCTGGCTCTGGTGACCTCCTCCGCGGGCGGTCAGATCGTCGATCGTGTGGTCACCAACGTTAACGGCCACGTGGTTTTGCAGAGCGATTGGGAGCAGGAACTGGCCTTCGAGGCCTTTTCGAATGCCCGCGATCCGGACTCGTTCACCTCGGCCGAGCGTAACGCAGCCCTCGATCGCCTGATCGATCAGGAACTGTTAAGAGAACAGGTGCGGCCGTCTCAACCCGCTCCTCCCGAGCAGGTCGCTGCCCGCGTGGCTGAAGTCCGCAAGCTCCATCCGGATTGCGTCACCGACGACGGATGGCACGCCACGCTGCAACGTTATGGACTAACCCAAAGCTCGCTGGAGAAGCGTCTGGGCGACCAGATCCAGCTCATGAAGCTCGTGGAAGACCGTCTACGGCCCTCGATCCAGATTGATCAACAGGCGGTGGAGACCTACTACAACGAGCAGTTGCTGCCGGATATGAATCGGGCCGGCAGTCGCGCAACGCCGTTGCCCGAGGTCTTTGGCCGAATTAAGGACTTGCTGGCCGAGCGAAAAATGAACGAACTGCTCTCGGGGTGGCTGGCGAGTCTGCGCTCTGGAAGTCATATCTTGACTCCTGAATCCAATGCCGGAGAGCGGAACCGTTGACCAAACCGTTGACCGAACCGTTGACCGAGCCTGTTCCTCCCGAGCGTCGGCGCATCCTGTGGCACCTCTTCCTGGGGTTTTGCGTTTTCAGCCTGATCGGATTCGCCCTGCTCGGCTGGTACGTCACTACGGATTCCTTTCAGCAGATAGTCCGCCGCCGAGTGGTCGCGTCGGTGGAGAAAATCACGGGCGGCCGCGTCGAACTCGGGGAACTTCACACCATCCCTTTCCGCCTCCGCGTGGACGCTCGCAACCTCACCATCCACGGTCGCGAATCTCCGGATCAGGTCCCATTTCTGCGGGTCGACCGCCTGCAGGCGGAAATGAAAATCATTTCGCTCTTCAGCACCACGATCGGATTGCATTCTCTGGTCCTCGATCATCCGGTCGCCCACGTCATTTCCTATCCCGATGGCACCACCAACGTTCCCGAGCCGCAAGTGAGCCCTTCCTACGACAAGGGGCCGGTGGAGCAACTCATCTCGCTTTCCGTTTCACACATCGAGGTGCAGCGGGGCGAGCTTCTGTGGGAAGACAAGAAAATGCCGTTTGATTTTGCCGCCCGCGACCTGGCGCTGTTTTTGAACTACTCCTTGCTGCGGCGGCAATACGAAGCCCGGGTGTTCGCGGGAAGCGTTGCCACGCGCTTTCAGCCGTATCCCTCGTTTGTGTGGCGGGCGGATGCTTCGCTGGTTCTGGCCCGCGGACGCGCCGACATCAGCAGTTTGACGGTGACTTCCGGGAAATCTGAAATTCACTTCGCGGGCCGCCTGCAGGACTTTCACAACCCGCAGTTGAGTGGTGATTATCATGGTCTCGCGGATCTCGGCGAACTCGCGTCCCTGGCTCGGCAGCCGGAAGTTCGCAAAGGTTCTGCCCAGTTCGAGGGCAAAGGTTCCTGGAGCCTGCAGGATTTTTCCACCCAGGGAACCGTGCAGGCCAAAGACATCGAATGGTCGAACAGCAAGGTGTCGATGCGGAATGGCCGCATCAGCGCAGGCTACTCGGTCACCCCGGAGCGCTTCCGCGTTTCCTCGATCAAGGCGAACCTGCTCGGTGGCGAGCTGCAGGGTGACGCCGATGTGACGAACTGGCAGAGTTCGCTCCAAAGTTCGCTCCAGAGTTCGCTCCAAAGTTCGCTCGAAAGTTCGCTCGAACCGTCGCCGGCTCCAGGACGGCGCCATGTGATCGGACGAGTCCCGCCCGCAAGTCTTCAGCGCGGCCAAGTGCGCCTGCAATTGGCGGGCTTCCCGCTGCTCCCGGCCCTGGAAATGTTGAGCTCAAAAAAACTTCCACTGGATCGCCTCGACCTTTCCGGAAGCGCGAGCGGCAATGTTGAGATGCTCTGGGTGGGCTCGATCCGTGACGCGGAGACTCGTCTGAATCTCAGCGTTGCGCCACCGCTGAAGCCGGCCCCAAGCGAGATCCCGGTGCGCGGCCGGATTGATGGCATCTATCGCGGATCGCGCGACGAATTGGAAGTGACCCAACTTCACCTGACAACACCAGGCTCTGAAATCATTGCCGCAGGCGATCTGGCCGCGACCTCATCCCTGCGATTCTCGTTCACCAGCCACAACGTGAAGGAATGGACGCCGTTGCTCGAAGCGGCCTACGGATCCCGGGACTTGCCCTTTGCCGTTCACGGCTGGGCAAGCCTCACCGGCAACGCCAGCGGCAACCTTTCTGCGCTTTCCGTCAGCGGAAATCTCGAAGTCTATGACTTTGACACTACCTTGCCGGCGACCGCACGAGTCTCCTCTCGGGTGGTTCACTGGGACGCACTCTCCACCGCCCTCCAGTACTCCAGCAATCATTTCGCCGCACGCAATGGGTCGCTCATTCATGGCCACGCCACGGCGCACTTCGACGCCAGTGCCGCAATTGTGGGGGATGCACTTCCGGAGGACGCTCCCTTTACTCTGCACTTTGACTTGCGCAACGCCAACGTGGCGGAGCTTGTTCAACTGGCCGGCGTTGCACAGCCGTCCGCTGGCACTCTCGATATGTCCGCCACCGTTTCGGGCACGCGCGCCAATCCTCACGGCGATGGACACCTCGAGCTTCGCCATGGAGTGGCCTACGGAGTGGGCGTTCCTTTGTTGAAGAGCGATCTCCGCCTCGCCGGTGGCGAGCTCCAATTCAACAACATCGATGCCAGTGCCTACGATGCTCCACTTTCCGGGAGCGCCGCCGTCAGCACGTCGAACCGCGATTGGTCGAAGAACGAGTTTCGCCTGAATCTTTCCGGACGTAACCTCAATCTCGCCCGTTTCCCGCGCTTGCAGACCAGCCGGTTCACGGCGGATGGCGTCGCCGATTTCACGGTGCGAGCCAGCGGCACTCCCGAGCAGCCTTCGCTCGAAGCCCATGTTCATCTCAAGGATCTCGCCCTGGACAAGGAGCGCGCCGGAGATTTCTACGTCGATGCGGTTACTCATGGAAGGCAGCTCGACCTCAATGCACACTCGGACTTCGATAAAGCTGACTTGACCATTCTGGGGACCGTCGGACTAGAACATGACTTTCCCGCGGATCTGAACCTGGCCTTCCATCATCTGGATGTCAATTCGCTTCTGCGCATTTACTTGCCGGGAAAGATCACGGGACACTCTCCGCTGGACGGAACGCTCCACGTTCGCGGTCCCCTGCGTACTCCACGCGACTTGAAAGCGACCGCCGTACTCCAGGCTTTCAGCGTCGAGGTCGCGCACGTTCCGATACAAAGCGTCGATCCCATCCGCTTCGAGATCGCGGATCAAGTAGTGCGGGTCGAGAACCTCCACGTGGCAGGAAGTGGAACCGATTTCACCGCGCACGGCCGGGCGCATTTGGCCGGCGCGCAAGAGCTCGACATCCGTCTGGACGGCTCGGTCAATATGGCGCTATGGCAGTCGCTCAACCCCAAAATCCTGGCGCGCGGCACTTTGGGCGTGAACCTCAACGCCAGCGGCACGCTCTCGCAGCCCGTGCTGCAAGGACGTCTGGAAGTGAAGAACACCTTCGTCAGTCACAACGACTTTCCCAGCGGCCTGAGCGGCCTGAACGGTGTCTTGCTTTTCGATCGCAACCGCATCCAGATCGAGAGCCTCCGCGGCGCCACCGGCGGCGGCACCGTGGCGCTGACCGGCTCCGCGATCAACCAGAGCGGCGTGCTCCTCCTCGATTTCGGTGCAACGGCGCATGATGTTCGCCTGCGTTATCCGCCGGGAGTAAGTTCCACCGCGAACGCGGATCTCCGGCTGACCGGCACTACGAATTCCGCTGTACTGAGCGGCGATGTGGTGGTCACCAAGCTGGCCGTCACTCCAGGATTTGACTTCGCTGCCTATATCGAAAAGAGCAGACAGACGGTCGTCCTGGCGCAGAGCGATAGTCTGCAGAGCCGCCTTAAACTCGATGTCCACGTGGTGACCACTCCCGAACTGCAGATGCAAACTGCCGTCGCCAGGCTCTCTGGCAACGCGGACCTCAGGGTGCGGGGTTCCGCCGACCGTCCGGCAATTCTGGGAAGGGTGGAAGTTCTGGAAGGAGAAATCTCTTTCAACGGGAACAAGTACCGCCTCGAACGCGGCGATGTTACCTTCGCGAATCCGGCCAAGACGCAGCCGATCATCGACATGACGGCGACCACGCGTGTGCGCGATTACGACATCACGGTGCAATTCCGCGGTGACGCCAGCGTTACCAACGGCTTGAAAGTCACCTGGCAGTCCGAGCCTCAGCTTCCCGAAGCCGACGTCATCGCCCTGTTGGCTCTGGGCCGCACGCGGGCAGAGTCGGCTGCCGCGGGTTCGAGCGGAACCTTTGGCTTTGGCGGAGAGGCCTCCAACCTGCTCATCAATCAGGCCCTCAACAGCACCGTCAACAGCCGCCTGCAGCGTTTGTTCGGAGCCAGCCGCGTCAAGATCGATCCCCAGGGCTTGGTCAGTGAAACCGCCCTGGTTCGAGGCCCGCAGGTCACCGTCGAGCAACAAGTGGTCAGCAATCTCACCCTCACCTACAGCACCAACGTCTCAGTTTCTAACCAGCAGATCATCCAAGTGGAGTACAACGTAACCCGCAACGTTTCCATCGTGGCGCTGCGCGACCAGAACGGAGTCGTCAGTTTCGACTTTAAGATACGCCGCCGGAAGAAGTGATCGCAGGTGTGAAACGCCTGAGGTTTTCCTTCGTGTAACTTCGTGCAAGGTTTTCCTTCGTGTACCTTCGTGGTTAGATTTGGGGACCCCGCCCAAGATCCGCCTTGACATAAATCTCCAAACCAGCAACTCTATTTGTTTTCCACCACACGCCCAAAGAAACGGGAAGGAACGCCAATTTGCGAGTGCGGGTTTTTTATCACGACAAGTGTTTTGACGGGGCTTGCTCGGCCGCCCTGTTCACCCGTTTCTACCGGGAACGAATCCGCAGCGATGTGGACTTCGTGTTCTCCGGCCTGCTGCATCGTGCCGGCGCTCTTTTCGACGAGAAGCAGTTTGACGGCGACGAGAATGCCATCGTCGATTTCAAGTATTCCAGTTCGCCCAACATCACCTGGTGGTTCGATCACCACGAAAGCGCATTTCTTTCCCCCGCCGATGCCGCCCACTTCGAGCAGGATCGGAGCAACCGCAAGTTCTACGATCCAGCCTTCAAGTCCTGCACGAGTTTCATCGCGATGATCGCGAAAGAGCGCTTCGGCTTCGATCCACGCCCGGTGTCGGAACTGGTTCACTGGACCGACATCGTCGACGGCGCCATGTACGAAGACGCGAAGTCGGCGGTGGAAATGAAAGCTCCGGCCATGAAGGTAACCATGGCCATCGAAGCCTCGAGTGATCGGGACTTCGTCAAGAAGCTGATTCCTCTGCTCGCTTACAATCCGCTCGCCAAGATTCTGGAGGAGCCATTCGTCGCCGCCGTCCTGCCGCCCCTGCTCGAACGCCACCAGCGGTCGATCGAGATTTTACGGCAGCGCATGGAGGAAAAAGACGGCACGGTTTTTTTCGACATCACCGATCTGGACCTGGAAGGCTACAACAAGTTTATTCCGTACTATCTGCATCCCGATTCGATCTATAGCATCGGCGTCAGCAAGAGTTCATTCCGGGTAAAGGTTTCGGTCGGGTCGAACCCCTGGTCGAAACGCGAGCCCACCGTCAATCTCGCCAGGGTTTGCGAGCGCTATGGCGGCGGCGGCCACGCCCGCGTCGGGGCGATCTCGTTCGAAGTCACCCAGAGCGAAGCCGCCCACAAAGCCGCTCTGGAGATCGTCGAGGAGTTGCGCGCCAATATAGCGGAGAAAAAAACATGAACCACCAAGGAAACGAAGTATCACGAAGGCTTTTCGTCGCAAGCGTTTCCTTCCTGTACCTTCGTGCCCTTTGTGGTTAAGGGTTTCGCATACTGACCCACGACCAGCGATACCGCAAGATCTCCGAAATCAAATGCCCCTTTAGGGGACCACGCTTTAGAGCAGTTCTCGATTTGCTGTAGGGAAACCAGGAACGGGAAGGGCACGGCTTCAGACGTGCCGCAAGGAGCTGCAACGGGTTTCGGCTTTAGCCGCTAAGGGTGCGCACTCTACACCATCACGAGAACTGCTCTAGAATGAATCCGCGATCAGGCGCTGGATACCGGAAAGCAATTTTCACCAAATGCATCCTATAATCCACGATCCCGGACACGTCAAAGGCGTGCGCACTATCGCCACCGTTGAGTTTACGAAAGGGGTCATCGTCGTTCTCGCCGGCCTGGGTGTGTTCTCCATGCGCCACAAAGACATTTGGGGAGTGACGGAGAGCCTCCTGGAATTTCTTCACATTAATCCTCATCACCACCACCACTTCGTCGGGGTCTTTGTCACCCTCATCCACCGGGTCAGCGACGTACGCCTGTGGAAGATCGCCACGGTGGCGGCCATTTACGTGACGCTGCGCTTCGTCGAGGCCTACGGATTGTGGTACATCCGCCCGTGGGCGGAGTGGCTGGCGTTCGCCTCCGGCGCCATCTACATCCCATTCGAGGCAGCCGACCTGTTGCGGCGGCTAACCTGGTTTCGAGTATTGGTGATCGTCGTCAACGTCGGGATCGTCCTCTACATGCTGATGCTGCGCCTGGAAGCAGCAAAAAAACACGGTGCAGCGCGCCACTCGGCACAATCTGGATAGATCGCCTTGCGTGAATCCGAATAGATCGCGTGTGTAGAGACGGGGCTTGCCCCGTCTCAGCCTGCGGAAAAAGTCGGTGTTGCACTTGATTTTGGGTGCCGCAGCGGCTCACCGCTGCGATAAGTGGCTTGTTTCCAGAGACGGCTTTAGCCGCTGCGGTGAGACTGCAGCGCGTGAAAGCTAGAGGCTATCAAATCCGTTCATAATGGCGCGTGGGATAGTTGGTGTAAACGCCTGATTTCGTCAGCCATCGCTTACAATCGTCAGGCGTGAACGCGGCCAAACCAATCTTGCTAATATCGTTGATCCTCTGTACTGGGAATGCCCTCGCGCAGACTGGCGATAAAGAACCTGCCGCAGTCATTGAGCTTGGAGCCGCTGCTAACCGAAGCCTGACGGAAGGTCAATCGAGCTTTGGTCCCACTGTCGCTATTGAGGCCACACCGATAGAGAACTGGCTAGAACTTGAGGCTGGGGTCACGCCTTTGTTTCGCCGTCACTCGACCGAATGGAGCATTGACCTTCTCTTCAAGAAACCGTGGACGCTTTCCGACAAGATGGAGTTCATGCTCGGGGTTGGCCCCGAGTGGATTCATACAAACGCATACGGTATCAAAATGAACTCGGTTGCTGCTGAAGTCGCCCCAGACTTTATGTTTTGGCCGTCCAGAAAGCGCAGACTCGGCTGGTATCTTGAACCGAGCTACGAGTACAAGTTCGGGCCGGGGCATGAACATTCGCTCGGTATAACAGGCGGCCTGTTGATTGGGATTCCATGAGTACCTTTTGTTAGCTTTGAAGTGTCAATTTCGGCGATCAGTTGACGAAATATCCCGATTACGCTCAAAACGCCCGCCTTGCGCTGGCCGGGGTCAAAGAGTGTAAACGCCTGTTTGCGCCAACGATGCGGGCGTATGATGCTGGACGATGAGCTTTGACCATCGCAAATGGCTTGATGAGGCAGAGAAGGCGCAGCACGTACATGAAGAAGCGATCAGGCGCAACCCGAATGACGTGAAGTCGTACTGCGGCTTGGGGTGGGCGTTGTACAACTTGGGTAAGTACAGGGAGGCTGAGGAGCCGTTAAGACGTGCTGCGGCGTTAAACCCGGACGATTACTACATACATTACCACCTCGGACTCGTCTTGGCTGGACTCAACCGCTTGGCGGATTCTGAGTTCGAGCTTTTACGTTCAATCCAACTGCGACCTGAATACCCGGATGCGCATTACAGCTTGGCAGTGACCTATACAAAGCAACGGAGATTCGCAGATGCCGTCACAGCTTGTCAAGATGCGCTTCGCCTTAAACCCGATTACGCAGATGCCCATTTCGGTTTGGGGCATGCCTACTACGAGCTGCATGAGCAAGAGAAGGCGACTGCCTCGTACAGTGAAGCTCTCCGCATCAATGCCAACCACGTGCCAGCAGCGGCAAACCTTGGGTGGCTTTATTTTAACCTCGGCAAATTTGCACAAGCTGCTGATGTTCTGGCGCAAGCAATCAAGGCCGCACCGAAGTGGGATGCGAACACACCGGAGCCCAAGGCAGACTACCCGCGCCTGTACCTCAAACTGGGTGCGGCTCTGGATAGGGCGGGAGATCTAAAATCTGCACTTAAGCAGTATCGCGTGCTACGAGGCTTCGACAGAATCGCCGCGGAGAAACTGCTGAAGATCATCAAAGGCAAGTAGTTGGCGTAAAATCCCGATTACACTCGTTGATGGATCCTGAGAGCGAGTCGGTGGCCGTCCAAGCTTCCTTGGGCGGGGCCTTAAACTTTTTTCATCACATCCAGCCAGGGAGCGCCGTCACAGACTCCCAACCCGCCCGGCGCGATAATATTCCCTGACCTGTAGCAGGCCCGAGGTGGTGCCCGTCTCCGAGGACGGCCCTCGAAGCTGCCCCAGCCCCATGCCTCAGTGCCGCCACCCCTGAATCCACTCCATACCCCCGGCTTGCTTTTATAGCCCGGAATGTCCTATGGTAGGAAATATTCCTACCAAGTCGGGGGAGTTTAGCCATGCCAAATGTCGAGAAGAGTATCGCGCTGCCGCCGGAGATGGTGGCCGTTGTACGCCAGGCCGTTGAGACAGGAGAATACGCCTCCAGCAGCGAGGTAGTGCGCGATGCGCTGCGTGACTGGACGCAGAAGCGCAGCTTGCGGCAACAGGGCATCGACGAACTGCGCCAGGTGTGGCGGCAAGCGATGGAAGACAAGACGCCCGGTGTTCCGGTCAATGAAGTACTGGACCGTCTGGAACGCAAGTACCAGACTCTAGCCGATGCGAGCAAATAATGCGGGTTGAACTTTCCAGCTTTGTTGAAGGGCGGGGCCTTAGACTTTTTTCATCACATCCAACCAGTGAGCGCCGTCACAGACTCCCAACCCGCCCGGCGCGATAATATTCTCTGACCTGTAGCAGGCCCGGGGTGTTGCCCGTCTCCGAAGACAGCCCTCGAAGCTGCCCCAGCCCCATTCGTCAGTGCTCTTTGACAACATGAAGTTGAGATGTTTGGCGATCGTAAAGTCCGCCGCGGACCAATCTCGCCGCTAAGTCCTTATCCCTGTATTACGTAGCTATAAGTCCTTTAGAATGAATTATGAATTTCTAAGCCTATGATTCCAATGGTACAAAAAAAAGGGGGGGTAGGGGGGGTACCCGATATCGAATGGTTCTAGCCTCTGACTCTAGCCTCGGAGTCAATGGGCAGGATGCAGCGACCTACTCATTGAGCGAGCAGCTGCAATCCGCCGGCGGAACGTGCGCTTTCAGAAAGTCGGCCACTCGCTTGTAGGCGTCGATTTGATTTTCAACGCGAGCGAAGCCGTGTCCTTCGTTCTCATAGACCTTGTATTCGACCACGCCGCCTCGCTTCTTGACCGCATCAACCACCTGCTGCGCCTCGGTCTTGGGGCAGCGAGGATCGTTGCCGCCCGCCAGCAGATACAGCGGCGCCTTGATCCGGTCCACGAAGTTGATGGGCGAACGATCTTCGTAGAGCGCCTTGTTCTTCTCGAGATCGCCCATAGTGGCAAGGTCCGACTGCTGCAGAACAGGATCTTCGTTCTGAATCTCGGTGAACCAGTTCACAAACGGCACAATCGGAACGCCCGCAGCCCACACTTCTGGAGCCTTAGTGACGCCCATCATTGTCAAGTACCCCCCGTAGCTACCGCCCATCAGAATGAGTTTTTTCGGATCAACGTAGCCGGTCTGTTTGATCCAGTCGGCGGCCGCAAGCACATCCTGCAAATCGCCGCCGCCCATATCGAAAAGATTCGCCTGCTGGAATTCTTTTCCGTACCCAGTCGATCCGCGATAGTTGGGCGCGATCACAATGTAGCCCTGGTTGGCCACGTACTGGACGAAGCGATTGAAAGTGTTCATCGTCTGCGCCGTAGGACCGCCATGAACGTAGACGATCGCGGGGTGTTCGCCGTTGTGCGGCAAGTTGTAGGGCACATAGACGAATGCGGAGATCGTCCACTTACCATCTTTGCTGGGATAGTGGACGAGGCAAGGTTCGACCATGTCCTCCGATCGCACGCCTCCCACTAGCGAGTGTGTGAGTTGATGCGATTTGCCGTCAGCTATGTTATAGACCCACAAATCGCCGGGAGCGGTCGGGCCCGTGTGGTAATAAAGCAGCCGCGTATTGTCGCGAGTGAAGGGCGAGGTCCCGCCCGCAACAAAGTTCACCCCCTTTGGCAAGGGCAGGGCGTGCGCTTTTCCGGATGCGACCTCATACAGGTAGATGTTGGTGTTGCCATCTATGTTCGCGTGGTAGGTCAGAAACTTGCCGTCGGGAGAAAAGCTCTCACCAGAAATCTCCCACTTGTCTTGCGTAAGCCAGCGGATTTTCTTGCTCGCGATTTCGAGCAAGCCGGCGTTGTTGTAGCCGTCACCGGCGTTCGAGGTGATCAAAACGTGTTTGCCGTCGGGCGAAATGTCATTTGCCGAGTAAGTACGTTCGCCATCATGCGGCGTCAGCAGCGTGCTTTGCGCGTTCGCAACCTCGACCAGAAACACATTCGAGTCGGTCCCTTTCGCCTGCTCCTGCGTGTAGACGATGAATTTGCCATCCGCCGACCAGATCGGCGCAACGTTCATGCGGTCTTTGGCGGTGCCAGTGGTCATGTGCTTTACGTCGCGCATCAGCGTGTCGTAAACATCAATCTCGAACACCGACGACGTCTTCGGCTTGACCTTGTAGGCGAGATAGCGCCCATCGTGCGACCAGATGGGACTTTCCTCCGCGATCTCGCGCGTGTTGGTCAGGTTCACGACCTGTCCAGTCTTGGGCGACACCAGAAAAATGTCCCATTGCTCGTCGCCGTCGTAGTCGGACATATAGGCGATCCACTTGCCGTCCGGCGACCAGGTCGGGCTGGTCTGGCGCTGATCGCTCACCGTGAGTTGCATCGGCCATCCACCTTCGGACGGCACCAGCCAAAGATTGTTGCGCCCGCTCAGGTTGCTGACGAAAGCGACCGTCTTCCCATCCGGCGACCAGGTCGAACCGCCTACCTGGCGCGTCATGTAAAGCTTCTCAATCGAAAGACTCTTCTCCACACGGGCATCGGGCTTGGACGCGATCTGCTTGGGATCAGTGATGGCTTGAGGTGCAGGCATAGTCTGGGATGTTGCGAGGATGCTCATCAGTACGACCATAACAAACAGGCTAAGAATGCGCATGGTGCCTCGGATTGAAATCGTGAATAGGAGAAGTTTAGCAGCGTCTAATCGCTATAAGCTCGGCTACCCGCCCGGTCTGTAACCTGACGCTTGACGATACGGACGAAGGAAATCAAGCCGCCGAGGGTGGCCCCGTAGGTACGCTGGACCGCGATGTTGGCTTAACGGGCGCGATACTGCGAAGGTATTCTTCCAGATCCTGCATGATGGCGCGAAAATTCTCTTCGCCCGCGATATCGAGCACGACGAAACCAAGCACCATGGCCTTGAACAAACTTGGTTTGCCTTTGAGTTTTTCTCTGAGTTCCTCGGATTTCATGACGATTTGCTGTTTTTCTTCGGTGCTCAAGTTTTGAAACGAAGCAAGAGAGATGCTCACGAAACTATTGGGATTGTCGAAATCGGACTCCGACCCCATCACCGCGGCAATGCGTTTGGCCAGTTCGAAAACCAATTGTTGACGGCGGGCAGCGCGCAATCGGTCAATCTTCCGGTCCACAATCCGCAGGACGGAACTGATTATGAGGTCGGGGCCGATCGGGATATCCTTGCCGTCGTCACTACGGAAGACGAAGAGCTTGGAGCGAAGCACCGCCATGGCTCCAAATCCGGCAACGGCGGCGGCCAGCAGCGGCGGATCCTGGGCGGCCGGAAATATCCTTGCACCGTAGGCGCGAAGCAGAAAGTAAGCACAACCGGAGAGGGCGCCGTTGATCAGGAGGTATACGATGCCGTAGCGATTAAAGGTCGCCCGCAGCGGCTCATCACGATAGCGAGTGATGATTTCCGAAAAGCCTACGAGTTCCCCGAAAGAGACAGCCAGGGTTGCATACCAATATAGTAGGGAGTGTGCCCGGAAAGACTACCCATATGGAGATAAGAGGCAGAGCTGTGATGGAAAGAAAAAGGACAAACGCGGCGAACGCCGCCGCTCCCCACTGGCTAATGTGTTCTGAAAAGCTTGCTGGCAACGGTATCTGACTCCTTGGGGGGAAGTTCAGTTCCGTGTCATCGGGCCCTGTTTCCACCCATAATCTTCTCGATGTACTCGCGGCCGCGTGGCGTCAGAGTGATCTGATAGTTTCCCTTGCGATCACTCCGATCAATCTCGATCCATCGAAACCGCTCCCACAAAATATCCAAAACCGGGGACAAGTCCTGCAGACTGACATCGAGCGTGTCGACCAACTGGAATGAGGTTTGTTTGCCTTGCGGGTCGCGGTTCAGAGCGGTCAAGACCGGCCCCCCCAAGGCTACCGCAGCTTCATCAATCGACGATTGACCCGAAGAAGCAGGCGCATTCTGGGCAGGCGCCTCTTTTTGGGTGGCAATCAGGTAGTCTAAGTTTGAGAGTGGCTTCTGCATACTCATTCCTGAAGCAGATGATAGGCTTCCCCCGAGGGTGTGTCAAAGAACCAACTGCCATGCTGCCATGCATGACATGGTCGTGTGGCCGTACTCGCACTGTCGGAAAGATTCCGCGCTCTCTGCGTTGCGCTGTCCACTGGGAAGACGCGGCAAGCCGCGTCTCTACGACGGGATAGGTTCAAGTTACTCAACTGTGACTTGGTAGTCGCGGCCCTCCCAGCGGGCGCTATTCTTCCAGAAGAACGTGAAAACAATTTGTCGGCCTACGGCAAGAGCTTCCGTCGGCAAATCGGCATGCTGGAGATTCCATCCGCTGTCGTTGGAACTGCTGTCCTGGCTGCTTTGCCAGTTGTCAAAACTCCAGTGCACCACGGCTGGTTCCATCAACAGAAGCCGCAGCGTCTTTCCGCACGGGAGCGTGCGCGGCTTATTGTTGAAGCGCCAGTTGAAGTACTGCGCCGATTTCTTTCTCGTTAAGTAGCGTTCCACGGTTTGCGGAGGCTGATCGAAAATCTTGCCGTCGACGAGCGACCGGCGCAGCTTGATGTATTCGGAATGGGCCCACACCAGCGGGCACGCCGACCCCGAGCCTTTTCCTGCGAACAGCTCGCGCTCCGGGATGTCGGTTGTGTCCCATACTTGTTCGGGAATCAGGCGGCTCGTTCCCGTCGAATTTTCCATCACTCCCAACAAGGCCTCGGCGGAAGCGGCGCGTCCAGCGGCCAGTTCGTAGTGGGCTCGCTCACCCGCCAGCAGCGGCCACGGGCGGCCAATCCCGGTGCCGTCGTACGGAGATCCGTCCTCGTGCTCGCCGTATCCGTCGCAGTTGTAGCGATACCAACCGGGACCTTGGGGAAGCTTTACGCGCAGCAGTTCATCGATGAGCTTGATCGTGTTCACCATTCGCGGATCGTCGGGCGCGCGCAAGCCAAAGCGCACCAGAGCCAGCGCATCCGGACTGACGATTTCCACCGCCGGCGCATTCGACCTGCCGATGGCACGATTCTTGATGGGAACGAATCCCTGCAGGGGCGAAGCGGCTCCGTCTCCGTCCGGAGGCGTGATGCGCACGTAGTAGCCTTCGACTCCGACCTGCCGCGCGAGATCGCTGTTCACCGCGTACGTCCAGCGTTCGATGTTGTCGTTCCAGGTGTCGGCCATCTGGCGCAGAAATTCGGCGGGCTGCGACTGGCCCATCGCCTGCGCGAGATCGGCGGCAATCAGCAGGGAAGAGACTTCGGCTGCCAGGGTGAACGGCGAATAGCCGCCTTCCTCTTCCCAGCGGTCTTGCTGCGTCACCGGGCCGTTGGCCACAATGAACGCCGCTGCTTTGCGCACCATCGGCCACCAGCGACGGCTGTCACCGAAGCAGCGCGGCGATTCGCGGCGCAGCAGATCGACCAGCAGAATCGGAAAGGCGGTCTCATCCATCTGCGAGCCGCTCCAGTACGGACGCCCGTCCAACCACATGTTCTGCGCCCAGTGTCCATCGGCTTCCTGGGTGGCCTCGAGATAATGCAACACGCGGAGAGCGTCGTCGTGAGCGCCGGCTGCCAGCAATCCGCCAGCATTCTCGACCAGATCGCGAGGCCAGATGAGATGGTACCCGCCCAGATCCTCGTCGCCCTTGTTGAAGCCCCAGGGAATGGAGAGGCTGGCGATGATGCCGCCGAGGAAGTCCTTGGATTCGTGCGTGCGCAGAACCGCCGCGCTGGCCCGGTACAAATCTTTTTCCCGCGGCTTCTCGTCGAGTTTCTTCAGCGTCCGCTGCCAGTTCTGCCAGTGAAAGACGTAATCTTTGTGGATTGTTTCATAAGAAGTGAGCAGGGAAGAGAGGGCTTGCTGACCGGCTTCCGCCCAGATTCCGCCAAAGCCGAGTGCGAGGATGAATTCGCCGTTGCAGGCGACCAGGTCTATTTCGGCGGTCAGCGCGATGTTTCCCTTTTCCGCGCGGTCGTACTCCCACGTCATCTGGAAATGTTGCGCCAGGTCCTGCCAGCCGTCCGATACGCCGGCAAATCCGACGGAGCGTTTTAGCAATGGCGCGGAGCAGGCCAGGGCGAGCGCGCAGGAATCGCGCTGGGCAAAAAGCATCGGCTTTCCCTTGTAATCGCCCGCCCAGCCGGTATTGCCATATCCGAAATTCGCCAGGTGCGAAGCCAGTAGTGCGTACAGGCGGTAGTCGCGCAGATTTCCCTGGAGCGGCACGAACTGAATTTTCTGCAACACCACGTTTCGCAAAGGATCGGTCAGCACTTCCTTTTCGATCCGGTACCGGCCCTGCATGCACGTATTGGTCAGTTCATAGGCAGGCACTCCTGGTTCGATCGGGAGGTTACGGAAATTACAATGGCGTTTCTCTTCGGAGAAGAACCCGCGACCGTCGGTGACAATCAGACCGAAGTCGCGGGTGCAGGCTTGGTCGACCCGGGGAAAATAGATCTCATTGAGAATGCCATGACTCAGCGTGAACCACACCCTGCTGTGGAGGTTCAGCGCAGTGCCTACGCCTGTCTTGGCGCTCGATGTCCAGCGGGGTTCGATTCCGGGCCAGCCCGGGGCATAACGAAGGTCATCGGTCACGCAGGGTCACCGCCAAGCAGTTTGCCAGAAGCTGCGGATTTTTGCTCGATTTCAAATCCAAACGCGGGAAAGGAGCATCTAATTCAGCACATGTTGGGATGCCTCCTCAGGAATGTTCGACCCCGGCTTGGCTCTCGTGCGAAAGGGATCCAGGTCGCAGTCTTAGCCACTGCCGCTCTCGTGATGCTGATGACTGCTCGCCAGGCGGTTGCCGCTCTGCCCTCGGCGGGGCTCGATAGCGGATTCGGCCGGCTCTACGATCTGGATTTTACCGGCGCGCAAAAAGATTTCGAGTCGTGGGAAAAGCTGAACCCCGAGAATCCCATGGGGCCAGTGAGCGAGGCAGCGGGCATCTTGTTTTCTGAATTCAACCGCCTCGGCGTGCTGGAAGCGCAGTTTTATGAGGACGATTCGATCTTCGCCGCGCGTGGGAAATATGAAGCCGACCCGCAACAGCGCGTGCGTTTCCAGCAGCAGCTCGACCGTGCTGAAACCTTGGCAAAGGCCAGGCTGAGCCGAGACGCTCGGGACCTTGACGCGCTTCTGGCGATGACGCTTGCCAACGGCTTGCGCTCCGACTTCGCTGCGCTCATTGAAAAGCGCAATTTAGCCTCGCTGCATTACACCAAGGAGGCCACGGCCTGGGCCGCGCAACTGCTTGCGGCCGATCCTGATTGCTACGACGCTCACTTGGCCGGCGGGGTCAGCCGTTACATCGTTGGATCGATGGCCGCTCCGGTGCGCTGGGTCCTGCGCCTCGGAGGCGTGTCGGGTGATAAGGCTGGCGGCATTGCCGAACTCCAGACGACTGCGGCGCAAGGCCATCTGCTCGCCCCATTCGCGCGCATCTTGCTGGCCATCGCCTACGTCCGCGAGAAAGACTTGCCGCGCGCTCGCGAACTCCTGCTGGCGCTGCAACGAGACTTTCCCGACAACACTCTTTTTGGCCGGGAACTGACGCGACTCGACCATAACGCCAGCCGCTAAGTACCTGCAAAACCAAGCGCGTTCATCAGAAATTCATCGGTCTGTAACCTTCCCTTAATATTTGCCCCTTAGAAACAAACTGGGTATTCATACAAGGAGGATTGATCGAGTGATGCGTCGCATCGTGGTGTTGCTGGTGTGCTTGGCGTTAGCACTGCCGCTTCTAGGGGAGAACCAACTGAACGGGGCAGGCGCCACTTTCCCTTATCCGATGTACTCAAAGTGGTTCAGCGAGTACAACAAGTTGCATCCTGACGTGCAGATCAACTATCAGTCCATCGGGAGCGGCGGCGGTATTCGTCAGGTCCTAAATGGCACGGTGGATTTCGGGGCCAGCGATGGACCGATGACAGACGAGCAACTCAAGGAGGCCAAGACGAAGATCCTGCACATTCCGACGGTGATGGGCGCGGTTGTGCCCGCCTATAACGTGTCGGGAGTGAGCGGCGAGATCAAGTTCACGCCCGAGGTTCTGGCTGACATTTTTCTTGGCAAGATCAGCAACTGGAACAATCCCGCAATCGCCAAGGCCAACCCGGGAATCAAGTTCCCCGATCAGGCGATGGTCGTCATACACCGCTCCGACGGCAGCGGCACGACATTCATCTTCACCGACTATCTCTCTAAAGTCAGCAAGGAATGGGAATCGACGGTAGGTAAGGGCACATCGGTGAAATGGCCGATCGGATTGGGTGGCAAAGGGAACGAGGGAGTCGCTGGACAGATCCGTCAGATACAGGGTTCGATCGGATACGTCGAGTTGATCTACGCGGTACAAAACAACATACCGTACGGATCGATCAGGAACGCCGCAGGCAATTTCGTGAAAGCTACGCTGGGCGGAGTCACCGAAGCGGCTGCATCGGCGAAAGCCATGCCCGCCGATTTTCGCGTTTCCATCACGAATGCGCCGGGTAAGACGGCCTACCCCATCTCCAGCTTCACGTGGCTATTGATTCCGGTGCAGGCCAAGGACCCAAAGAACGGGAAGATCATCGCCGATTTTCTGAACTGGATGGTCACCGACGGTCAGAAAATGACGAACCAGCTCAGCTACGCCCCTTTGCCCGAGAGCGTGGTGGAGAAAGTGAAGGCGGCTATCAAGCAGATCCACTGAAGCGCCGATGGAAATCTGGAGATTGTTGCCTTCCGGTAAAGAAATGTGCCCGGAGTGGAAGGAAAGACTTTGTGCACATACGGCTTGGGCGACCAAAGGGTCTGCGGGTTCGGACAGCTGAAAATCTACGGTTGTCCGGGCCCTATCGTGTTGTCAAGGAATCGTCTCTGATTTTCTGGACTGGACGGCCAACGACCGGTCTGAACACGACGAACTAGCTCGCCTGCGCGCCGCTACCCGATCACGCGGTGAAGAATTTCACACCACAATCAAGGAAACCCCCTAAATCGCCGATGGAAGGTCTGTGAACGGAGCGCTTAGCCGAGGGAGACAGTTGCCCGGAGCGGAAGGAAAAACTTTGCGCAAATGCTGGCTCGGCGAGACAGGTCTACGGGTTCGAACAGCTCAAAATCCTTGTTTTTTCGACAGTTTCGTACGGGGAGAGAACTGGCACGGGAATTGCTCGTAAATCCGAGTTTGTCTAGTATAGTTATAGGGATTGTGGTGTGTTTGCCCCGAGGCTGCAGATTTTGGCAAAAGGAGAAAAAATGAAAGCGCTTATCAAACTAAGTATCGTCCTGCTATTGGCGTCTGTGCTGCAGGCGCAGACGGCCACACCCAAGAAAAAAGTGAGCAAGCCCGTTAACGCGGACGTGCAAGCTTTGAAAGACGCGGTGGCCGCGCAACAGGCACAGATCCAGGCCCTGTCGCAACAGTTGCAGCAGACCGACCAGCAACTGCAACAGACCAACCAGCAGTTCCAGCAAACGCAACAGCAACTGCAGAAGGCGCAGCAAGCTGCAGCGGACGCCCAGCAGAAAGCGAACGAAGTTGCGGCCTCGTCCGCCCCGATGGATTCCGTCGACAAGCTCAACTCGGAGTATGCCGATGTGCGATCCACGCTGACCAATAACGCGCTTACGGAGCAGGAACAGCAGAAGCGCTTCTCCGGGCTCGAAGACGCCTTGGGCCGTTTTCGCTGGACCGGTGATATGCGGGTGCGCGGCGAGAGTTACTTCCAGAAGTACAGCGGATGCACACTCTGTAATGATCGCAACCGCGCTCGCATCCGTGTTCGTTTCGGATTCGAGGGCAAACTGAACCAGGACTTCAACGCGGGGGTTGCGCTGGCGTCGGGAACGCTTGGGGATCCCACGACCAGCAACGAGACCCTGACCAACAACTTCGACCGAAAGACGATTGCGCTGGATCGCGGCTACATCACCTACAACCCGGTGGCTGCCAAATGGATCTCGGCGACCGCCGGCAAATTTGCCTACACCTGGCAACGCACCTCCGTGACCTTCGACCCGGACATTAACCCGGAGGGTTTCGTGGTGAAGCTCTCGAAGGATTTCGAGAGCGTGCCCGTCTTTAAGAACGTCAACTTTCAGATGATCAACCTGCTCTATAACGAAGTCGCCGGCACCAGCTCCAAGTCCGTGGGACTCTACGGCGCTGGCCACGATTCGTTCGCAATTGGTGGCCAGATGGGCGGACGTTTGCAGCCTTTGAGTTTCTGGACGCTGACACCATCGTTCACTCTACTGAACTTCCGTGGCGCGGACGAACTCCTGAATTCCAGCGCGTTTGCTCTGGGGGCCACCAGCGTAGGGGGCACGGTCACCATCAGCGGGACGACGTACCCGGTCACCATCGTGGGAGGCGGCGAAGGCCCGGGTTGCGCGACCATTAAGGGTGGCACGACCTCGGCGCAACCGGCCAGCGCGACGCTTGTAGGCGGCTGCGCGTTCGCTGCCAACGGCATGACGAACTCGACCTACATCGATGCCAACGGCAACGCGCACTTCCTGTCGGGCTTCCTCTATGCCGACCTGATCCTGAACAACCAGTTCAAGACCGGGAAGGCTCGGCTACCGCTCAACCTGTTGCTCGAATTTGAAGATAACCTGAATGCCGCGGCGCATCCGTACGACTACACAGCTACCGGGTTGCAGACTACGTCCACGCCTAATGCCTCTCTCGGCAGCCAGTCGAAGGCATACATGGCGGACATCAGCCTTGGCCAGCAGAAAAAGAAGGGCGACGTCCAGTTCGGATATGCGTTCGAGCGGGAAGAGCAGGATGCGGCGATCGCGTCCTGGGGTGAAAGCGATCAGCGGGCGCCAACGAACGTGCTGCAGCACCGCTTCTACGGTTTGTGGCGCGTTGCTCCCAACACCACCGCGTCGTTCACGTGGTGGCACGGCCGCACTTTAGACCCCTACCTCGAGAACGCCGCTCTGGCTCCTGGCATGACCGTCTCGAAAAAAGCGGGGACGGGCGTGCTGGTGCCGGGTTCCGGCGCACAGGAACCTTGGCTCAACCGCTTGCAGTTTGACTTGATCTACACCTTCTAATCGTACTCTCCGTGCGATTCGAGGTCTCAACCATTGGGCGCCGGCTGCAAACCGGCGCCCTTTTCCTATGAGCTTTGAGCTACGAGTCACGAACTGCGAGCAAACCCCGACATCGGTTTGCTCGCAGCTCGAGGCCCGTAGCTCGCCGCCAGCTTGGTATACTATTTTGGGTCGGATGCCTTTCAGGGTCTTGGTTGCGTTGGTGTTGTTCCTGGGCTCGGGAGCGAGTTCCTTTGCGGTCGAAAGTGGTTGTCTGGCACTGACGATCGTCCGGGCCGAGATTAGAACGCGTGATCGGGTCGTATACTGGGTAGTAAACACCCCCATCTACCATGAAGATCCGTACTTCGAAGTTGCGGTTCGAGCGGCCGGAACCGTGGTCGTGGGGGAACGCGAGCCGCGGAACACCCGGGAAATGTTGCCGCAGGACTGGAAGCCTGGCACGGTAGTTCAGGGCCGCGTTGACAGGCGACATTTGTTCTTGCGGCGGCCCAACGGGACCGAAGTGCGGTTCATCATTACCCGCCGCACCAAGATACCTCCCGAATAGCAATGGACGTTCCACCTTGACGACAGGGTTCGACAAACTGGGTTCGACAAACATGGTTCGGCAAACTCTGAGCAATCGCGCCCCACTCCTGAACCGCGAAGCATCGTGGCTGAAATTCAATTGGCGTGTGCTCGAAGAAGCCGGGGATCTCCGCAATCCGCTGCTTGAACGCGTGAAATTTCTGGCCATCTCCGCCAGCAATCTGGACGAATTCTTTGAGGTCCGGGTAGGCGGCCTGTTGCAACAACTCGAAGACGGCCACAACTCCACCACTCCCGACGGGCTCACCATGGTGGAGGAGCGGGAACTGATCAAAGACGCGACCCGCGATTTCGTCGAAGAACAATACTCATGCTGGAACGAGCGCCTGAGGCCGGAACTGACGGAGCAGGGAATTCGCGTCCTCGGCATCAACGAACTGGATGACGCGGGAATGGCCTTCGTGGACGACTACTGTGAACGGGAGCTCGATCCGCTGCTCACGCCGGTAACGGTGGACCCGGCACATCCATTTCCTCGTGTGATCAACAAGGCGCTGTGCGTGGCGCTGTTGCTGCGGCGTCGCCGTCGCTCCTCGCTTACCTATACCGGAGTCGTAACCGTTCCGCGGGCGCTTCCGCGGTTGGTCCGCCTGCCGTCTCAGGGCACCATCGATTTCATTTTTCTTGCCGACCTGGTCGTCCATCATGCTGTGCGGATGTATAAGGGGTACGACATTGTTTCTTCCGCCGCCTTCCGCGTCACCCGCAACAGCAACCTCTACCTGCAGGAAGAAGAATCGCGCAATCTGCTGGAATCCGTGCGCGCGGAATTGCACAACCGCCGCAAGGGAGACGCGGTGCGGATGGAGATCGAGTCCGCGGCCGACCCCGAGATTATCGAGCGCCTGGGCACAGTATTCGAACTTGACCGCTGGCAAATTTTCCCCGTCAACGGTCCGGTGAATCTTTCGCGGCTGTTCAACATTTATGACGCAGCGGCGCGGCCGGATTTGAAGTTTCGCACCTACGTGCCACGAGAGTTGCGCCTGACCGCGAAGTCCCGCGATCTGTTCGAAGAGTTGCGCCGCCACGACATTCTGCTGCACCATCCCTACGATTCTTACGATTCAGTCCTATCCTTCATTCAGTCGGCCGCCGAAGACGAACGCGTGCTCTCCATCAAGCAGACCCTTTACCGGACCAGCGAGCATTCGCTGATTGTTCCGTCGCTGATGGCCGCCGCGGCACACAAGGAAGTCACCGCCGTCGTGGAACTGAAAGCGCGCTTCGATGAAGCGTCGAACATCCGTTGGGCGCGCGATCTGGAAGATGCCGGCGTGCAGGTCTTCCACGGGCTGGTGGGCCTGAAGACGCACTGCAAGCTCTCTCTGCTGGTGCGGCGCGATCCCGATGGCGTAGCCCGCCAATACGCGCACCTGGGCACCGGCAACTACAACGCGACCACGGCCCGCATCTATACCGATCTCAGCCTGCTCACGGCCGACCCGGAGATTACCAGCGCGGTTCACGATGTCTTCAGTTTTCTGACGGCCTACGCGGAGCACCCCAACTACGGCCCGCTGCTGGTGGCGCCTCTGGATTTGGCGGAAAAGTGCCTGCGCCTGATTGAGCGGGAGGCCGAGCATGCGCGCCTGGGGCGTCCGGCGCGCATGATCGTCAAGATCAACTCCCTGCTCGACAAGGATATTGTCCAGTCTCTGTGCCGCGCTTCGCAGGCAGGAGTGGACATTGAGCTGCTCGTGCGCGGCATTTGCTCGCTGCGCCCGGGGATTCGTGGCCTCAGCGACCGCATCCGCGTGCGCAGTATCGTGGGCCGGTTCCTCGAGCACAGCCGAATCTTTTACTTCGAGAACGGCGGCGAGCCGGAAGTCTACCTCGGCAGCGCCGATTGGATGCATCGCAATCTGCACGAGCGCGTGGAAGTCTTATTCCCGCTCAAGAACCCGTTGCTGCGCGACCGCGTGGTGCATGAGATTCTGGCCGCATACCTAGCCGACAATGTGAAAGCGAGATTTCTGCAAAAGGACGGCCGCTACCTGCGCGCCTGGCAATCGCCACGCGGACGCAGCAAGAGACCTCCTCGAGGCCCTGCCGCCTTCAGCTCCCAGGATTTTCTCATCGGTCTGGCGGAAGGCATCAAGACGCCCGAGGAGATTCCCGTGTCCGTCCCGCGGCGCTCCTCTCGAGCCTTGATCGGCCGAGCCTTGATTGGCCGAACTTCGATCGGAAAGGAATAGTCACTCCGAATGTTCCTCTATTTTTTGCGCCATGCCAGTGCCGGACAACAGTTGAGCACCGCGAAGAAGGACGAAAAGCGCGGCCTCGATAAAGACGGCATCGAGCAATGCGGATATATCGGCCGCGCCCTGGCCTCGCTGGGCGTGCAGGTGGAAATCATCGTCTCCAGCCCGCTAAAACGATCCACGCAAACCGCGGCTTTGGTGGGCAACGAAATGGGGCACGAAGGCAAACTGGTGATCGAAAGCGCGCTGCGACCGCAGGCAAACTTCTCGGATTTTCAGAAGATGCTGGAAAAGTACGCCAGCCAGGATTCCATCCTGCTGGTGGGGCACAATCCGAACCTGCGCGAATTTCTCGGACGCGTGATCAGCGACAGTGGATGCGAAGCCGTGGTTGAACTTAAGAAGGGGGCCGTGGCCAAAGTCGAAATGCGGCGCAATGCCGGGTCCCTGAGCTGGTGCATCACGCCCCGTATCCTGCGCACACTTCACGCCGCGGCCACGGAGAGTTCGCGCCCGAAGACTTCGCGGAAGTAGGATCGGTCCTTCTCAATTGCCCATACCTCCAGGTCCACGCTTGCCTTTCCGCGCGGAGTTAGTTTCATGGTGACTGTGCCGCTGCGCGCCGAAACTACAACGCTCCCCACGGATTGGCTCCGCCCTATATTCAAAGCTCGCGCAACGCGGAGCAGTACCGACGCCTTCGTCACATTCTCCTGCTCCTCGGGGCTCAAGACGTTCATCGGGCCATCTCCCGGTGTGGGCCGCGACTTTCCCAGGTAGCGCGCGATCGAGCCAATGATCCGCCGCTGTTGTGGCGTGTATCCCAGAATCTCCGAGTTCGCGATGATGTAGTAAGTGTGGCGGTGGTGTCCGTTGCGGTTCACGTAGTCGCCCACCTCGTACAGCATGGCCGCGGCCGAAAGCCACTCGAGATACTCCACCGGAAGCTGGTGTACCGATTTCAGCGAGGAAAACAGCAGCAATGCCGAATCGCGCACATGCAAAGCATGATGCAGGTCGACCCGGTAATGTTCCACGGCGCGCTTGATCGACTCCCACCGTTCCGATTCAATCGCCCGGCCCGATCTCGTGCTGCGATCGTATTCCGCCGCCATCTGGGCCAGGATGCCATCGCGCAGCCCCAGCACCGAGTAGCGAAAACCGGCGAGATGGCAGCGCTCCAGCAATTCCGCATACACCACCGCGCCGGCACAAATGATTTCCGCGCGGCGCGGACCGATCCCGGGGACCTTCCGCCGCTGCTCCAATGTCTGACGCGTGAGCTGGCTGGCAATGCGGCGCATCATCTCGCGGGTAGCGTAAGTCGCCGGCCGGCGCTTCCTGGGGCGCGCCAGGTGGCTGGCGACGCCCACCAGTGCGGCTGCCGTACCGGAGGTGGCGATCACCGCGCCCACACGCGCGGACTTGATACGGTCTTGAATGCGCGTAATCTCCCGCACCACAAATCCCTGGAGCCGCTTCAGTTCGCCCTTACGCGGCGGATCGTGCTGAAGGAATTCGCTGGTCAGGCGCACGGCCCCGAGCGGCAAGCTCACCGTATCCCGGAGTTGTCCCTCGCGCGAAAGCGTGAGCTCGCAACTGCCGCCGCCCAGGTCCACCAGCAGAACGCTGTGGGCGCCCAGTCGGCCGGCGGAGATCATGCCCAGGTGAATGAGGCGGGCCTCTTCCAATCCGGAAATGATTTCGATCGTCCAGCCCGTCGTCGAGCGTACCCACTCCAGAAATGTGCGGGAATTGCGGGCATCGCGCAACGCCGCCGTGGCCACCACCTTCACCGAATCCGTGCCGAATTCCTGCACCGCACGATTGAAGCGCCGCAACACCTGCACGGTTTGCGACATCGCCTCGGGCGAAAGCAGTCCGCCATTGAAGACGCCTTCGCCTAATCGAGTGACCTCGCGGTCTTCGTGGACTTCCTTCAGCCGCCCGGCTTGCAGGCGCGAAATTTTCAGACGGACGGAATTCGATCCGATGTCGATGGCGGCAAAGGTGGGCATCGAGTGACGATCAAAGGTGAACCATCAGTATTCTCACACACGGGTCGATTCGCGCAAGCTGGTGCGCTTCCCGGTGGTTTTTGGGGGGGTGCCCCCCCTCCCCCCCTATTTCCCCTAAGCTCTTGAAAAATAACATGTTAACTTCAAAGTATTCATAAATAGGGACTTAGCTACGAAATCGTTGATTTGGCGTATACCTGAGAGGGGGTAGCGACTGCCCTGAAGATGTCATTTAGGCTGTTAAAGAACCTGTTAAAGAACCCTGAGGTCCGTCTCTGGAGACGGGCACAGTTCTGCCTTGGCCAATCCGATTTCATTTTCGCGGAAGGCGCGCGGGATGTCTGTGAGGGCGATCACTCGCTGAATGTGATGAATCAGTGGGGAGCGCTTACGATGAAGATCCGGTGTCGGCGGTTCGGAGAATCCCGCCCTTCGCTTCGCGATAGGACGGGCCAGCCACCGGACTGTGCGGGTCCAATGAGTGCAATCGCGATCTATCGCCAACTACCGGGCCGCTTCCGAATTGCCGACCACCCGGGAACTACTCCATTCGTGGACACAACGGCGTTTATGAGGACTTAACTCATCTCCTATCGCTTGCCAAAAGCCGATAGCGCGCTATTACGGTCGTCGCTCTTTCACCACCTGTGCCGTTTCGTCTCTTTTTCGTCAGGTGGATTAGCGTCGGCGAGGGAGTCTCTTTGCCGAGGCCTCGGATCCGGGTGATTCACGGAACGGTTCCACAGAAATGCGCTCGTAACACACTTCCAGCACGGTCAGGCATTCTGTACCGCCCGGCAATTGAAGGACTACGCTGTCACCCGCTGCCGACTTCATCAACGCGCGCCCCAGAGGTGACACCCAACTGATGTGGTTGCGGTTGAGATCGATCTCGTCAGTGCCCACGATGCTCACCACGCGCTCCACTCCCGCGGCATTGGCAAAGCGCACAGTCGCTCCGAAGAACGCCCTCGTCGCCGCCTGCCCCGCTCTCGGAGCTTCCGGGTCCACGACTTCCGCGGCCTCGATTCGCTTCGTGAGAAAGCGAATCCGCCCATCGATCTGCCGCAGCCGCCGCTTGCCGTACTGATAGTCGGCGTTTTCACTGCGATCGCCGTTGCTGGCAGCCCACGCCACCACCTCCGTCACGGCCGGGCGTTCCCTGGTGAGCAGAAACCGGTGCTCATCTTTGAGGCGCTGCAGCCCGCTCCGCGTTATGTAGTTCTTGCCTGGCGTCGCGGGCTCGTCCGCTTTTGGTTTTCTCGTAAACCCTTTTCGCATCTCGTAGTCTTTCCAGGGCGAATCCAGGGGGCGGAGCGTGCTAACTTGTCGCGTTACGGTTTCCCTTTCGCGCGAAGAATCTTCATGTAGGTCTTCTCAGGGTTACGATTTTCCCAGGCGCCCTTGATGAAGTCGCGCAGGTCAGGCATGTCCTTCTCGATGGTCGTTTGCCAGAGATTGGGATTGTATTCGAACACGCGGAGCATGTTATCGATGTCGAAGAGTGGCCCTGTGCCTTCGGCCTTCATGAGCACCACCGGCTTCTCCTGCGCGATGCGGACGCCGAGCTCGAACATGACGTTCGGGTTGTGCTCGGTCAGGTCGGCTATCACTAGGTCGGCTTCGATGAGGTCGTTCACGATGGTGGATTGAATCATGTCGCTGCCCTGGCGGTTGGCTGTCTTGACGGTAAATCCGCACTCCTTCGATGCTGCGGCTGGCGTGATAAGGCTGCGAAGGACTTCGAGGAAGAATCCCTTTGGATGTTTCGCATCTCGCTCGACGAATGGAAGGATGACAAACGCCGTAAGCTTTGAGCCTGCGGCACCCTCTGCGAGCGTGACTGTCCCCGCGCTGGGCTCCGATGGCTCTTCCCCTTCTGGAGTGGCAGCTTGTGGGACGCCGGAGGTGATTCCAAGATACTGGCAGTTCTCGCGGAAAATCTTGGCGAACTCCTCGTGGGTCTCAGGGTCGAGCCCGAATTGCTTCGTGAGCACGTTTCCGAGATATTTCATGTCGGGCAGATTGCTGCCCTTGTAGTATTCGAGGACCCTCTTGAAGATGTCGATATTTAGAAACGCTTGCTTCTTTAGCGCGAGCTCCGTCTCGGGATTGGGCGCGTACACGATCTCGCGTCCCAATTCTGTAAGCGATATCGGGGGAACGTCGCGGGTTCCGCTCGTGAGCCCGTAATCACGTGATGCGGCGGTCTGTGAGTACCAGCTATTGCCCTGACTAACTGCCACTGCTTGACGAATCTCTTCAGGTTCCCACGGATTGCCGCCATTCTTGTCTTTTATTGCAAATGGAATCTGGAGCGCCTTCTCGAGAGTCGTTTTCGGAAACTTCGGAGACTTAGACGCCACTGGCTTCGCGAGCTTCGCCGATTTCTTCTTCGGTGGCATGAGTTAGCTCCTCGCTGCACGAACAGGGGTATGTATTTCAAACAGTTGAGCTTTTGATTGTAGCTCGTTTTATGCTTGATCGGGAGCGGGTCGGCTGACAGCGATTCGAGCGCGGTAAGAAAGGTAGGGGAAAACCGAGTGAGGCATCCCGTTTCGTGTTAGGGAACGGCTGGGCCAGCCCTCTGCTCGCAGCTTCGATTGGAACTCAGGGCGGCTTGGGCCGTTACGGTACAGGGAGTACGTGACTTCGTTCTTGGCGCGGGTAAACAGACTGAACACGAACCGAAACATCGTTTATTCCTCCTAAAGGATTAAACGTTCGTGGTTCGCAGTTTGATGGCCCAATTAGGGCCGTGTGTTATATTTGCGTGCCATGGTGAAAGGCTTGAGCATAGGCTTTTCCCGTAACGAAAGGTGAACCGGCTACACCTAGCGGATAGGAGGAAATAATGGAGAAGAGGAAGGTAAAGCTAAGCCCGGAAGATCACGAACGTATAAAGAGGCTTCACTCTGAGGCCTACGAGAAGCTTTTAGAGTCCGCAACGATTTGCGCTAGAGCGCTCGGTTCTAAGGGCAAAGTGACGAAACTTCGGAATTATCAGAACGACACGGGTCGCTTGGGAAAAACACACGAGCGAGATGAGGATGTGCATTCAGTGGAAATAGTTCTTGGTAGAGAATTCTTTGAAACGGACGATGGTTACTGTGGGCTCGAGGATGCGGACGCAGGGATTTGCATCGAAATAGATTGCTAATGTGGTTCTGCTTCTTACGGTGTGGATTTCAAAGAGAAATGCGCCGGGGGCTTGCTCACGGCGTCACGGGCGCCACACATGGCCCCCTTTATCCTTGACAATCGCGGGCTCTTCATCTTTGTACCCACAATTCAATCCGATCAGGGGCGTCGGCGGGTGGCCCACCTTTCGAAAATCACGAAAGGTGGGGCAGCCTCAGTTATGATGGTGCCGACCGAAACCAAAGGTGGGCCAGCCCCCTTTAAGTTAAATCTCATGTGGCTGTTCCCGCTCGACTGGACGGGCGAGGCGCCCGTCGCTCCACCGAAGGGCTCTGAAAGTCCAAGAATTGCCCCATCCACTGCTTTTTAACCGATTTGTAACAACCCTCTGATAGCCTCAGCACGGAATGTCCAATCAAGCCCTGCCCCGGCCGCGTTTCAACGCTCCCGAACCGGAGCGGGGGGCAAAGGCCGCCCTGAAAGTCGAAGCCAGAACGACGCCGCTGTTGCAGGGGAAAGTCAGTGAAGTCCCCGACGTTGCTTTTGGCTGGGCGATGCGCCTTTGCGGCTTGGCGGTGGTTGCGCTGCTCGGCTTGATCGTTTACCAACTGGTGGTGGGCTCGCAGCTCTCCTGGCATGCTTTTGGCTGGAAGTTTTTTGGTCAATCGGACTGGAATCCGGTATCGGATCAGTACGGCGCGCTGCCGTTTATGTACGGCACGATCGTTTCCTCGCTGCTTGCGCTGGTCATCGCTGTGCCGCTGTCGATCGGCGTGGCAGTCTTCATTACCGAGATGTGTCCGGTCGGGCTGCGCGGGATTCTTTCTTTTACCACGGAACTTTTGGCCGCCATCCCCAGCGTTGTCTACGGACTTTGGGCAATCTTTGTTATGGTGCCGATACTTCGCGAATATGTGCAGCCGTTTCTTGCCAAGACACTTGGTTGGACGGGCCTGTTCAGCGGACCGCCCTACGGCATCGGCATGTTGGCCGCGGGCGTGATTCTGGCGATCATGATCATTCCCATCATCTCGTCCATCACCCGTGAAGTGCTCACCGTCGTTCCTCAGCACCAGCGCGAAGCGGTGCTGGCGCTGGGTGCAACGCGCTGGGAAATGATCCGCATGGGGGTACTGCGCAATGCGCGGGCAGGAATTGTGGGCGCCATCATTTTGGGCCTGGGCCGCGCGCTTGGCGAAACCATGGCGGTCACCATGGTGATCGGCAACCGTCCGGAAATTGCCAAGTCGCTGTTTGCTCCCGGATACACCATGGCCAGCGTACTCGCCAACGAATTCACCGAAGCGACCGGCGATCTCTATCTTTCTGCATTGATCGAGATTGGCTTGGCGTTGTTCTTTGTCACCATTGTGGTCAACGCGCTTGCACGGCTCATGGTGTGGAGTGTTACTCGAGGCCAACCGGCGAGAAGCATTGCCTGATACGAACTCCAATTCGGCGGCGGGCTTGGCTCCGCAGTTCAGTGTTCCGCCCATCAGCTTGCGGCGGCGTGTGGTGGACAGCGCGATGACGGGCGTCGCCGTGCTCACCGTCCTCCTCGTGCTTTTGCCGCTCTTCGCCATCTTTGCCTATCTGGTTTATAAGGGCATCGGGTCGATTAATCTTGCCTTCCTGACGCAGACTCCGAAGCCGGTAGGCGAGCCTGGCGGCGGCATGGCGAATGCCATCGTCGGCTCGATGGTCATTCTTGCCATCGCCAGTCTGCTTGGCGTGCCGCTCGGGATCGGCGCGGGCATCTTTCTCTCCGAGTACGGGCGAAACCGTTATGGCGATATCGTGCGCTTTGTCTCCGATGTCCTGAACGGGGTGCCCTCCATCGTGATCGGCATTGTGGCCTACGGGCTGGTCGTGATGCGCCAGAAACATTTTTCGGCGCTGGCCGGCGGCGTCGCGCTCGCGATCATGATGATTCCGACCATCGCTCGCACCACCGAGCAGATGCTGCTCCTGGTTCCGCAGGCCATTCGCGAAGCCGCGTACGGTTTGGGCGTTTCCCGCTGGCGCACCACGCTTTCGATTACGCTGCGCACGGCCACTTCCGGAGTCATCACCGGCGTCATGCTGGCCTTCGCCCGCGTTGCCGGAGAAACCGCGCCGCTGCTGTTCACCGCATTTGGAAACCAGTACTGGAATTGGAAGACGGACCAGCCGACCGCAGCCTTGTCGCTGCAAATCTTTACCTATGCCATCTCGCCCTTCGATGAATGGCACCGGCAGGCATGGGCGGGCGCGCTGGTTTTGATTGTCCTCATCGTCAGCGCGGTCGCCGCGGTTCGCATTGCTGTGCGGCACGGAACTTTGGCAGGAGCTTAACCAGCTATGGGCGTCGGAATTACAGTCGAGCACCTGAATGCGTTTTACGGCAAAACTCAGGCGTTGTTCGACATCAACATCACCGTGCAAGCCAACCACGCGACCGCACTTATCGGTCCTTCGGGTTGCGGGAAATCCACGTTTATTCGCTGTCTGAACCGCATGCACGAAACCATTCCCGAGGCGCGGGTCGACGGCAAAGTGCACATCGGCGATCTCAGTGTTTATAACGGAACCTCGGCCACCCAACTGCGCCGCCGCGTGGGCATGGTGTTTCAGAAGCCGAATCCGTTCCCGACCATGTCCATTTATGACAACGTGGCCGCCGGGCTCAAGCTGAACGGCTTTCGCAACCGCAAACAACTGGACGAGGTCGTCCAGAAATCTCTGCACGCCTCTGCTCTGTGGGACGAAGTGAAAGACTCTCTCCACAAGAAGTCCGGCGCCAGCCTCTCCGGCGGTCAACAGCAGCGTCTGTGCATTGCCCGCGCTCTCGCCGTCCAACCGGAGGTTCTGCTTATGGATGAACCCTGCTCGGCGCTCGATCCGATCTCCACCGGCAAGATCGAAGAGCTGATTTTTCAATTAAAAGAGCAATACACGATCGTGATTGTGACGCATAATATGCAGCAGGCTGCCCGTGTGGCGGAGTTCACCGGGTTTTTCCTGCTGGGCAAGATGATCGAATTCGATAAGACTGAGAAGATATTCACCAATCCTTCCGACAAACGGACGGAAGACTACGTCACAGGCAGGTTCGGATAATGCGCACGCGCTTTCAGCAGCAGATGGAGGACCTGCGGGAGAAACTGCTCCGCATGGGCGGTCTCGCGGAACTGGCGGTGGATCGCGCCTGCCAGGCGTACACCGAACGCGATCTCACGCGCTGCCAGCTCGTCCTCGAAAACGAGAGCCTCATCAACGCCGCCGAGCGAGAGATCGATGAACTCGCCTTCGACATTCTCGCCACGCAGCAACCGGCGGCCACGGATCTGCGCTTCATTCTCGCGGTAACCAAGATCAACGCCGATCTCGAGCGCGTGGGCGATCAGGCTGTAAACATTGCCGAGCGCGTCATGGACCTGATTGAATTGCCGGCTGTCGATTTGCCCGTCGATATCGCTCGTATGGCCACCGCCGTCAGCGCCATGGTGCGGCGCGCTCTGGAGTCGTTCGTGGAAGGCAAGGCCGAACTCGCGCAGGCCGTGCTGGAAATGGATCACGTCGTCGACCGGATGCGCGACGAAGCTTTCATCGTGCTCGTGCGAAAGATGAACGAAGAGCCGCAAGTGACTCAACAGGCACTAGATGCGCTCCTGGTGGCACGCAACCTGGAACGCGTCGCGGACCACGCCACCAACATTTCAGAGGACGTCATTTTCTGGGTTCTAGGCGCCGATGTCCGTCATCACGCGCAGGCAGCGTCCGCCGCTCGCCGTCCGGATAGAAGCGAAGCATAGTCGTGAAGAATAGATCTCTGCGGCGGACCAAGTTCATTAACCACCAAGGACACGAAGGTTCACGAAGGTGTTTTGCTCTGAGGGTTTCCTTCGTGCTGCTTCGTGTCCTTCGTGGTTAAGGCACTTCGCCGCGCATCCGGCCTGCGATACACTGTTCGAACCCCATGAGCCAGAGAATCCGCGTTTTTGCCACTTGCGACATCGGAGACGCCCTCAACATTCTTCGCCACAAGGGATACGAACTCGAAGTCTATCCCCAGCCCGAAGCTCCGCCGAAAAGCTTGATCATCGAAAAGGTGAAGTCCGGCGTGGATGGCCTGATCACCACCCTGCGCGATCCCATCGACGCCGAGGTTTTCGCTGCCGGAGAAGGCACGCTCAAAGTGGTGGCGCAGTACGCGGTCGGATTTGACAACATCAACCGCGCCGATGCCAACCGGTACAAAGTCCCGTTCACTTATACCGCCGACGTCCTGACCGAAGCGACCGCGGAGTTTGCCTTCTTCCTGATGGGCGCGCTCGCCCGCAAACTCTGGCCCGCCGAACATCTGACGCGCGAAAATCGCTGGGGCTACTGGCATCCTTACCTGCCGTTTCTGGGCGACGAAGTCACCGGAAAAACGGTCGCCGTAATCGGCACTGGACGCATCGGCCAAGCCTTCATCAAAAAGTGCGCTGGATTGGACATGAACATCCTGTGCTTTGATCCGGCCTATGAAAATCACGATTACATCCGGGCCATCCAAGAGGTGAAAGACCTGCGCTTCCAGCGCGGTCTTAGCCGCGAGCGAGCCACCATTCGCTACACCACTTTGCACGAAGCGTTGAGCGCCGCGGATTTCATCAGCCTGCACGTTCCGCTGCTGCGCGAGGGCGAGAGCGCCACGCCGACCTATCACCTGATCAATGAAGCGACGCTGCGCATGATGAAGCCCACCGCCATGGTCATCAACACGTCGCGTGGTCCGGTGGTGGACGAGATAGCCCTGGCCCGCGCGTTGCGCGAGAACTGGATTGCCGGCGCCGCTCTCGATGTTTACGAGGAAGAGCCTCTGCCCGCCGATTCGCCGCTGCGCGATCCCGAGATCGCCGACCGCTGCCGCCTCCTGCCGCACTTCGCCAGCGCCGCGCGCATCACCCGCTTATCTTCCGATCCCAATAAAGGCATGGCCGGCCGCTGCGTGCAAGGACTGATTGACGTGCTGGAAGGGAACTACGGCGGCGACATCACGAAGATGCCGTACGTGGTGAACAAAGAAGCCTTCGCGAAGTAGGTGCCGTCGGCGATGCCCGGCGGTGTAGGGTCTTTGCGGTTTTCGAAGTCAAAAAGAGATCTCGGTTAATATATTGGGGGGAGGTGAGTGGTCGTCAATCCATATCACCGGAGCGCCTCGCGCTGCTCCGCAGAATGCCGAGTCGATGAGCCGGGAAGAAACCAGGGGAGTATCCATGATGAGTATTCGCGATCTTTCGCGAAAAGCAGCCGACGGAGTCCTGTCCCTCTTTGACCTGCAACTGGTCCGCAAATCAACTCTCGCGAGTGCCAATCGCCTCGTTATCGAAGAACCCCCTCTGCCATTTCCGCCGGAGTCGGAAGCCTACCTGCAATGGAGTAACCCGTATCTCGAAGCGCTTCGGAGCCGTTACGCCCGCCACCCGGCGTCTGTTCATTCCCAATGGTCGCCGGATTTCATTGCACAACGCGTTGACCTAAGGAGGTTCCGAGCGGACGGAGCTTATGTCTGGCAGGGACCTCAATTTTCCGAAAACAAGTACCTCATGACCGCCTATTACGCAAAAACGATCGATCGTCTCGGCATTTTCGACCGACTGACTGAGGATGGAATGTTCGGCGCATACGTTTTCCGCTTCAACGGGAAAGTCGTGAGTCGCGATTTGATCGATTCGGTGTTGGAGATCAATTTTCTGCAGGAGAATTTCGGCCCCCGTAAGCTTGCTGTCCTGGACATTGGAGCAGGATACGGGCGCTTGGGACATCGTCTTTCCGAAGTGATGCCCTCTGCCGACCCGGTGTTCTGCACAGATGGCGTTGCAGAATCCACCTTCATCTGCGACTTCTACCTGCGCTACCGAAAGGCGCGGGCACGCGCCATACCCGTTGACGAAGTGGAATCCCTAGTCAAAGACGGCGGGATCGATCTGGCCACAAATATTCACAGTTTCTCGGAATGTACTGCGCAATCGATTTCGTGGTGGTTGGCGCTACTCCGCAATGCCAGGGTCAAGAATCTCTTTATTGTGCCCAACCGGAATGAACACTTATTATCAACAGAGGCCGACGGCAAGCGGCTGCCCTGTACCGATTTGCTGGCTCAATTCGGATATCGTCTGCGGCTCAAGCGCCCAAAATACGTGAACGGCACTGCGATGGACCGTTACGGGATTGGCCCGACTTGGTATCTTCTATTTGAGCTGGAAGACTAAGTTCGACATCTCGGGTTCGGCTCCTGGCGGGTGGCACACATCTCCAGCGGGTAAGTATAACGCGCGTTGCTCTTAGTGTTGGCAGTGAAGAAAACGAGACTGCCCCTCGAAATTGACCACTCCTGCGGGAGACGCGGGCCATCCGGCGCACCCGCGAAACTTGTCGTCTCCCGATCTCACCTGCTACTCTCGCCATTCACTCACGCCATGAATATCACAAGCATGAAAATCACAAGATGGATCTCTTTCGCCTGCCTTGCCTGTCTGCCGCTCGCTTCTCATGCCCAGGTCAACGACGCCGTCCGCGCGCTCAAGATTCTGCCCGCCCCGAAGGAGGTCCGCATAGCCGAAGGCAGGATCGTGATCAAGCCCTCGACCACCATCCTCATCAGCAACACTGAAGACCGGACTGCGGCCGAAACGCTGCAAAAAGAGATCCATGACCGCACAGGTATGAAGCTGCCCATCGAATCCGTGACGGCCGCTCCGAAAACGATGGGGCACATCTCGCTCGGCCGCCTGACTGACCGCGGCTTGCGGTCGTATCTCGAATCGCAGGGAGTGAAAACGGGAGACGACCTTGGGGATCATGATCTTGACAAGCAGGGCTATGTGATCCGCGTGACCGACTCCGGAGTGCTGGTCGCCGGCCGCACCGCGCAAGGCTTGTTCTATGGCGTGCAGACGCTTCGCCAGTTGCTGCGCCCAGAAGGGAAGACGCTCGCTATCCCGGCCCTGGTCATCCGCGACTGGCCCAGCATGGAATGGCGGGGCGTGAGCGACGATATCAGCCGCGGCCCCATCCCCACGCTCGATTATTTGAAGATGCAGATCCGCACGTTGGCCGAGTACAAGATCAACCTCCTCGGGTTCAACATGGAGCACGTTTTCGACTTCCAGACGCAGCCGCTCGTCTCTCCGAAAGACGCGCCTAAAGAAGCGGCGCTAACCCCCGCCGAGATCAAGGAACTGGTCGAATACGCCAGCAAGTACTACATCACCATCCTGCCCGAGCAGCAGGCCTTCGGGCACCTTCATCAATTTCTGAAGTATGAGATCTATTGCGATCTCGCCGAAACGCCTCACGGCCACGTGCTCACCCCCACCAATCCCAAGACCTACGACTTCATTCGCCAGATTTACGGCGAGGTCGTTCCCTTGTTTCCCGGCCCGTTCTTCCACATCGGCTCCGACGAAACTTTCGAACTTGGCCTCGGCCAGACGAAAGCTCTCGCTGCCCAGCAGGGCCTCGGCCGCGTTTATCTCGAACACCTCCAGAAAGTCTTCGAGATCATGCAGCCTTATCACAAGCAACTCATGTTCTGGGGAGATATCGCGGTCAAATATCCCGAACTGCTTACGATCCTGCCCAAAGACATGATTGCCGTTCCCTGGGACTACGACCCCAAGCCCAGCTACGAAAACATCATTACGCCATACACCAACGCCGGCCTGCGCGTGGTTGTCGCGCCCGGCGCAGGCAACTGGCGCGCGATCTGGCCTGAGCTCGACAGCGCGTTCGTGAACATCCGAAACTTTGTTCGCGACGGGCAGAAGCATCAGGCCATCGGCGCCCTCAACACCACTTGGAACGACGACGGTGAATCCCTCGTTGACATGACCTGGCCCGCCCTGATCTTTGGCGCCGCCGCCAGTTGGCAGAGCGGCGAGTCCAGTATCGATGACTTCAAGAGCAGCTATGACTGGGCGTTCTACCGAAATGAAGAGAGCACTTTTGCCGGCGTGATCGAGAATCTCGATCGCACTCATACGCTCCTCGCCGGCGTGAAACTGGACAACGCGAGCCACGAGCTTTTCTGGTCCGATCCATTCAGCGAAGCTGGCGCCAACATGGCTGCGAAAGCGCTGCCTGTTACTCACGATTTGCGCATCAGCGCGGAACGCGCCGCTGAATCGCTCCTGCTCAATCGAGGTAAGGCACACCTCCATCCCGAGACTCTCGACGACATGCTCCTTGCCGCCTGGCATCTGGACACACTGGGCTTGAAGATCCAGTTCACATCCGAAATCAGCCGCTACTACTGGGACGCTTATCAGAATCAGACTGACGGGACACGTGCGCAGAATGACCTCGACGAAATCGTTGACATCAACGGGCGGTTAGAGAGCCTGCGTGACGCGATCATGCAGCTGCGCACGATGTACGCGAAAGGCTGGGCGCGCGAGAACTGTCCCTACTGGCTGGACAATGTTCTGGTGCGATACGACAATCTGGCGTCGGAGGTGCAAGCGAAGATCGTCGTCGTCCAAGCAGCCCAGCGTCAGTATTGGAGCACCAAGACGCTGCCCGCTCCTGAGCAGCTTGGCTTTTTCTTGAAGTGATTCGTCGTCAGCACGATCTAGTGTCGTGTCCCGGAAATTAGCGACAGAAGAATGGGTTGTCATCTTGAGCGAAGCGAAAGACCTACGCATTGCGCATCCAAGTACATAGGTCCTTCGCTTCGCTCAGGATGACAGTGTGGATTTATGCCACGAACTTGCGGGACACCACACTAGCAGTCAATGGAATCTATGTTCTCCCAGCGCACAAACTGGCGGCGAAGTCCTAACGCTCTCACGCGCGCGATCGAGGAAGCGCGCGCTTCGGGACAGGAAATTCTGGATCTCACGGTCTCGAACCCGACGGAAGCCGGCGTCCGTCCCGATCCTGAAATCGTGCTTGCCGCACTGGCGAATCCTGAAGCGATGCATTACGATCCCCAGCCCCGGGGTTTGCTGGAAGCGCGCCAGGCCGTGTGCCGCTACTATCGCGAGTCGCACGAGATTTTCAATCTCGATCCCGAGCGCCTGATTCTGACCACCAGCACCAGCGAAGCCTACTCGTACGTCTTTCGTCTGCTTTGCAACCCCTCTGACGAGATCCTTGTACCCAAGCCGAGCTACCCGCTGTTCGAGTTTCTCGCCGATCTCGCCGACGTTAAACTCGTTCCGTATCCACTCCTCTACGATCACGGTTGGCAAATCGATTTTGATTCGCTCTACAAAGCAGCCACGGCCCGGTCGCGGGCCGTGATTCTCGTCCATCCCAACAATCCAACCGGCTCCTACGTCTCTGCTTCGGAAACCTCGGCGCTCAACGCTTTCTGCCGTGACTACGGTCTGGCGCTGATCGTGGACGAAGTGTTTCTCGATTATGCGCACGACGACGCGCCGCGCAGCAGTTTCTTGAGCAACAAGGACGCGCTCACCTTCACCCTCAGCGGAGTTTCGAAGATTTCCGCCCTCCCGCAGATGAAACTTGCCTGGGTGGCCACCACCGGCCCGAACGAAATGGTCGCCGAAGCCGGAGCGCGCCTCGAAATCATCGCGGATACCTATCTTTCCATGAACGCTCCCGTCCAACTTGCCGCCCCGGTGCTGCTCGATCAGCGCAAACAGATTCAGCCCATTCTTCTCGATCGTCTGCGCGTGAATCTCGCGGAACTCGATGGCCAACTCGCAAGTCATCCCTCGTGCACAAGATTGCAAGTCGAAGGTGGATGGTACGTCGTGCTTCGCGTCCCTGTGATCGAGAGTGACGAGGATCTCGCGATTCGCCTGTTGCGCCAGGCAAGTGTGAGCGTCCATCCCGGACACTTCTACGATTTTCCAAACGAAGGCTATCTAGTGTTGAGCCTGATCACCGAACCCGCCGATTTCCGCGAAGGCATCGCTCGGTTGCTGCGGGTGGTAGGGATCTGAATGCTGGCAGTGAGTCAATTTCTGGATTGCCCGGGAACGGAGCGCGAACCGAACCCAGCCCGTCCGGATCGTGAGCGCTATCGCCTGATAGCGTCAACGATTCGATGTAGCCGGTCTGAAAGGTTTTAGGACATCCTCGATTGGCAACTGGAAATCGACATCCGTGCGTTTTTCGTTCGGGCGAAGTTCAATGATGGAGGCTTGTTCTTTGGCACGAACTCCGGGGTAGTACACCGGTATCGGGATTTCGAGTCCGCCAGTGCCAGGTCGGATACCGATCCCGACCACATAACGGCCCGGTTTTACCTTTTTGGCCTCGAAATAACCTTTCGCGTCCACGTAAGCGGACGTGAAGAATTCGCTGTCTACAGATACGATCTGCGCCCAAGGATGCACTGTGATCGTCCTGCCATCAGGGTACCCGACGTGACCTGAAACAGTTCCGTCGGTCTGCAACTTAAAATCGGCAGCTTGCCGGACACCAAAGTTGTGTTCCCAGCATGTGCCCTTTTCCACGGGAACGCTGCCCTGCATAGAGCCAAAATTCTCGACTTCCCGAAGACCGTACTCTGGTGCGGTTGTCACATCGTATTTGCCAACAGGCAAGTCAAATTTGAAGTGTCCTTTTTCGTTCGTGTACGCCGTGTATTCAGTACCATTCGCGATATTCTTGGCAACTACCTTGTGGTCTGCAAGCGGAGTCGGGTGCGCGACCTCAGGGTCACTACCCAAATGGTGGATGGTTCCAATGAGTATTCCTGTGTTCTTGAGACGCCCCAAGTCGCGGAGCAAGGACATGCCGTCTTCGGCCTCGCTGATTGGTTGGCTGGGGCTGTCATACCCCAGAACCAGCGTATCTTTGTTTGGGTCACGATAGAGATAGAAGAGCCACTTATCTCCAGCTTGAACGTCAGTGTGGAGACAGGCTTGATTGGTAATGACGGTTGCTTCGCTGGAATCACCAACGAAGACTTCGTCCGGGACTATTTCAAGACGCTTGTCAGTATCACCTACTTCAACCGATGACCGAACGATCCCGGTAAACACACGTGCGTATCGTTCTGTGCCACATGCCTTCGCAACACCCATCAGCCCGCTGTGAATACAGGACACCTGCTTACCATGGTACTCGCGCATCTCTACGATGACCGCAGAGAGCGGTGGCACCATGCAAGCGACGGCCAAGACCACGAAGCCAAGAGGCCATTTGCGTTTTGCGGACATGTAACCGCCAATTATAGTCCTGGACGCACAGTTGACGATAAATCCCGATAGCGCCTACAACCCCAGAATCGCCCGTTCACTAGCAAGTTGCCAGCGATGCGGAAACTGACCCACTACGAATCCGATCCTCTGCGCCAGATCAGCTCTCCTTCGTGGTATCCTTCTCGCCGTTTCCCGGTCACGGAGAATTCATGTCCATAAGCCGCCGTGGATTTCTAGGTTCCGCAATCGCTGCATCGCTGGCCACTGGCCTGAACGCGCAAGACCCAAACGCGCAAGAGAAAGTTAAAGACAAAGCTAAGAACGATGCTCCCCACCCCGGCGAACCGTCCGCCACCGCCAAGCGGCCGATCATCGTCTGCGCCAACAATGGCGTCAATTACCTCGACGCCGCCTTCGCTTTTCTGAAAGGCGGAGGCGATACGCTCGACGCTGCCCTGCGCGTTGTAAAGGGACCGGAAGATGATCCGAACGACGATTCCGTCGGACTCGGCGGCCTTCCCAACGAAGAAGGAGTGGTCGAACTCGACGCCTGCTGTATGCATGGGCCCACGCGCCGCGCCGGATCGGTGGGCGGCGTTCGCAACATCAAGAATGTTTCACTCGTTTCTAAAGCCGTGATGGAGCACACCGGCCACGTCATGCTCGTCGGAGAAGGCGCGGAACGATTCGCTGTTGCCGTGGGCTTCCCGCGCGAAAATCTGCTCACCGAACGCTCACGCAAAATCTGGCTGCTCTGGAAAGAGCATCACTCGACCGACGACTGGTGGGGGCCAGGGTTGGCCGACCCGCAATGGAAGCCGCCGTCGCCATCATCAACGACATCACCGCAATCCGAACTTTGGGAACAACGTATCCAACGCCTCGAAGAATGCGCCGCCCAGCTTGGCATCGAACCGGAATTCCGCATGGCCGCCATCCGGCGCGTGCTGTCTCCGCCGACCGGAACCATCCACTGCTCCGCTCTCAACGACAAAGGTGAAATCTCCGGCTGCACGACTACCAGCGGCCTCGCCTTCAAACTTCCCGGACGCTGCGGCGATTCGCCCATCATCGGCGCCGGTTGCTACACCGATCAGGACGTGGGCTCCGCCGGCGCCACTGGCAGCGGAGAAGAGAACATCAAGGTTGCCGGAACACACACCATCGTCGAGAACATGCGGCGCGGCATGTCGCCGCTGGAAGCCGGCATTGACGCCCTCAAGCGCATCGCCCGCAACTACAACAACGACATGAGCAAGCTCAAGTTCATCGACATGACCTACTACATCCTGCGCAAGGACGGCGCCTACGCTGGCGTGTCTCTGTGGGAGGGCTATTCGACGCGACGACACCAGATCGCTGTGCACGACGGCACCAAGCGCTCGGAGGTCACGGTTTCGCTATTCAAAGGCATCTCTCATGAATTCCCGCCGTTCCCGGTCGCGATGCCAAAGGAGTTAACGAAGGATTCCGTCTACGTGAAATAACAGCCGCGCGCTTCGAGCTACGAGCTCCGAGCAAACCGGTTGCGCGCAGCTCGCGGCTCGTAGCTCGCACAGCTTATTGTTTAGCAAGACAGAACGCGGCCCACTAGCCAAACGTCGCTTCCACCCCTTCCCTCCGGGTGTACAATTGTTTCGTTAGGACCGCAGCTTGACGGGGATCTTCTCCCCGCGTTCGAGGCTCGAACAATGAACGTTCACGTCAGTTACAAGGTCCACAAAACCCCCGACATCGAAAAAGAAATCAGCCACCAGATCGAGAAAATCCAGAAGCGCCTTCAGGTCTTCCGGCCCGAGCTGGTCCACTTGAAAGCCATCATCGATCAAAACTCGGCGCGCGAGGGAACCCTCGTCTCCTTGAATCTGCGCTTGCCCTCCGGCCAACTGGCCGCCCAGGAGAAAGCTCCCAGCCCAACTGCGGCCATCAAGGCTGCCTTTGACGAACTCATCCATCAGATCGGCCGGCATAAAGAACTGCTCCGCTCCAGCCACAAATGGCGCCGCTGGCGCGGAGGGCCACAGCAATCTCCCGAACCCGGCGTTCCATTCGAGCAGACTTTGGCAGCGGTTCTGCCGGCTACCGTTTCCGCCGCCGACATCGGCTCCTATGTGAATGCCAATCTTTCCCGTCTCGAACGTTTTGTGGACCGCGAACTCTACTTCCGCCGCGCCGACGAGGAGATTCTCGAGGACGGTCTCTCCACCCCCGAGGTTGTGAACGAAGTCATCGCCCGAGCTCTCGGCGACCACGACCGTCCGGAAAAACTGTCGCTCGAATCGTGGCTCTACCACCTTGCCCTGCAAGCCATGAACGAGATGACGGCGCGCCTTCATGAATTGGAGGCTCCCGTCCCTCTGGAAGACAGTCCCCGCCGGCAAAATGTGGAGGCCTCCGACGAAGCCGGACTGCAGTTCCATCAGCCCGATGAGGGTTGGACCCGCGAAAGCGTCATCCCCGATCGCCGCGTGTCCACTCCGGAACAGGCCGCCTACTCCGATGAAATAATTGCCTTGGTGCAAGCCGCACTCCGCAGCGCCGACCGCACCGACCGCGAAGCGTTTCTCCTCTATGGTATCGAGGGCTTTTCCCTCAACGAAATTGCCGCCATCACCGGCCGGCATACGGAGGCCGTGCGCGAATCCGTGCAGCGGGCGCGCGACTGCGTTCGCAGCGCACCTTCCATAGCCAGCGAATTCCACCATGAACTCTTAGTCAAAACTCGAACCTAAGCATCTCAATACTTAAGGAGCGTCGAGATGATGACCCGAGACGAAATCCGTGAGTTGGCGGCTTTTCAGGCGGACGAAACCCAAGGGGCGTGCGCCCTGAGTTTTTACTTTCAACCTGATCCTCCCCAGGATTGTTCCCATCGGCACGAGGCAATCGTCGCCAAAGATATCGTTAAGCAGGCCCTGAAAAGTGCTGCCGCTAACGGCAAGAACGGATCCCTTCATGCCGACCTCGATCGCGTCCTCGAGCTGGCCACAAACCTTCGCGGCCATGCCCGGGGAAAGGCAGTCTTCGCCTGCTCCGCTCAGAATTTCTGGAAGGAGTACGAACTGCCCCCGCATCTCGGAGCCACCCACATTTATCTCCAGCCTCGCTTTCAGTTGAAACCGCTGGCCGCTTTGCTGGGCGCCCAACCCGCGCTCTGCGTTGCCCTGGTTGACCGCCAGCGCGCCCGTTTCTTTGATCTTCGCTTGGACGACCTGCGCGAACATGGAGCCATTGTCCACATGCTCTCGCGCAACGCCTCAAGCCAAGGCTACAACGGCTACGAAGGCGGCCATGCCGAACGCCGCGTGTCCGAGGAAGCGCTCCAGCACTTCAAGGCAGTTGCCGAACGACTGCGGACCGACTTCGAGAAAGGCACCTGGGAGCGGCTCATCGTCGGTTGCCAGGATGCCAACTGGCCCGAGTTCGAGTCCCACCTCCACCCTTACGTTAAACAGCGCCTGATTGGCCGGTTCTCAGCCGATGTTGCCAGCGTCTCGAATGAAGAGATTCGCGATCACTCCGGTGTTGTGCTCCAGCAATGGATCACGGAACGAGGCGTTAAGAAAGCGAGCGAAGCGCTGGACTTCGCCAAGTCCAACGGGCGCGGTGTTGCCGGCCTCCGCCGCGTCTTGGAAGCGCTGGAAACCGGGGAGGTGCAGACGATCTTCCTCACCGAAAACTATTCTGCTCGAGCGGTCGAGTGCCCTAACTGCGGCCACCTCGACGCCCACCTGGTCCCGTCGTGTGTCGCTTGCGGGAAGCCCACTCGCGAACTCGCCGACATCTGCGACGCCATCATCCCCATCGCTATCCGTCGTGACATCGAATTGTTCTATCTCAAGGAGCACGCCGATCTGGATCGCGCCGGCAACATCGCCGCGCTCCTGCGCTTCCGCTCCGATCAGACAACAGGACAGATCGCGGCGGAGTCGTAGACCGGGGTGGTGCACGAGCGACACCTTTTATGTGTTGTCATCCCGAACGAAGTGAGGGATCTGAAGTTCGCCGCAAAATGCAGGTTCCTCACTTCGTTCGGGATGACAAAGTCTAGTGGAATGGTGGATTGTCGCGGCCTGAGCGAAAATGAACTAATGATCCACAAGATCCTCTCCGTTGGCCCGCTGCAATGTAACTGCTCCATCATCGGCGATGAGACCACGCACGAAGCCATGGTCATCGATCCGGGCGACGATATTGAAGACGTTCTCGCCGTCGTCCGCCAGCACAAGCTGGAAGTGAAGCAAATCGTCATCACCCACGCCCACATCGATCACGTAGGCGGAGCGATGAAGCTGCGCGCGCGGACTGGCGCCCCAATCCTGCTCAATCAGAATGACTACGCGCTGCTGAAAATGCTCGACGTACAGGCTTCCTGGCTCGGCATGGCCGCGCCCGGCGAAGTTGCCATCGAAGCGAGCATCGCAGATGGCGAATCGCTGCGGACGGGTAACCTGACGGCGAACGTCCTCCACACTCCCGGCCACACCGAGGGCAGCGTCTGCCTCTATTTTCCCGCGGAAAGAATGCTGATTGCCGGCGACACGCTGTTCGCCCGCAGCATCGGACGCACCGATCTCCCTGGAGGATCGTTCGAGAAAATCATGCGCTCCCTGCACGACCGTGTGCTGACCCTGCCCGATGACACCCTCGTCATTCCAGGCCATGGCCCCCGAACGACCATAGGAGAGGAGAGGGAAGAGAATCCCTTCCTGGTGGGATAGTCAGGCGACCCCCGCCTGATCTCTATTTCTATCGGGCCGCTGAGAAACTCTGATTCACGCAGGTTTTGGGAAGGGCACGACTTCAGTCGTGCCGTAAAGGCCCCTGAACAAAGGTCGGCTTCAGCCGCTGAGGGCGACTGCGGCGCGCTACACGAGTTATCAGCAGTCTGTATCTCTATTTCTGTATCGGCGCCTGGTTTTGCGGAACCGTCGGAGGTGCGGAAGGCGCGACGGGAGTCGCTGGCTGCGACTTCGTCTGCGACGGCTTGACTCCCGAAAGCACGGACGTGGGTCCAGTTCGCCGCGCCGCAAAAATCGAAAGCGTGATCGACGTGAGCATGAAGATGATCGCGGACCAAGTCGTCGCCCGGGAAAGAACCGAAGCTGCGCCCCGCGGGCCGAACGCTGTCTGGCTGCCCTGTCCGCCGAAAGCCGCGGCGAGGTCGCCGCTCTTTCCGCTCTGCAGCAACACGACCGCAATCAGAAACAGGCAAACGACAATGTGAATCACTGTGATCAAAATGGTCATTGCAAAAAAACTCCGTCCGGGCCGCAGCCCGATTCAAATTCCGATCTTCCGTAAACAATACGCTGGAATCAATACGATGGTGCGGAAGGGGGGATTTGGAACTACTCCATCACATTGATAACACGTAACTTGCTGATTTTGCATGCGGCCTAAAGGCCCAATGCCCCACAATCCCGCTTCGATTGTACGTTTATTGTACGGCGAACGCCCAGGAAGAGCACGATCATCGACGCCCGAGAGCGCTGGGCCGGCACTTCCGATCCGTGTCCTTCCTTCGTACCCAACAGTCTGGCATCCCGTGCCTGTAAAGGTCAAGGTGCTTTCGAGGGTTTTAGCTTTTGATGGCTGTGGTTTGCGGGGCGAAACTAAAGCCCTGGCGGAAAAGGGAAATCGAGAGGGGTCTTGAGTAGATTCCTCGCCCCTTTTAGGAGTCACATTGCCGCGATTCCTCACTGGTGCGTTGGTCCTTCGCAAATTGCTAAGTCGGGTGGCCATTCCAGCATAGACTTGCCCAACATACGAGGTGGCCAACGTCTGTCGTTGGCTGGGTCCTCGGGTTTTGGTGGCTAGCGTGGATTATCTTCTCCAAACCCACCAGACGCGTATGAGGTCCAGATCAATCGTCTTCTGAGTGCCTCCAACCCTGTCTAGCCAGGTAATCGGATTCCTTGCCGGGGATGATGGCCACTCCCTGCGAGGACACGCGAGGTTGCTGAAACTCGCCATTGTGCACGCGGCACCAGGCCAGACGGACCAGCGCTTTCTGGCGCCCATGTGGCGGAGAAGATCGGCGGGATTGTTCTGCACCGCTTCATCGAACAAGGCCCAGAGATCGCAGTGAAACTCCGACCAGACCTGATCGCGCGCATGTACGTAGTCAATGATGCGCTCCCACCAATCGAACATGGCCTGACTTTGCTGTGCGGAAGGACTCGTGCGCGAATCTTGAGCGGCGGTGGGCGCGTGGTAGTTATCGACGAGAGGCAGGAAGTTAAAATCACAATACGCAGCGTGCTGAACGTAGGTGCCACCGCTTGAATAGTAAGCCAGTCCGGCAAAGTTCTCCGGATGTGCGAGGAAGAATCCCAGTTCGCTATGGCCATCCGCACGTCGCTTTGAGGAAAGGGGGAAGCGGTGAGCGAATAACAGTGCCTTGAAAGCTCGTTGGTAGGTGCGGCGGATATCTCGCAAAGAACTGGAGTAATAGCCATTCAAGTAATTGTTGGCACTGGCCGCGAGCCCAGCGATTCCAGTGCCGAGATCCTGGTGTGTCCCGCCGTCCCGGTATTTCAGGTCCTTCGAAACGCGGAACAGCCGGCTTGCGGAATTTGCATCATTCGGCCGTCAGTATCCGGCCCCATGTATGTGACTTGGAAACCGGTGTGCAGCCGGCGTTCATCTTTCGTTGAAAAAGCCGGCGAGTGTTCACTGAATTCCACGACGATGTCGTACACGCCAGCCTTAAGATGCGGGCAGGAAACGGTGGGTCCGGTTTGTCCCGGCCAGTTGTGGTTCAGTAGAACGCGGGTCTTGCCGTCTCGGGTGAGAGTGACGCGCCACTGGCAGCTCTCCGCCGCCTCCAAGTTGGGCCTTTCGCCCTCATCCGTAGGAGCGCCGACGCAAAATTCGTATACGCCATCGTTTTCCTCCGGCAGGCGTGAATTCCATGAGCAAGCCGGTGCCGATCAGACCCAGCAGGGCCGCGAACGCACCGCCGTTGGGGCCGGGCCAGGGCACGGCGGGTGGCTTGCCTGAGTCGTTCTCCCAATTCCCAGGACTGTTCTCATCCGCGTGAAGCTCGCGCAAGATGATGAAGGCATCGCCGACGCCTTCGGGGCAATCCTGGTGCGTGGCGGAATCTACGTGGACGGCAATGTGCTCGGCCATGATCCGGCAGCGTTTGTGGCAGAGGGCATATTGCCGCCGGAAGTAGTTCCAACGCTCGTGCTCTTCTCGCTCCTGAATCAGGTGCTGTTGCGCTTCGGCGAAGTCCCCGAACAGGAAGGCAAACGCAGTCAGCATGGCTCGCGGCTGGAAGTACAGATCCTGGACAGCATTTTGTTCGTTCGCGTTCAGCTGCTGAACCTTTTCCAACTGCTCGATTACCGCCTCGCCGGGAGTGGCAAGACCGCCACTCTTGAAACCATCCGCGACGGCGCGGAGCGCCAAGGCTATGCCGTCGAGGGCTTCGCCCCGACCTCACGCGCCGCGCAGCAGCTCCGGAATGCGGGGATCTCCGCCGACACCTTGCAGGCCCATTTAGCCAGGGGAACCCGAGAGCAGGGCCAGAGCAATCCCGACGACTCCGGGAACCGGCGCCTGTACATGGTGGACGAATCCAGCCTGGCCAGCACCCGGCAGATGAGGGAATTCCTTGAGAGCCTCGGCCCCCACGACCGTGTCTTGCTCATTGGCGACACGCGCCAGCATCAAGGCGTAGACGCCGGAAAGCCTTTCGAGCAGCTTCAGGACGCCGGGATGCGTACCGCGCAACTGGACCAGATCATGCGGCAGAAAGACCCCGAGCTGCTAAAAGCGGTCGAACATCTTTCCAAGAATGAGACCCATGCCGGCATCTCGATGCTTCAATCTCAGGGCCGCATCACAGAGCTTTCCAACCCTCAAGAACGCATCGCGGCCATCGCCAAAGATTATGCGACGAAGCCGGAAAACACCTTGATTGTCTCGCCCGACAACGCATCCCGCCGAGAGATCAATCAGGCCGTGAGGACCGAGCTCGAAGCCCGTGGAGCGCTCGGAAAAGAGAACGTCTCCTTTCCGGTTCTCGTGGCTCGAAACGAAATGAGCGGCGCAGATCGAGCATGGGCCGCGAAGTACAATCCCGGCGATACCGTGCAATACGTGCGCGGCAGCAAACAGGTTGGCGTGGAGAAAAACTCCTACGCCACCGTCGTAGCGACGGATCCGAAAAGCAACCTGCTTACCGTCGAGAGAGCTGACGGCGAGCACGTTTCCTACGATCCAAAGCGATTGCGCGGGGTCAACGTCTACACCGATATCGCACGCGAGTTTTCCAGCGGCGACCGCATCCAGTTCACACAAAACAACAAAGACCTCGACGTGCACAACCGCGATCTAGGCCGCATTGAGGCAATCGGTAAAGACAATTTGCTGACGGTGAAGATGGACGACGGTAAAACCGTCAATTTCGATCCGGCCCAAATGCGGCACTTCGATCATGGTTATGCGGTCACCAGCCACAGTTCCCAAGGCTTGACCGAAAACCGCGTCATCGTGAACATGGACACGAACGCGCCCGCCGAACTTCTCAACACTCGGTTTGCCTATGTCTCCATTTCGCGCGCGTCCCAGGACGCCCACATTTATACCAACGACGCCGCCACGCTGGGCGCGCGCCTCAGCACCGATGTGACGAAGACCTCCGCCGTGGACTTTCAGCAGCGGGGCGCGCATTCACAGCCTCAAACGCCAAAGGAGCACACCATGCAACAGCATAATGAACTAAAACCGGAACGTAGCAAACAGCCAATGCCACCACTCAACGCCGAACAGATCGAGCACAACCGGCACTATGCCCCGATCGAAACCGCTCTCCGAAGTGCAGCCAGGGGCTACGACTGGAAGCACGAAAACGCCGGCATCCAGAGCTATCAGCGCAATCACACCGGCGGCTGGTTGCACATCGACCCGCAAGGGCAGTTCTTTGATCGGCACGCTCAGCCGGTCACGAAAGAAACTGCGCTTGAGCACGCGCGGCACTCCCATTCTCATTCTGTCGGCGAGAACGCACAGTCTCTCGGCAGCGGCCGCAACAGCAACGACCTCGGTTTTAGTCTCTGAGCGTCGATAGGAACCGGAGTTATTCCGTTATTCCATGACCAAAACCTTGCTCACTTGCGTTTTCGGTAAGATGTCTGAGTAATCGCACTAACTTCCCCGAAGAGGACTTCTGGCCCGGCGTGAGTCTGTTTTGGCCCATAACTTCAGAGTTGCCCGTCAACCGTCCAGAAGGTGACGATCGCTAAGAACTTGGCGACCTTCATGCGCGTCAGTTTGGGAATTTGTTTCAATGTGCAGTGCGGGAACTCTCTTGCCGGATCAACAAGGCCAGCCGCGGAAACAGGAAGTGGCCGCCGACGTCATCGATCACATTTACCTGGCAAGTATAAAAGCCGGGTTTGAGCGAAGTCAGCGGCACATCGAACTGGAAGACGGCAGCCTTGCGCTCGCGAGCGTTCACCTCTGTCAACTCCACCAGTGAGCTTTCGTAGGCTTTCGCTTTACCCTGGAAGAAGGCAACGTTGGTCAGGAGTCGGATGCCAGGCTTGTCGTCTTTATCTCTTCTAGACTCCGTGCCTCTTGCCGAATCCGAGATAACTTGGCGCGCTGGATCGTACACCTCATAGTAAAGAAGCAGGTGCTGCGTGGCAGAAAAAACATGCGTGATGTTCGGAATAATCTCGGAACCGTCGTGGACGAGCGGGTTCAGGTTCGTACCCTTCTTCACTTTTACCGTTTGGCTTGCGAGCACCACAGAACTCATCTTCAGAGGCTGCGCTTTCAACTCCGGCACCTCGATGTCGGTTTCGAACGATCCCATGCGACCGGTCTGATTCTCGCGCACAACGACTTTCAGGTGATACTTGCCGCTCAGCAAGCTCATGCCGGTGTCATACTGCACATTCTTTTTCTGCACCTCGGCCGATGCGCTCACCGCGAGTTTCACGGTGTCGCGTATCCGATTCAGGGGATGGTGTGCGTTATCGAGCACCATACCGATCACATCGAGCGTCGCCTGGTCGCGCTCGCTGCTGCGGACGAATGGAATCTGCGAGCCCGGCACTACCAGCGAAATAGGAACGAAAAACTTGTTGCCCTCCAGCCGGAAGTAGGCGATGCCCAAGTACAGGGGCAAATCTGTGGCCGGCAACTCAGATGCTAGTTCCTCCTCCAACTGCCGCTCCTTGTCGTCTTTCGTGGCATGCTGATAATCCGCGGGCGCGTAGTAGCCGCGGCGGTAGTCGACCTTCGCACCGGGGAGGCTGCTCTTCACGACGATGTGCCGGTAACGCCCGTCGCGCGCCGGGTTCGTGCTGTGATAGCCGAGCAGATAGTAATTCGAAGTATCCTGCTGCACTCCCTTGAAAATCTTGTTGAAGTCATTGGAATCGAGAAAGGCGCGGCCGCCAGTATCGCTCGCCAGCGTCACCAGCGTTTCCTGTGTCGTGAAATTGGAGTTCAGCGCATTGAGCGTCGCCTGTCCGGAATAGGCCGAAACGCCGCGCAGGCTGGCGTTCTGCGCTTCTCCGCCCGCTACTAGCGCCTGCAGGCCACGCATGTCCATGGTGTAAATCGCCAGGTTGGAACGTACTGCCGCGTTCACGGCGGCGCGCAGTTCCGATTGATTCTCGATGCCGGTGCGGTCCATGCCGCTAGAAAAATAAATCAGAGATTTTTTCTGTTGAACATGCGAAAGCTTTTCCGCCACCGAGCGCAACGCCTCCAGCCGACGGTCGGTATTGAAAATGTTGTATTCCGTATCGTCGGCGGTAAAGGGCTGACCGGTGTCAGGCGTTCCCTCGGTTGTGCCCGTGCTGCCTTCTTCGAAACCTTGGCCGCTGCCCGAACTGAATGCGTCCAGTTGTTTTTTCAGCAGGGCGCGATCCGTAGTAAAGTCCTGATTCACCAGCAGCGAACTTCCGAGCGAAACAATCGACACCAGGTCCGCGGGTGCCATTTGAGCGTCGATGTAGTGTTCAGCCGAAGTAACCGCGTGGTCGATTTCAGCCGGCTCCATGGCGGAGAGATCGAAGAACAAAACAATCAGACGTCGATCTTTGAACTGGGCCGACGTATCTGCCGCAGAACTCGCCTGGCTTGTCCGAGCCACTGCGTCCGGCAGCGCCTTCGCCTGCTCCACATCCAGCGGGGGCACGGCATCGACGTTCTCCACGTCAAAGGAAACGATCTTCTGCGGTTTGTTGTCTTCCAGAATCGTGAAGTTTTCCGGTTTCAGTCCTGGCACAAACCTTCCGTTCTTGTCCCTCACCGTCACGTTCACCAGCACGAGATCCGATTCCGCGTGAAATACGTAGTCCGATTGCTGCGATGACAAAGCCGTACATAGGAGCAAAAGCATCAGCAGCACCGGCGCCGCTTGATCGGCAAATCGGATTCGAGTGCGAGTCATAATGATCCTCTTCCAGCTCAGAAACGAAAGCGTGCCGTCACGGTGAACTGTCGCATGGCCCCGGCCGCCGTAACCCGGCCAAAGGTGGGCGAGTTAAGGTTCGTATCAATCGAGGAATAGTTCACCAGGTTGAATATGTTGGTGGCCTGCGCACGAAATTCCAGCACGCGCGCCTCTTTCAGGGGAAAGATTTTCGTAAATGCCATGTCAAACACTTTGCTGCCCGGCCCGTTGATGCTGTTGCGCCGCACATCGCCGTAGGTGCCCGTCGCTGGCGCAACGTAGGCGGCGGTGTTGAACCACTCCGCGGCGGAGGGATGCGGCAGGCTTACCGATTGTCCGGGAACCAGGTTCGGCCGCAGCGTACCATTGGTTCCGCCGTTCACGTCACTAATGTTGTTCAGCAATCGGGGCGTGAAGGGCAGGCCGGATGCGATCGTCCAATCGCCGCTCCATTGCCAGTCGCCAACAATGGCGCGCCATGGAGTATTTCCCGTGAGCCAGCGCTTGTCATGGCCAAAGGGCAGCTCATACAAATAATCCGCGGTGAACTTATGCGTCTGGTTGAAGCTGGAAAGCCCGCGCTCCGCAGACAAATCGAGAGGATTCTGGGCAACGTTGGCCGCACCTCCGCTCGTCGAAGCGCCGCCTCCAGAGGCGCCGGTACCGCCCGCGCCCAATCCAGGAGTACTCGCCACAGACGTCGTTCCCGCGCCGATGGAAGAAGCGTCATCCAGCGATTTGGAAAACGTATAGATGCCCCCGATCGAGAAACCGGCCGACAACCTTTTGCGCAGGCGCACCGATACCGCGTTCGCCTCCGAATCTGCCACTGAATTCTCGTAGGTGAAAGCGTCAACAGTGGAAATAAGAAGCCCGGTCGGGGTTCGATTTGGCGCCTCCAGAATGTCGAGGTCTGTTCCCTTGGTTCCCGTGTAGTCGAGATTGAGCAGCAGGGTCGGGCGAATCTGTTGTTGAATGTCCAGATTGCGAATCTGCACATAGCCTAGCCGGTAATTCGGATTCACAGCATAATTGTTGGTGATGCCGGAGGCTGCCGGAAATCCACTTTGCAGCGTGAGCTCTCCAGGAGCCGTCTGGACATTGGTCGCTGCCGTAGCGAATGGCGGCTGCAAGGCAAGTTGATGCGCAATGCCTTGATACGCACCCGTGTTGTAGTTGATGCCATATCCACCGCGCACCACCGTATTCGGCAGCGGCTTCCACGCAAAGCCGATCCGCGGCGCAAAGTTATTACGGTCCGGCCGCACCAGGCTGTCCGGAAGGCTACCGCTGTATGGCCCCGCTTGCCCTGGCTGAACCGGCGTCACACTTAGCGGGGGCGTTTGAGTCAACACTCCGGGAGAAAGGTCAAGATTCACAAGATGGTTGGTCGCCTCCGTGAGCGGTGAAACGTATTCGTAGCGAACTCCGAGATTGAGGGTTAGATTCGCGCGCATTTTCCATTCATCTTGCGCGTACAGATCCCAGTAATTGCCGTGAAAGTAGTTGCTTCCTCCAAACTGCTCGGAAGTTTGCTGCGGCAATCCGAGCAGGAAGTCGGCAAAGTCATATCCCGTGCCTGGCACGGGCTTGCCTTCACTAAGCTGCGAAGTGTTAGCGCCCGTAAAGACGAACGAGCCTCGCGGATTGCTGTCAGTTTCCGGGTTTATCTGTACGCGGCGGAAATCTCCGCCCCAGCGCCATGTGTGTTTGCCGTGATTCCAGATCACGTTGTCGGAAAAGGTATAAGTCTGGCTGCGGTTAAGCGAGGGACTCGTGTCCGAAAGGCTGGCGAAGTTTGTAAAGGAGAGATTCGGCAGTCCCCAATCGAACGGATTGGTTGAAACTCCCGCAATTCCCAGGCTGCCCGTAATGTCATTGCTGAAAGCGTAGAGATTTTGCGTGCGTGTCCGGTTGCGGTTAAAGTCGGCGCGAACAATGTTAGTCAGCTTTCCGATGCTGCGCGTGTAAGACACCGGAATGTCAAAGCTGCGGACGGTTGTGCTTCCGCCAACGCTCGGGAACGGATTCGTCAGCGTGGCGCTTGACTGGTGGTAGTGAAAGCCAATCTGCAAACTGTTACGCGGAGCGTTACGGCCTCCGCCGCGGCGTCCCCCAGCGGGCGCCGCGCCAAAGCTGTGGTTCAAACGTATGTTCAGATCGTCGCTGTCGCTGGCAGCGGAAGTCACATAGTGGAAGTTTTGATAGTTGCCTGGCAAATTCGGCAGCGGAATAAAGTTTAACAATCCTTGCGCTGCCGAGCTGATCGGAATCGGATTGGTGTAAGGGATGTTTGTCGCGGGATTGAAAAGCCGCACCGGTTGCCCCGCTTCGGGTCCTGAAGTATATGTGACCCCGGAAAAATCTCCCTGCCGCTCCAGCAGCGTCGGCACCGTCGAAAACTGATCGAAAGGATTCTCCCCGTGCTTGCCATTGAAGTTGATGAAGTAAAAAGTCTTGCTCCCGCCGTGGTAGATATGGGGAATGTTCAGCGGTCCGCCGACGGAACCGCCAAAACTATTTTGCAAATATGCCGGCTTTTCCGTTGGCGCGCCGGTGAGGGCAAACGGCGATGCATTTAGAGCCGAATCGCCGACGCCGTAATATAAGGATCCATGCGGGCGATTGCTGTCAAAGCCTCGCCGTCCAAAAACCATCGGTCCGCCGCCACCAAACCCTCCGCCGCGACCGCCCCCCGGACCACCCAATCCGCCCCCACCGCCGAATCCTCCTCCCTGCTGGCGAGCATCGTCGAAGCGCTGCTGCAACTGATCCGCGCTCATGGCGTTGAACGAATTGGAAGTGTTGCCTGAGACCGCCACAGATTCCGTGGCACTGCTGGGCGCAATTCCCGGCACCGGCATACCCGAAGGCGCGATGTCGCTCATAGAACTACCGGTCGAACCACTGGCCGAATCCTGCCCCGCTTCACTCTGAAACACGGATAGACTCTGAAAACCACGTCCGCCCGCATTTGCCCGCCGCTGCTCCCTGTCAGTGCCCGCCTCGCGTGCCCGTGACAGCAGTACGAGTTCAAAATTTGCTTGCACGTCCTGATGAGTTGCGTCCAGCACCACTTCGTGGGAGCCAGCGGCAAACGCCGCCATCTGCACCCGTACGATATAGTGCCCATCGGCGTCAATCCGCAGTGAATAGCTGCCGTCCACGTCCGTAGAAGTATTGACCTGTTCCTTGGTGGCTACATTCGCTGCGGAAACTCCAGCGCCGGGAATCGGCATATTCCCCGACTTCACGACGCCGTGAATCGTTCGCCCTCCAACCGCTGGCGTAACCGCTTGGCCCTGCAACAGATGCGGGTAAAACACGATGACATGAAACAAGAAAAGGAACGGAAAGAAGAAATCCGGGCGCAGGCTGCCCTTGACCACCAGAAAGCGAAGATAGGAACTCCTCATAGCATTGTGCATTGGGTAGAGTCTTGCTCGAATCATACCGCTGTGACCCACTCTGAACTGTAGAGTTTTGTTATGGTTTCTCTAGAGTTTGTCACCATGAAGTCGCGCGCCACTCCGACGGAGTGGACAACACCGGCGGTGGGCAATGACTCCGTCGCTTCCCTGAGTGTTGAGCGGAATCTCTCAGATCCAGGATTGTCGGCTAGT
>CZKY01000016.1_pt1 | contig 110982 bp, 92 predicted proteins | sample 2454881 | NCBI WGS metagenome assembly CZKY01 (sample SAMEA3539301, study PRJEB10725) | soil metagenome | biome: tundra; feature: field; material: soil | place: USA | collected 2010-05 | depth 0.15 m | reverse complement strand
GAAGACGCCCGCCGGACAGCCGGCGAGACGCCGGCGCTACGAAAATCATGGCTGACGTAAGTCTCACTGTCGATGGCAAGAAGATCACGGCTCCCGCTGGGTCGCTGCTGATTGAAGCGTGCAAGAGCGTGGGCATTGAAGTGCCTTCTTTTTGCTATTACCCCGGGCTCTCGTTGCAGGGCGCTTGCCGCATGTGCATCGTGAAGATCGAGAAGATGCCCAAGCTCCAGACCGCCTGCACGACGGTGGTGAGCGAGGGCATGATCGTCGCGACCGACAGCGATGAGGTGCGCCAGGCCCGCAAGGCGATGGTCGAGTTGCTGCTCGGCAACCATCCGCTGGATTGCCCGGTGTGCGATGCCGGCGGCGAATGCGAACTGCAGGACATGGCGTTTTCCTACGGCGCATCCGAATCGAAATTCATCGAGGCGAAGAACCATCGCGAAGAACAGCAGTGGTCTCCGGTGGTGTATTTCGACCGCCCGCGCTGCATCCTTTGCTATCGCTGCGTGCGCATCTGCGGCGAAGGCATGGACGTTTGGGCGCTGGGCGTGCAGAACCGCGGCGTGAGTTCGATCATCGCTCCCAACCAGGAAGACCATCTCGATTGCGAAGAGTGTGGGATGTGTATCGACATCTGCCCGGTCGGCGCGCTTACTTCCGGCGCTTACCGCTATAAGACGCGTCCGTGGGAGATGAACCACGTGGGCACGATCTGCACTCACTGCGGGGACGGGTGCAAGACGACGCTGGGCGTGCGCCGCTGCGACACCGGCGCGGAGATTGTCCGCGGCGACAATCGCGACAAGAGCGGGATCAATAACGATTTCCTTTGCATCAAGGGCCGCTACGCATTCGACTTTGCGCACCACAAAGAGCGCCTTACGCAGCCGCTGGTCCGCAAGAACGGAAAGCTGACGCCTGCGACCTGGGAAGAAGCTTTTGAACTGATCGGCAAACGGTTTCGAGAAGTTCGCGACGAAGTTGAAGTTAACAATGAAGTTCACGACGGCGGAAGCGCGATTGGCGTCGTCGGGTCCAATCGCACGACCAACGAAGAAAATTATCTTCTTTCGAAATTTGCCCGGGCCGTACTCAAAACCAATAACGTCGATCATCACCGCACGGCAGACTACCCTGCCCTCGCGGCGGCGCTCCACGGCAAGCCCGGAAAAACGGCTTCCATGCGCGACGTGTTGAACGCGCCTGCGATTCTGCTGATCGGCAACGACCCTACGAATCAGCATCCGCTGCTGGCATGGCAGATCCGGACAAACGTCCGGTTGCGCCGGGCGCGGCTCTATGTGATCAACTCCGCGCCCATCAAGTTGCGGCGGCAGGCGGCGGAATTCGGAATGGTGCCAGCGGGCGCGGAAGCGAAAGCAGTCGCTTTTCTCGCCGGCGACGATTCCCTGCTTGATTCGCTTGTCGATCCCCAGGTTGCCGACAATATGACGCGCGACGCCTGGATCGCGCTGCGAGAGAAAATTCGCGCCGAGCAGAATATGGTCATCGCCTTCGGGTCTGAACTGCGCGGACACGACATCGAGAAATTGGTGAGTTTTGCTTCGACCTTGACCGGAGCAAAGCTGATCTGTCTGGGCGATTACGCGAACTCGCGCGGAGCCAGCGAAATGGGGCTTTATCCCGATCTTCTGCCGGGATATGAGCCGATCACCAGCGCAGACAAGTTCCAAAAGGAATGGGGCAATCTGCCGATCGAGAAAGGCCTGAGCCTGCCGGAGATGGTGGAAGCGGCGAAGGCCGGCAAACTGAAGGCGCTTTACGTGGTGGGCTCCAACCCGGTCGGCCGTCTCGGCATTGATCCCTTTGTGTTCTCGAAAAGTTTTGTGGTGGTTCAGGACATGTTCCTGACCGAAACCGCAACCATCGCCGACGTGGTTTTGCCCGCGGCGAACGCGTACGAGAAAACGGGAACTTACACGAACACTTGCGGCGATCTGCAACTGGTGAAGAAGGCAGGCGAAGTCTCGAACACCAAGCCGGACTTCGAGATGATCGTTCGCGTCGCAGACGCCATGGGCTTCGACGTACGCGATCTCGTGCCCTTCGGGAGCGGGACGCACTCCGACATGGGCCAAACCCGCGGCGCGCAATCGGGCGAGGCGGATCGTCACGCGGTATGGCTCGAAGCGCACAACCTGGAGCCGAAAATGACGCCGTTCGATCCCATGGCGATTCTGGACGAAGTCCAGCGCGTGGTTGCCGGGTACCATATCTCGCAGAACAATGTTTCGCGGGTCAATCTGCTGGCCGGCAACGATCAGCATCTCGAGATTGCCGAAAGCGGGGCGAGCGTGGTTCAGAATCCGGAACTGATTGTCCCGGCCAACGACGATCTGTTCAGCTCGGGAACGCTCGGACGGTATTCAAAGACTTTGAATTCGGTTTTCGAGAACAAATCCGCAGTGCCGGAAGTTGCGGCGGACTAAGGACTAACTAACAACCGGGAAAGATCAAAAGCACGCGGGCGAGGGCGCCCGCGCCACACGGGAACACGAAAGACATTTCGTTGAGCATAACGACGTTCATTATCATTTCGATCATCAAGTCGATTGCCGTGGTCGGCGTTCTGCTGACGGCGGTGGCCTACAGCGTCTGGCTGGAGCGCAAAGTGTCGGCGCGCATCCAGAACCGTTGGGGCCCCACGCGAGTCGGGCCTTTCGGCCTGCTGCAGCCGCTCGCCGACGGCGCCAAATTTATCTTCAAAGAAGATTTGACCCAGCCGCATGTCTACAAGCCGCTCTACATCGCGGCGCCGATCATCTCGCTGGTCTTTGCCATTACGGCCATTTCGGTGATCCCGTTCGGCAACTGGGTCAACATCGGCCCCTGGGGCACGTACCTGCAGATTACCGACTTGAACATCGGGCTGCTGGTGGTTCTCGGCATTACGTCGATGGGCGTGTACGGTGTGGCGCTTGCCGGATGGTCCTCGAACAACAAGTATTCTCTGCTCGGCGGACTGCGCGCCAGCGCCCAGATGATCAGCTATGAAGTTTCGCTAGGCTTGTCGCTGGTAGGAGTGCTGATCATGGCTGGAAGCCTCAGCCTGCGCGACATCGTGGATGCGCAGGGCGGAACTTTTTGGCATTTCATTCCGCGCTGGAACATCTTTCACGGGCAGACGCTGGCGTTTTTCATCTACCTGATTTCCGCTTACGCGGAGACCAACCGCACGCCCTTTGATCTGCCGGAAGCGGAGTCGGAACTAGTAGCCGGATATCACACCGAGTACAGCGCCATGAAATTCGCGATGTTTTTCATGGCTGAGTACGCCAACATGGTGACGGTCGCCTGCCTGGCCACGCTACTGTTTCTGGGCGGATGGCACGGGCCGATCTTTGGTCCCCCTATCCTGCAAGATCTGATGCCGGTGTTCTGGTTCTGCCTGAAAGTTTTCTTTTTCATGTTTCTGTACATCTGGGTGCGCTGGACCTTACCCCGCTTTCGCTATGACCAGCTCATGGCGTTCGGGTGGAAGGTGCTGCTGCCCCTGGCGGTTGCAAATATTGTGTATACAGCACTGGTAGTGGCACTGAGAGCTCAGTACCCGGGTAAGTTCTTCTGAGCTTCACTGAGAACTAAGGCGAAATGCTTCATCTAATTCTATTTCTTTTTTTCGGAGCGATCTGCGTGGCGGGGGCGATCAACCTGCTGGCGCAGAGCCATCCCATCAACAGTGCGTTGTCGCTGATTGTGGTGATGGGCTCGCTCGCTGCCGAGTATCTTCTGTTGGGCGCGGAATTTTTGGCGGCTGTTCAAGTGATCGTCTACGCTGGCGCGATCATGGTTTTGTTTTTGATTACCATCATGCTGTTGAACGCCGGCAAAGAAGAGCGCACCAAGGGCAGCCGCGTCGCGACCCTGATCGGCGTTCCGGGAGTGGTGATCGGCGGAGTGCTCGTCGCCTGGACGCTGCTCCATCGCTCCAACGCAGAGGCGGTCCCCATCGGCGCGTTAAAGGGCGATCCCAGCGATATTGCCCGGCTTCTCTTCCACGACTTTCTGCTGCCCTTTGAAGTCACGTCGGTGCTGATCCTGATCGCCATCATGGGCGCAGTCGTGCTTGCCAGCCGCCCCGAAGCCGTGGCCCGCAGCCCGAGAAAGGACGGGTGATGGTCCCTCTCTCCTACTATCTGCTGTTGAGCGGAATCCTGTTCGTGTGTGGTGTGCTCGGGTTCCTGATCAAGCGCAACATCATCACGATTTTCATGTCGATCGAGCTGATGCTGAACGGCGTGAACCTTTCGTTCGTGGCCTTCGCCGCGCACTGGCACGCGCTGAGCGGGCAGGTGTTCGTTTTCTTCGTGATGGTGGTGGCCGCCGCTGAGGCTGCGGTGGGGCTGGCGATCATCATTGCCGTCTATCGCACGCGTGAAACTTTGAATGTGGACCGGGTGAACCTGCTCAAGTTATGACGCCGAATCCTTATCTCTGGCTCGTCGGGCATCTCTGGCTCGTCCCGCTGCTTCCGCTCGCCGGGGCGGCGATCAACGGCTTCTTTGGCCGGCAGTGGTCGAAGAAAGCAATATCGATGGTCGCGCTTGTATTCTGTGGCGCCGCCTTTGTCATGGCGTTGGGCCTGGCAGCGGGCTTTTCTTCGGCGGCCTCTCCTTATTACTGCGATCTTGCACACTGGATCCGCTCCGGAACTTTTCAAGTTGATTTCAGCTTCTATCTCGACCAGTTATCGCTCGTCATGTTGCTCGTGGTCACCGGCGTCGGCTTCCTTATTCACATCTACTCGGTCGGCTACATGTGGGACGACGATGGATACTACCGCTTCATGGCGTACATGAATCTGTTCATGTTCTTCATGCTGACTTTGGTACTGGCGAAGAACTACCTGGTCATGTTCATCGGCTGGGAGGGCGTGGGCCTGGCGTCGTACCTGCTGATCGGCTACTGGTTCACTAAAGACTCGGCTGCTGCCGCTGGGAAGAAAGCATTCATCGTTAACCGGATTGGCGACTTTGGATTTCTGATTGCGCTCTTCCTGATGATCAATCATTTTCACTCGCTCGACTTCACGAAGGTCTTTGCGCAAGTGCAGCCGCTCTCGCCCGAGACTGGCGGCGCCGGGCTGCTCACGGCCATCGGCGTGCTGTTGATGGTCGGCGCGGCCGGCAAGTCGGCCCAGATTCCTCTTTATGTCTGGCTGCCGGACGCCATGGAAGGCCCCACGCCAGTCTCTGCGTTGATCCATGCGGCAACCATGGTGACCGCGGGAGTTTATATGGTGGCGCGCTCGTCCGTGATCTTCGAGCGCGCGCCGATGGCGCTGATGGTGGTCGCAATCATTGGAACGCTCACCGCGCTGTTTGCGGCGACCATCGGCATTGCCCAGACCGACATCAAGAAAGTGCTCGCCTATTCCACCATCTCGCAACTCGGCTATATGTTCATGGCCTGTGGCGTGGGAGCGTTCTCAGCGGGCATCTTCCACCTTATGACGCATGCCTTCTTCAAGGGCTTGTTGTTCCTCGCGGCCGGTTCGGTCATTCATGGCATCGGCGGCGAGCAGGACATGCGAAAGATGGGCGGCCTGCGCGTGTATATGCCCTGGACGTTTGCGACGATGGGGATTGCCACGCTCGCCATCGCGGGCATCCCGCCGTTCGCTGGCTTCTGGTCCAAAGACGAGATTCTATGGAAGGCCTATGGCGCGAGCCCGGTGTATTGGCTGATCGGCGTGATTACCGCTTTCATCACGTCCTTCTATATGTTCCGGCTGATGTACATGACATTCGGCGGCGAGTACCGGGGCGCCGCGGTGCAGGAAGCGCACGGTCACGACGAGCACGGTCATGCTGGTCACGATCATGGACAAGGTCATGGGCACGGCGAGCCGCATGAGAGCCCGTGGGTGATGCTGGGTCCGCTGGTGATCCTTGCCGTACTGTCCGTGGTTGGGGGATTCGTCGGCTACGGAAATCGTTTCGAACATTTTCTGGCTCCCGCGTTTCAGGGACCAGCCAGGGAAGTTGTGCAAGAAACCTCCCGCGAAGCTGGTGACAGCACACTCGAGCATCTGCTCATGGGTGTTTCCATTAGCGTGGCTGGGCTCGGCTGGCTGCTGGCGTATCTGCTCTACAGTCGCCGCCCGCAACTGCCCGGGCGCATTGCCGCCAGCCTCGGCGGGCTCTACCGGGCAGTCGCCAACAAGTACTACATCGATGAGCTTTACGCCGTCCTTTTCGTCAAACCGGTTGTTGACGGCTCGACCACAATTCTCTGGCATGGCGTCGACCAGGGAGCGATCGACGCTGCGGTGAACGACTCAGCCGACGCTGCGCGCCACGTGTCTGACACCGTGCGCCACATGCAGTCGGGCAATCTGCGCTCGTACGCCGGCTGGGTGGCCGCTGGAGGGGCAGTTGTGATCGCCTACATGGTCTGGATGGGAGTGCGATGAACATGGAAAGCCTCAGTCCCATCATTCTTTCGCTGGTGACCTTCATTCCTGCTGTCGGCGGGCTGCTCATTCTGCTGATCCCCCGCCGCGATCGTGACATCAAGTTATTTGCCTTCGTCATCACCACGCTGACATTTGTAGCCTCACTACATTTGCCGGTACACCTGCACCGCGATCACAACCTGTTCAAATACGAGATCGACAAAATCTGGATCACGACCCCCAACATTCATTACCACATGGGCATCGACGGAATTTCCGTCTGGCTGATTGTGCTGACTACGTTCCTCACGCCCCTGTGCGTGCTGATTTCGTGGACTTCGATTCACGAGCGGGTGAAGGAATTCTTCATCCTGCTGCTGATCCTGGAGACGGCTCTGATCGGCGTTTTCACCTCGCTCGACTTGTTCCTGTTCTACTTCTTCTGGGAAGCGACGCTGATCCCGATGGCGCTGCTGATCGGCATGTACGGCCACGGGCGCAAGGTCTACGCCGCAGTGAAGTTTTTTCTGTTCACCATGATCGGCTCGATGTTCATGCTGGCAGCGATTGTGTGGCTCTATGCCAAGACTGGCAGTTTCGATTTTGTTGTCATTCAGAACGCGATTCACAGCGGTAGTGTGCCGGGGTTCGAAGCAGCCTCGCTGTGGCTTTTTCTCGGCTTCTTCATCGCCTTTGCGGTAAAGGTCCCACTCTTCCCTCTCCACACCTGGCTGCCCGACGCGCACGTGGAGGCACCCACCGCTGGATCGGTGCTGCTGGCCGCCGTGCTGCTGAAGATGGGCACCTACGGCCTGCTACGTTTCGATGTTGGCCTTTTTCCCGAGCAGGCGCACCGCAATGCGCCCTGGATCATGATATTGGCGCTGATCGGCATCATCTATGGCGCGCTGGTCTCGCTGGTGCAGCCGAATATGAAAAAGCTGATCGCCTACTCCTCGGTCAGTCACCTCGGATTCGTCGTCCTCGGAATCTTCAGTTTCACCACGGCCGGCCTGAACGGAGCCGTCTTCGTCATGCTGGCGCACGGCGTCGCCACCGGCGGGCTCTTCATGCTGGCGGGCATCCTCTACGAACGCCGCCACACCTACGAGATCGCCGAGTTTGGCGGGTTGGCGACACCCATGCCCAAGTACGCCACCTTCTTTCTGGTCACCGTGCTGGCCTCGGTCGGACTGCCGCTGCTGAACGGTTTCATCGGCGAGTTCCTGGTGCTGAGCGGAGCATTCCAGGCGCGCCCGATCTATGGAATCCTGGCCGCGACCGGTGTGATCTGGAGCGCGTGCTATCTGCTGTGGATGTATCAACGCGTTTTTTTCGGCAAGGTGAAGCACGAAGTCAATAACGCGCTGCCCGACCTGAACCTGCGTGAGAAGGCTGCACTTTGGCCGATTGCGGTGGCTGCTCTGGTAATGGGCGTTGCGCCCCTGGTGTGGCTCAGCGCGATTGATCCGGCGGTGCAAGCGGCGCTCGCCCCCTTCACACAATTGGCCAGCAAGGTGGTGGGCCAATGATGATGACGACGTTCGCGCATTCGTTGCCGGTGCTGCTGGCGCAGGTGCAGACTTTCCAGCCGCCGCAACTCGCCGACTACATGCGCATTCTGCCGGAGCTGGTGCTCTCGATCTTCGGCATGCTGATCATGGTCGTCGACCCGCTGCTCGACGAAGAAAGCAGTCACCGGTCGCTGGGCACGATCGCACTGATCGGCACTCTTGTCGCGCTGGCGTCGACCTTCTGGATGGCGCAGTATCCCGGAACCGCGTTCTGGAACATGGTTCGGGTGGAAGGCTTCAGCGTCTTCTTTCACTTCCTCGTCATCGCGATTGCGGCGGTGGTGATTCTCAGTTCTTACGAGTATTTGGCGGTGCAGCACATCCGCGCCGGGGAGTACTACGGGCTCATTCTGTTCGGCACGGTTGGCATGTGTTTGATGTCGTCGGCGATCGAACTCGTACTTATTTTTATTGCCCTGGAAATCTCGTCGATCTCGACCTACGTGCTGGCAGGTTTCCGGCGGCACGAAGCCTCGAGCAGCGAATCGTCGCTGAAGTACTTTCTGCTGGGATCGTTCGCGACCGCGTTCTTCCTCTACGGCGTCGCGCTCATGTTCGGCGCGACCGGTTCCACCAACATTGACGCCATCAACCAGGCGCTGCACTCCGGCAACGCACACGTACCTGTTCTGGCCTATGTTGCGACGGCGTTCATATTTGTGGGCTTGGGCTTCAAGGTCGCCTCCGCACCGTTCCATGTGTGGACTCCCGACGTCTACGAAGGGGCCCCGGCTCCGGTCGTCGGCCTGATGTCAACCGGCCCCAAGGCCGCGGCATTCGCGATTTTGCTGCGCGTTATGTTCGAAGCAAACGCACCGGGACGCTTCTGGCTGATCTGGGTCTCGGCCGCGCTATCCATGACGCTGGGAAATCTGGGAGCCTTGGTGCAGGACAACGTCAAGCGCCTGCTCGCGTATTCTTCGATCGCCCACGCCGGATATCTGCTCGTCGCGTTTGCGGTGCAGCCGGAACTCGGCGCTTCCGCAGCAATGTTCTACACCGCCGCTTATGCTGCGATGAACGTAGGAGCGTTTGCCGTCGTCAGCCACTTCGCGAACGTGGGCGAAAAGTACGTCACGCTCGAAGATTACGCGGGCCTCGGTAGGAAGTCCCCCGTGCTGGCCGCGACTTTCACATTCTTCCTGATGTCTTTGATCGGGATTCCGATCACGGGCGGCTTCTTCGCGAAGTTTTACGTGTTGAGTGCCGCGCTGAAGTCGAATCTGGTTGGCTTGGCGATCATTCTAGTGCTGAATAGCGCCGTGGCCGCCTATTATTACCTGCGTATTATCGTCATGATGTATATGCGCGAGCCGCGGGGCGAGGTCCCTGTTACTCCTATGCCCGCCGCGGCAGGGCTCGCCATTACAGTTTGCGTGCTGGCTACGCTTTACCTCGGCGTGCTGCCGGGACGCGTGCTCGATTACGCCGCCCAGGGCGCCCGCCAACTTGTGAGCGATACGGCGGCCCCGACGGTATCGGCAGGTTATCCCGCGGCAGAACGGTAGCTCTTGTTTTGCCAACGTAAGCACCGTGAGTTATGGCAGGTCCATAACCCTTGCCCATGGCTCACTTTCTGACGTCAGCCATGAGAGCGAACTGTGGAAAAACCGCCCCGGCTACGATTGACAATCACCGCCCGAGTCGGCATTATTACTTACACAGGTTGTGCCCGGAATTTATCCCAGGGGCCGGAGGGTCTATGATTCAGTTTTTCCGTAATATCTGCAGGGACGAGCAAGGGCAAGATATCGCTGAATATGCCGTTATGCTCGCGGTCATCCTGGTATTGGTGATCGGCACTGTGCGCCTGATCGGGAGTAACGCCAACACCGTGTTCTCCCAGGTTGCCAGTTCTGTGCAGTAATCTCGGTGACCAGTATTAGAAGACATCGGTATTGCAAACGTTACGGTTCAACATTTCGGTTCAACATTTCTATGACTCGATTTAGCACCTTTCGCCTGTTTGGCCGCTATTGGTTTCCATGCGCGGCGGAGGTGCAGGATCGGAGCCAATCACCAGGGTAATAGAGAAAGCTCAAGGATCCCGCCAAAGCCGCGAGAGAATCGCGGCTTTTGTTTTTGGCGGCCAATGGAAGGGTCATCGCCATGATTGTGAACATGTCCGACAGCGCTACCGAACAACAGATCGACCACATCATTCAACGCATCCGCGAAGCTGGATTCCAGCCTCACGTCACGCGTGGGACCGAGCGCACCATCGTTGCGGCAGTGGGCAGCGGTGGACGCCGCCATGAAATCGAGGCGCTTTCGGTCGCGCCCGGGGTGGACAACGTGGTCGCGATCGCCCAGCCCTTCAAACTCGTCAGCCGGCAAGCGCGGCCGCAGCCGTCGGTGGTCGACGTTGGCGGCGTAAAGATCGGCGGGCCCGAAGTGATCGTGATTGCCGGTCCCTGCTCGGTGGAATCGCGCGAGCAATTGCTGGAGACTGCCCAAGGTGTGAAGCGCGCAGGCGCTACCATGCTGCGCGGCGGAGCCTACAAACCTCGCACTTCTCCGTATGAGTTCCAGGGCCTGGGAATCGAAGCGCTGAAGATTTTGCGCGAAGCTCGCGAACTTACTGGCCTCCCGGTTGTGACCGAGGTCATGAGCACGGAAGACGTGGAGCTGATCTGTGAGTACGCCGACATGCTCCAGGTGGGCGCGCGCAACATGCAGAACTTTGCCTTGCTGCGAAGGCTCGCGACCGTCAACAAGCCGATTCTGCTCAAGCGCGGACCTTCGGCCACGGTGAAGGAGTGGCTGCTGGCGGCGGAATACCTGCTGTCCGGCGGAAATGACCAGGTTGTCCTTTGCGAGCGCGGAATTAAAACGTTCGAAACCGCCACCCGCAATACCTTTGACCTTGCAGCGGTCGCTCTCGCCAAAGAACTCTCGCACCTGCCGGTGGTGGCCGATCCGTCGCATGGCACCGGCAAGCAGAGCCTGATCGGGGCGGTTTCGCGCGCTGCGATTGCCGTCGGAGCGGACGGCATCATCGTGGAGGTGCATCCCTGTCCGGAGCGCGCGCTTTCCGACGGGCCCCAGTCTCTCGACATCCCACAATTCGAGCGCGTGATGCGCGGATTGAGCGAGCCTTTACGTCCCGTGCTCGGTCGCGGCGCGGCGCAGGCATAACAAAAGTTGCGTACCCGCGCAAAGCGGAACCGCCGCCATTGTGTGGATCGGCACAGATCGCCGCCAGGGGTCGAAATCGCGGCGCGGGCCCATTTTTCGCGCGGACTCATCTTCGCGGTACCGGTAGTTTGGAAGAACCAGCCCGGGCCGAATCGGGCCACTTTGTCCCAAGACAGGCTACCCTGCCAGCCCGGTCTTTGTTTCAAATGGGTTACGGACTCGGCAGCGGCATCGAGGCCGGGCGTTGGGCCAAGTTGTCCCCTCGCGCCCGGCCCTCTCTCCTACGCAAGTCATTGGAAATAATAAGCTTAGCCATATTGCGATTGGCCTCGCGATTGCCCATTAAAGGCCAAGCGCGAAGGCCGTGTTATACGTCCATCGAAACGCCGCCAGCAAAATACTTATGAACAACAACGACAAATCGCAGGTCACAAACGGACGCAAAGACCGTCCGCTGAATTCCCCAGCGTTCAGCGCTGCTTGGGGCCGAGTTCTTGGACTGGCACTGTTGGTGTTGTCAGCAATGCCCTCCTACGCCGGCGCCAGGCCTGTTCTGGATAACGACGCGCCCACAGCCAAGTTATCCGCGGATCTCCAGCAGCGGGCGGCTGGCGCGAACCGCATGGTGACCGTCATCGTTCAACATCGCCAGATGCCCACCAGAGCGCATTTGAACGACATGCAGGGCCGTGGCGCAACGATTAGGTCGAAGTTCCACACCATCCGTGCGGTGACGATGCGCGTGCCCGTCAGCATGTTGGCGGAATTGGCGAAAGATCCCAATGTCGCCTACATCACGCCCGACCGTACCCAAAAAATGACTGCGAATCCTGTGACCGAGGAGTTTGCCACCGCGGTCGAGGCAGATGTCGCAGCGTCGCAATATGCCCTGGATGGCACCGGCATCGGCGTGGCCGTCATTGACAGCGGAATCGCCGATCATCCCGATCTGCACCATAGCAACGGTAACAGCCGCGTGGTATACAGCCAGAGCTTTGTGGCTGGCGACACCACGACTTCCGACCAGTACGGGCACGGAACGCATGTGGCGGGCTTGATCGGTGGCACGGGCACCAGCTCCGGCACAGCCAATGGCTATGCAGCCACGTATGCCGGCATGGCTCCTAACGTCACCTTTATCAATCTGCGCGTGCTGGACCAGAACGGATCCGGCTCTGACAGCCAGGTGATCGCTGCCATTGAGCAGGCGATCGCGTTGCAGAGCACTTACAACATCCGCGTCATCAACATGTCGTTGGGACGTCCGATATTTGAGAGCTACACGCTCGATCCGGTTGACCAGGCAGTGGAAGCCGCCTGGAAGGCCGGCATTGTGGTGGTGGTGGCTGCGGGCAACAGCGGACGCTCGGCAGTTGCGGACGGCTTCGCCACCATCGGCGTTCCGGCCAACGATCCGGCCGTAATCACGGTGGGAGCGACCATGACTGAGCTGACGCCGACACGGGTCGACGACCAGATTGCCAGCTACAGTTCCAAAGGTCCGACCGTGCTCGATCACATCGTGAAACCTGACCTGGTCGCGCCGGGAAACCGGTTGGTCTCCTTGCGGGTTGCGGGCAGCACGCTCGACGCAACCTATCCGCAATATGAAGTCGCCCCGAGCAGCGGAACCGCCATGTACTACGAATTGAGCGGCACCAGCATGGCAACGCCGGTGGTGAGCGGCGCGGTGGCGTTGATGTTGCAGCAGAACCCCGCGTTGACTCCCGATCAAGTGAAAGCGCGCTTGCTGAAGACAGCGTGGAAGGGCGTCGGGCGATACACGTCGTCACACGACAGATGGGGAAACCTTTACAACAACGAGTACGACCTCTTCACCTACGGAGCGGGGTATCTGGATATCGACGCAGCGCTTGCCAACACGGACCTCGCGACGGGAGTAGCGCTTTCCCCGACCGCAGTCCCTAACGCGAACGGCTCGGTCACTATCACCAACACTGCCCTCGACTCAGTTTTCAGAGGCAGCAGTGTTGTTTGGGGTGCCACTTCGGTCGTGTGGGGGAATTCAGTGGTTTGGGGCGGCAATGCAATCACGAGCAACTCGGTAGTGTGGGGTGCCACCAGCGTTGTCTGGGGAGCAACCTCCGTTTCTGGTTACAGTGTAGTCTGGGGTGCCACTTCTTCAGTTGCCAGCGCGACCACAGCACTTAGCGATGGCGACCCGGGAGACGACTAGACATCCGACTGAGACCATATTCGGAGACTGCCATGACAAATACTCTACCAATCAAAGCCAAAGTTATGATCGGAATGGTGGCCGTTGCCAGTCTGTGCGCCCTGTCGTTCGGCGCAGTCAGATGGCAAACGCAAGGCTGGCCACAGTTGCTGCTCCTGCTCGCGGCAGCCGCACTGAGTTCGCGCCTCAAGGTGAAGCTGCCGGGAATGACGAGCTCGATGTCGGGAAATCTGCCCGTCATTCTTCTGGGAGTCACGCAACTGGGATTCTTCGCCAGCCTGCTCGTAGCAGTAACGGCGGCGATCGCGCAATCCTACACGTCCGGCGGGAGTAAAACGAAACCAATCCAATTTGTATTTAATGCGTGCACACTGCTGAACGCGTCCGGGCTCGCCTACGTGGCCTACCATAGCCAGATCCTTGGGACCCACGCGACCGCGCACACGATGTCCCTGGTGCTGGCCGCAGCCACATACTTCCTGGCGAACACGGCGCCGGTAGCAAGCATCATCGGTCTGACAGAAGGCGGCAATCCTTTTGCCCTCTGGCACAAGGTCTTTCTGTGGTCGTTCCCGAACTATGTAATCGGTGCGGGATTGACTGTGATCGCCTCCGCCTTCAGCACGATTAGCGGACTGGCAACAGTGGCAGCTCTGATGGCAGTGCTGTTCGCTGTATACCAGTCGTACAGGATGTACGTGGGTCGAGCCGAACAGACACAGCCACAAGTGATGGCCATGGCTGCCGGTCGATAACCCGCAGAGCTTTCTTCCTGCGCGCAGCCTGCCGGCTGCGCGCATTTTTTTGCTCCGGGTTATCAAATCGGCCTTGGCTCGGTTAGTACGAGTTTTGGCGGGTTTCCCGGATTTGCAGTTCGTACAAACAATCTCGAAATCCAGATTGTGGGAGAAAAGCCCGATCGCAGCGCTACCGGCTTTGTTTTTAGCCGGGCTTGAATTCTAATGATCCTGCTGTGAGCGCGGCGCGGACACTCTCGGCGAGCTTCCCAACCCTAAAGCTTCGGGCCATTCTTGCTCTGATCGGTTTCACGGCGACAGTCGCCCAAATTGTTCTGCTGCGCGAGCTGATGATTGTCTTTTATGGCAACGAGATCTCGCTGGGGGTGATGCTCGCCTGTTGGCTTCTGTGGACTGCGTTGGGCAGCAGTTTGCTCGGCCGGTTCGCGATTTGGGCATCGAATCCGGCGAAGCTGATGGCGACCTTGCAGACGCTGCTCGCCCTCTTCTTCCCCGCGACCATCCTGGCGGTGCGTGCCAGCCGCGGCTTCTTTCATGCGCTTCCCGGGGAACTCCTCGGGCCCACGCCGATCTTCCTGACCTGCCTAGTCACGTTGATTTGCTTCTGTGCTGTCTCCGGCTGGGCGTTTGTCGCTGGAAGCCGGTTCCATGCGCACGAGTCCGGCTCCTCGACCCCGGTCGCGGTCAATTCGGTGTATCTGCTCGAGGCAGCAGGATCTGCGCTGGGGGGCATTCTAGCCAGCCTGTTCTTGCTCCGCTCCCTGAACTCCTTTCAGATTGCATTCCTGGTGAGCGCGCTGAACTTCATGGCCGCCGCGACTCTCAGTCTGCGAAGACGATCGCATCAGCTCGTCGCGGTCTCAGCCTTATTGGTCGTGTGGGTACTTGTCGGTCTGCCGGAAGGCGGCCGCTTGGAAACCGCTTCTCTGGCTCGCCTGTGGCCTGGCTTTCGCTTGGTGGAAACTCGCAACTCCGTGTACGGCAATTTGGTGGTCCTGGAAGCCGGCGGAATCCGCAGTCTCTTTGAGAACGGCCTGCTGATGTTCAATGCGCCGGATCCCGCCACCGCTGAGGAGAGCGTGCACTTTGCCCTGCTCGAGCACCCCGCTCCCCGGAGTCTTCTTCTCATCGGAGGCGGTGCTGGCGGAAGCCTGCTGCAAGCTCTGCAGCATCCCAGTCTTGAGCGGGTGGATTACGTTGAGCTCGATCCCACCGTGCTTGAGCTTGCCCAGCAATATTTCCCGGAACAGTGGGTCGCCGCGCACGCCGACCCGCGCGTACATGTTCACCATGCGGACGGACGGTTATTCCTGAAGACCACCGGCCAGACTTTTGATGTAATCATCGTCAATCTGCCCGCTCCGCAGACCGCACAGTTAAACCGCTTCTATACCGCGGATTTCTTTCGCGAGGCAGCGGAGAAGCTTGCCGATCGGGGAGTCTTCTCGTTTCAGTTGCACGCTGCGGAAGAGTACCTGAGTCCCGACCTGAGCGCCTTCCTGCGCTGCGTGGTCAAATCGCTGCAGGAAGCATTTCCCGTAGTACGAACGATCCCCGGCGATACCGTACATTTCTTTGCAGCAAAACGGGAGGGCGTCCTGGCGGCCGATTCCATCGAGTTGCTGTCTCGCTTGCGATCCCGGCACCTGCAAACAAGCTACGTCCGCGAATACTACATCCCGTTTCGCATGATGCCCGACCGCGTCGCCGATCTCGAGCAGAACATCCAGCCTCGGTTCGACACGCCCGTCAACCGCGACTTGGCTCCGATCGCCTACTACTTCGACGTTGCCCTCTGGAGCACGCAGTTCGATCGCGAGTATCAATACGTCTTCGAGTCCATAGCGCAAATGCGATTTGGACGAATGATGGCGCTGGCAGCTGTTCTACTCATCGGCGTTGCCGCAATTATCCGCTGCTTGAAGAGTCCTGCGGCCCGCGTGCGCGGGAGTGCGGGGCTCTGCATCGCTCTCGCAGGGCTGACCATGATCAGCCTGGAGGTATTGCTCCTGTTGGGCTTTCAAGCCATCTACGGATACGTTTACCATGAACTCGCGATCCTGATTGCACTCTTCATGACGGGCATGGCCCTCGGCAGTTGGTGGCGTTTGCGGTCGGTCGCCCGCTCGGCGCACGCGCCGACTCCTCGTGCAGGTCTGATGCGGTTGGCGGGCCTCCAGGTTCTGGCTGCTATTTCTCCAGTTCTGCTGTATCTGTTCTTCAGTTCTCTCGCTGGAATCAGAAGCTCGGGCATTCTGGTCTTCGTGAGTCAGATTGTCTTTCCGGCAGTGGCTTTGCTGGCGGGCGTGCTGGGAGGATATGAGTTTGCGCTTGCCACCGAAGTTTTCTTTGCGGGCTCACAAGTGCCGCAGGCGAGTATGGGAATGTTGTACGGGATCGATCTGCTGGGAGCGTGCGTGGGCACCCTGGTGTTGAGTGCGTTCCTGCTCCCGCTCTTCGGCTTTCTCAAGGCGGCTATGTTTATTGCGGTGGTGAACCTGGTACCCGCTCTCCTGGCCGTAGGGGTGGGTCGGTCCAAATTGGAACAGGCGTGAAAACCCGCGAGGTTTCGGATTCTCCGAACACCACAGCCGTGAACATGAAAAGGTCCGCGTCTTTGTCGCGCCAGGCTTTGGCAGGCAACCCTGCCTTCATCGCTGTCTCGTCCAGAAGTGTGTTTCGATCCCAATGTTGCTCGGGTGCGACCTGAGGAAGCAATAGCCCGCGGTAGCGGCCCTTTTTGATCATGAGCCCGTGCTCTCCTACCTTGATCTGCTTCAGGTCCATAACTCGCCGCAGCGGCGACAGGACAGAAATCTCGTACTGCAGCCGTGGTAGTTCACCGGCCGTAACCGCCTGGAAGCGCGTGTCCCGCAACGCGGCAAACCCGGCAACATCTCGAACCGTCAGCGCCAGGGGCTGCATGGCTGTTGTGTACCCGATGCAACCGCGAAGCTCGCCATTTTCCTTGAGCGTGACGAAGGCTCCACGATCCTGCATCAAGCTCGGAGGCAGGTTCGCGGGAAGCTCATAGAGTTTATTGTCTTTCACCGCAGACTCGGCGGATTTCCTGGCGATCTCCAACAGTTGCCGCTTCTCGGCCGAGGTCAAGGAGAACTTCGGCGTTTCTCTACCTCGACCGTCGTCCTGAAACAACGCCACCGCACCGTAACCGACGACGCGGCTACGGTCTCCCGTGACGTCACCCGAGTTCGCATACTTGATCACCTTGGCGTGCGTAGCACCCAGCCGCTCGGCGGCAATCATCGCGGCAACGATGGGGCCTCCCCCGCAAGCTTCCCACGTCCGGCTCTGGAAGTTGTCAGAGAGCGTGAGGTAATCCCATTCCCCAATCGCGTTCAGGGTTTTTCCATCCAGCGCGACCGCCTGTTCGTAGGGGTGGTAGTGCGAAAGATCGGAACTGGCCACGATCAGCGTATCCGTCCCGCGAATGAGTTCTGCGAGTGCGACCCCCAGAGCGCGGCTCGCTTCATAGCTCTGCTCGCCCATGACGATGGGCACCAGTTCAAAATCCGAGAGCGTCCGCTGCAGGAACGGCAGTTGTACTTCGAGAGCGTGTTCCGCCCCAGCTGGCGAAGGAACATGGCCGCGGCTGGAGAGTTTAATTTCTGGGCTCGAGCGTGCGAGTTCCCGGGCGAACTCCTTGTCCACGGCGATCGTCCCGAGAGGAGTGGCATAGGCGTCGCCCTCATAAACCGAGGCAAACGGAAACGCCTCATAGTGGGAGGGCGCGATCACGACGACTCGATGCGTCGGCCGCCCTTTCAATAATGCATAGCTATGCGCCGCTACGGCCCCAGAAAATTGGTAGCCCGCGTGGGGCGCAACCAGCGCAATGATCTGCCCCTTCTGCGCGGGCACACTGGCATGGGCAAGGAACCCGTCCACGGTCGCTGCCAGTTCCTTGGGGTCGCTAGGATAAAAAGCTCCCGCCACAGCTGCTTGCCGGACCTGCTCCCGCGGTCCGGCGGACGGGCCCTTCGCAATCACTGACCATGCCACCAATAGGGAAATTGCGATCAGCAGCGTGACTCTGATTTTGGCGTTCATATGAACTCCGATCTTCTCGCCGCCTCAACTCCAAACGCCCGGAATCACATGTTGGCAATACTCACACTTTCCTTTGCGAATATGGTTCTGCGTGATCGTGAACCCAGCGCGCTCGATGAGCAGACGGCGGCACTTCGGGCAGTGAGTGTTCTCGGCGGGATGCCCGGGGACATTCCCGATATACGCGTACTGCAAACCTTCGGCGTCAGCGATCGCCTTGGCTCGTTCCAGGGTTTCGACCGGCGTGGGAGGCAGGTTTTTCAGCAAGTACAACGGATGAAAGCGCGTGAAGTGGATCGGAACGTCGGTTCCCAGATTGGCTTTGATCCACCGCACGAGATCGCGAAATTCGGCATCGCCGTCATTCAGGGTTGGAACGACAAGGTGCACGATCTCCATCCACTTGGCTTCCTTACGGGTTGTGACCAGCGTATCCAGCACCGGCTGAAGTTCGGCGTTCACCACCTCACGGTAGTACTTCGCGGAGAACGCCTTCAGATCGATCTTGATGGCATCCACGTGCTGGCAGAGCCGCTTCAGCGGCTCTTGCTGAATAAAGCCGTTCGACACCACCACGGCTTTTGTTCCTTGCTCCCGTGCCGCATCGGCGGCGTCGGTGACAAACTCGTTGAACACGGTCGGTTCGCTGTACGTGAAAGCTACCGCCGGACACTGGTTCTGTTTGGCCAAGGCCGCCACGTCTGCGGGCGGCATATACCGGGCCGGCAGATCTTCGGGATTGGCCTGTGAGATTTCCCAGTTCTGGCAAAACTTGCAGTTCACGTTGCATCCGGCCGTGGCCAGGGAGAACGCCAGAATGCCGGGATGGAAATGAAAGAAGGGCTTCTTTTCGATCGGGTCGATATGAGCCGCACACACCCGGGAGTGGACCAGCGAATAGTACGTCCCTCCCCGGTTTTCGCGGACACGACAATGCCCGCGCTGTCGATCTCCCACCACACAGCCGCGCGGACACATCTTGCACCGGACGTTCTTTCCCGGCAGCTTTTCGTAGAATCTGGCCTCCACGCGAAAATGTGCATCATCTTCTGCCAGGGAGGGCGCTCCGAGAGCAACCGCCGGGCTGCTGTGAAGGCAGGCTGCGGCACAAGCTGCCAGGCAGGGGAGCGTCGTTGCCTTCAAGAACGTTCTGCGATCCGTTGGCGCGGTAGCGATCGCCAATAGTGGGATGGAAAATCCCAACTCGGAATCAGGGTCAATCGCCTCACGCTCTTGGTGAAAACCCTGTAGCAAGGAGTGGCACAGGGCGTGGTTGGCATTCGGGGTATTCGGCATAAGCCCACCTCCGCGCTTCCAACTTTACACAGATATTCTATGCCTTTTCCCTGGAGTCGCTGCAGTGACGGCGGACACGCCGCGCGGGACTACAAATTCTCGCTCGCTCTCCCTTCCATGAGTGGAAGACGAGGAGGAACGCGGGGATGATTTCAATCGCGCGACGTGCCACCGGTTGGCTACGAGGTCGAGGCATGGCCGCCGACTCTACTTAACATCTCCGCATGCCGGGCCGAGGTATTTGGAGCTGAAGGTGATGTTCATGTTCATGGTTCGACCATTGGAGTTGGTGACCGACTGCATCGTCCCCTTGGTGCTATCGGAACTGACGGCCTCCACCACGAGAGTTCCATCGGTCGACGTTTGCTTTTCTTCACAATGAAACTTCACTTCGAGCTTGCTGCCCGTGGAATTCACCACATTGCGCGTACATTCTCCGCGGTTGTCGCCAAAAGCGGAGTGCTTTTCAAGTTTCTCTTTCGTGATGCATTCTTTGCGGACGTCGGTGCTTGGCCCACCCATGCCGCTCTGCTTCATCGCGGCTTCTACGCGGGCGCGCTGCTCCGGTGGCATCTTGGCGAGAGCGTCGGGAGGAATGGCTGGCATGGCTGGCATTCCGCTCATGGAATGAGTCACGGTAACTTCCCACAGACCCTCCTTGACGTTGAGGGGCGTGATTTTGTCGGCAGCCAAGAGGGTTAGCGAGGAAAAGACGATAAGGGCAAGAAGAAGTTTGGTTCGCATCAGGACTCTCCCGCTGTTGTTTGATCTGGTTGCGTTCAACAGGATTACACACAGCGAGTTGGGGAGCAAATCAATTGTAGGGCAAATCATTGAATGGGCGCGGGGTGCAACGCTTCGAGTTTTGCACCGGGCGCGTCGATGTGTTACAAGCATCGAGACGACGGAGAGTGGAATGCGATCTCGCGACTTCATTTTTTGGGAAGTGGATGTGCAGGCTGATTTTATGCTGCCTGGGGGCAAGCTCTACGTTCCCGGAGCCGAGAAACTTCTGCCCAACATCCGCAAACTGACGGATGCGGCGCGGCGGGATGAAGTGTTTCTGGTTTCGCATGGGGACTTTCATCCGGCCAATGATCCTGAGTTCAAGCAGTTTCCGCCGCACTGCTTGAAAGGCACGGCTGGGGCGGAGTTCGTTCCAGAGGCGCTGGCGGAGAATTTCGTTCGGGTGGAAAACGATGTCAACGCCAAGTTGCCGGAAGATCTTTTTAAGTGCCAGCAGATCATCCTGGAGAAGCAGTCGCTGGATATTTTTGAGACTCACCACGCGAACGGTTTGGTGGAACGTTTGGGGAACACCGCGGAATTTGTGGTGTTTGGAGTCGTAACGGAATACTGCGTCAGTTGCGCGGTTAAGGGGTTGCTGAAGCGAAAGCGGCAGGTGGCGGTGGTCCGCGATGCGATTGAAACCTTGGCGCCGGAAGTTGGGAACAAAACACTGACCGAATTGCAGAGTCTGGGAGCAACGCTGGTTACTACTGACGAAATCCTCCACAAACTAGAAGCTAGCTCATCATAAACAGGCGGAGCAAACTGCCGTATCCCTCAGGGGCTAAAGCCCGCGTGTTATTGGCTCCGGGCGGCACGGCTGAAGCCGTGCCCTTCCCAAAACAATTTGTGCGATAGTTTCAAGCTCAAACCCGCGCCTGATCGCCACGGTCACAGAAGCATGCCCGCAATCGACGCCGACATCAGGTTGGCCATGGTTCCGGCCAGCATGGCGCGAATGCCGAGCCGGGCCAGTTCGCCTCGCTTGTTGGGAGCGAGCGCTCCGATGCCGCCCAACTGAATTCCAATCGAGCTTAAATTCGCGAAACCGCAGAGCGCGAAGGTCGCGATCGTAAACGAGCGGGGGTCGAGCACAGCTCTCTGCGGTCCGAGCATGGAGAAGGCTACGAGTTCGTTCAACACCATGCGCGTGCCCAGGAGATTGCCGATAGCGGGACAGTCATGCCATGGGATTCCGATGACCCACGCGACGGGCGCAAACAACGTGCCGAAGATTTGCTGCAGGCTGGATGGAAACCACATTATTCCAAGCCGGTTGTGAATGCCGCCGAGGAGGCCGTTGGCAAGGGCGATCAGCGCGAGGAATGCAATCAGCATGGCGGCGATATTGAGCGCGAGGCCTAACCCGTCGGTGGTGCCGCGCGCAATCGCGCCCAGCAAGTTTTCACTTTTCTCCGCACCCACTTCTTCATCGCTCATGACGACACGACCGGCGGTCTTCGGAAATTCCGTCTCAGGCACGAGCATTTTTGAAATCAGAATGGTACCGGGAGCGGTCATGATCACCGCGCTCAGGAGATGTTTGGGTTCGATACCGAAAGCGATATAGGCGGCCATGATGCCGCCGGAGACGTGGGCCATGCCGCTGGTCATCACGGTCATCAGTTCGGAGCGAGTAAGGTCGGGAAGAAACGGGCGGATGGTGAGCGGAGCTTCGGTCTGACCCATGAAGATACTCGCCGCCACGTTCAGCGATTCCGCGCCGCTCGCGCCCATGAAGCGGGTCATCACCTTAGCGGCGAGTTTAATGACGAATTGCATGATCCCGTAGTGATAGAGCACGGCGAAGAAGGCGGCGATAAAAATGACGGTCGGCAGCACCTGGAACGCGAAAAAGAATCCCATCGACGAGCCCTGCGCACCGAGCCCACCGAAGACGAACTTCGATCCCTCAAAGGAATAGCTAAGCAAGCGATTGACGGCGTCTCCCGCCTTTTGGAAAAGTAGGCGTCCAAACTCAATTTTCAGGACGAAGATGGCGAACACAACTTGCAGGCCCAAGCCCCACACAACTGTTTTCTTGTTTATCGCGCGGCGGTTGGTGGAGAAAAGATAGGCGAGGCCCAACATGGTGATCAGTCCGAGAATGCCAGTGAAACGTCCCATCTAGTGTTCCCCTTTATAGATCGCGCGATGAACCAAGGATGGTTTGTGCGCAGGCGCGGCGGCCGCGATCTGATAGCTCTCTTCCAGCAACGTTTTTGCGCGCGCGCCCTGCGCGTCAGAGTGGCAGTGAATGGTACAGAGCGGCTCGCCGGCAGAGACTTTGTCGCCGATCTTTTTATGAACGACGATGCCTACGGCGGGATCGACGGAATCCTCTTTGCGTTCGCGGCCTCCGCCGAGGATCACGCAGGCAGTGCCGACCTGTTCGCACAGGATGGTCGTCACATATCCGGCTTGGCGACTGGGCACATCGACGCAGTGACCGGTGCCCGGGAGGCGAGTCGGATCGTCGATCACGCTGATGTCGCCTCCCTGTAACTCGACCATGTGGCGGAACCTTTCGAAGGCTTGGCCGGAGGCGATGATTTGCTCGGAGAGTTGCTTGCCCTGCGCCACCGTCTTGGACGCGCCGCCGAGATAGAACATCCAGGCCGCCAACTGCAGGCACAGCTCGCGCAGGTCCGCCGGTCCACCGCCGTGCAATACCTCGATGCACTCCTGCACTTCGAGCGCGTTGCCCACCATGCGGCCGAGCGGCTGATCCATGTTGGTGATGAGCGCGACCATCTGCTTGCCCATGCGTTCGCCAGTTTCGACCATGAGTTCAGCGAGGAAGACGGCATCTTCCTCTGTTTTCATGAACGCGCCGGAGCCGGTCTTCACGTCGAGCACGAGCGCGTCGGTGCCTTCGGCCAGTTTCTTGCTCATGATGGAGGCGCAGATGAGATACGGGCTCTCGACGGTGCCAGTAACGTCGCGCAATGCGTACAACTTGCGGTCCGCCGGAGCGACTTTCTCTGTCTGGCCAATCATGGAACATCCGCAGGCTTTGAGAACGCGATGGAATTCGGGCACCGTTAGACCGACGCGAAATCCGGGGATGGATTCGAGTTTGTCGAGTGTGCCTCCGGTGTGGCCCAATCCGCGGCCGCTGATCATGGGGACGAAGAGGCCGCCGGCGGCGACCAGCGGGGCAAGCACGAGCGAGGTCTTGTCGCCGACGCCGCCGGTGGAGTGCTTGTCCACTTTCTTCGCAGGAAGGAAGCTGAGATCGAGGACTTCGCCGGAATGCAGCATGGCGTGCGTGAGCGCGGCGGTTTCCTCGCGCGTCATTCCTCGCAACACGACAGCCATGAGCCACGCGGCTAGCTGGTAATCGGGAATGCTGCCGTCATCCTTAGTGCAGCCATCGACGAGGTATTCGATTTCAGCGGCGGATAATGCGCCGCCATCGCGCTTCTTGCGGATGAGATCGATGACACGGAACGGGGATTGCGAAATATTCGGCTGGCTCACTTGAGACGGAAACCCTCCGGTAGAAGATCGGTGATGAAACTTTGCTTCGGGCCTTTTTCGCCTTGGTAGAAGACAATGGCGCGCGGCCCGAATTCATAGATGACCTGGCGGCAGGCGCCGCAGGGCGAGCACGGAACTCCGCGATCGTTGGCGACGGCGACGGCGTGAATTTCAAGTTCTGGGCCGAGCTTGGCGATAGCAGAAAAGATCGCGGTACGCTCGGCGCAGTTGGTCATTCCGTAGGAAGAGTTCTCGACGTTGCATCCAACGAAGACTTGGCCTTTCGAAGTGAGGATGGCTGCGCCCACTCTAAAGTTGGAGAAGGGCGCGTAGGCGTTCTGCATTACTTTGCGCGCTGAACGGAGCAGGCGTTCGCGCATGGCCGCTGGCACTTTCGTCTTTTGCATACCCAAACCGATTTCGCTGAAGATCGAGTGGTGGGCCATTGTAACGCCTGACCGGTTTCGACCGTATAGATTTTCGCGGGCTTGACCGATCATCATAGCGGTCCAATCTTGACGGTCCCGTGTGCGGGTGTTAATTTCAGGCCACACGTGGGTATCCGGGAGACATCGTTCTGAGTCGGCCAGAGAAGATGCGGAATTCGGCCGCCCCGGGCCCCGTGGACCTTCGCCGGCGCGACTTTCTGATTCGGTGCTGCCAGGGAGCCTCGGCGGCGCTGATTCCTGCCGGTCTGCGCGGTATCGGCTGGCCTTCTCTCTACGGTGTTGACTCAGGCACGGACTTGTCGAGTCGCGAATTCCACCTGCATCCTCACTACCGGATGCCCAGGCCCCTCGATGCCTTACTCCTTAAGACGCAGGCTGGCCTCGATGATTTTGTCACTGAACAATACGCGGACCAGATCGCAGCCATCCTTGCGCAGTGGAGTTCCGGCCTGCTGCAGTCCCCGCAAGATGTGGGAGCAGTCGAGAACGTTCTTCTGCCGAATTTCTCGGGATGTTCTCCTCGGCCTGTTGAATCCCGAGTTGTGCGCCCGGGTCCAACGATTGAGGTCCGTCACAATACATTCAAGCGGGAGACCGCACTTGGGCGGGACGCATTTCTGCAGGAGCTGCGGTCTGCCATGAGCGGCTTTTCGAAGATTCTTACGGTTGAATTTCAGGTGACGAGTATTGACGCTGGTTCCATGCCAGCGGCGGCGCTATCTCCCGGCCAGTTACAGACTCGCATCCGATATGAATTGATGGCTACCGGCCACGACTTCCACCGTGAACAACGCGTGGGTTACTGGCAGCTTGCTTGGGAACGGTCTGCGTCGGGTGATTTCCGAGTGCGGAACTGGCAGGCGCTGGATGAAACACAGAGCCGCTGTTCCGGCCCCGGCTATGTCGATATCACGGCTGCGGCGCTCGGTGGCAATGCGTCCTATTCTTCGCAGCTTCTGCGCGGCACGGACTACTGGCGGACGGTGCTCGATGGCGCTTGCGGCATTGATATCTATGGGCACAACGGCGTTTCGATTGGTGACATAGATGGCGATGGATTTGACGATCTCTATGTGTGCCAACCGGGCGGTCTTCCGAACCGGCTTTATCGAAATCGAGGCGACGGAACGTTCGAGGACATCACGGAAGCGTCGGGCGTCGGCGTCATCGAAAACACAGCGTGCGCACTTATTGTCGACATCGACAATGACGGGCGGCAGGATTTGATCGTCGTGCGGGCGACCGGCCCGATGTTGTTCCTGAACGAGGGCGGCGGCAAGTTTCGCCAGCAGGCGGACGCGTTTCAGTTCGCCAACCCGCCGCAAGGGACCTTTACCGGAGCGGCGGTGGCAGATTATGACCGCGACGGCTGGCTGGACATCTACTTCTGCCTGTACGTCTATTACCAGGGCACGGACCAGTATAAGTATCCATCTCCTTATTATGACGCGGAGAACGGACCTCCTAATTTCATGATGCGCAACAACCGGGACGGTACGTTTCGCGACGTAACTGCCGCGACCGGTCTCAACCAGAACAACACGCGCTACAGCTTTTGTTGCGGGTGGAGCGACTTCAACCGTGATGGCTGGCCCGATCTATACGTGGTGAATGATTTTGGGCGGAAGAATCTTTACCGCAACAATGGCAACGGAACTTTCACTGACATTGCTTCGCAGGCTGGGGTTGAAGATGTCGGCGCGGGGATGAGCGTCTGCTGCTTTGACTACAACAATGACGGCGCGGAAGACCTCTACGTGGCGGACATGTGGACGGCGGCGGGCGAACGCATTTCGATGCAGGATATCTTCAAGAAAGATGCGCCCCAGGAAACGCGAGCGCTCTACCACAAACACGCCATGGGTAATTCGCTATTTCGAAATGGCGGCGGTGCTTTCGCCTTCGAAGATACAACGCGCGCCGCAGGCGTTGGGATCGGCCGCTGGGCGTGGTCGAGCGACGCCTGGGATTTTGATCATGATGGCTTTCCCGATCTCTACATCGCCAATGGCATGGTGACCGGTCCCTCGCGCGAAGACCTGAACAGCTTTTTCTGGCGGCAGGTGGTTGCCTATTCGCCCGAGGAGGCGAAGCCCTCTCACGACTACGAACAGGGATGGAGCGCGATTAACGAGTTGATCCGGGCCGATGGCACGTGGAGCGGGTACGAGCGAAATATCTTCTATGCAAACAACGGCGATGGAACATTCTCCGATATTTCGGGCGTGGTGGGGCTGGACTTTTTGGAAGACGGGCGGGCGTTTGCACTCGCGGATTTCGATCACGATGGCCGTCAGGAAGTGTTTTTGAAGAACCGCAACGGTCGGCAGTTGCGGCTTTTGAAGAACGTTATGGAAAACCTGCCTCCATCCATCGCGTTCCGTCTGCGCGGTACAAAAAGCAACCGTGACGCCATTGGTGCGGTCGTCACGGTGCAAACTGAACTGGGTCGCCAGACCCGGACGTTGCAAGTCCGATCATTGCAAGCTGGATCGGGATTTCTTTCGCAGCACAGCAAGGATGTCTTCTTCGGCCTGGGAGCGGCGAACGGCCCGGTGCGCGCCTCGATTCGCTGGCCGAGCGGAGTGGTGCAGGCGCTCCACGATCTGCCGATCAACCACCGGGTGTGGATTGAAGAAGGCTCCGATCCCTCTCGAATCGAGGCCTTCAAAACGCCGGTGGGGCTAGGCCACTTCGCCGACACTAAGCCAGTTGATGCGAAGCCACAGCAAATCGAAACACTGCCCACCACGGCTGAGACCTGGTTGCTGGCGCCGGTCGAAGCGCCCGATTTCTCTCTTCCCGATTTCGGTGGCCAGGTACGAACGCTTTCTTCGCTGCGCGGAAAGCCGGTGCTGCTTAACTTTTGGGCCGCTGGAGCAGAGCGATGCAAGGGCGATTGGATCGCCTTCAATCAGCACTACGCGGCTTGGGCGGCTCAGGGTCTTCAACTGCTTTCGGTGAATCTGGACGGCCCTGCTGAAGCGGAAATCGTCCGGGCGCTGGTGCGTGAGCATCGTCTTTCGTTTCCGATCCTGCACGGGTCCGAGGACGTGGCCGGTATCTACAACATTGTTTATCGCTATCTATTTGACCGGCATCGTGATCTCGAACTTCCAACATCATTCCTGATCGACGCAAAGAGAGAGATCGTTAAGGTTTATCAGGGGCCAGTGGACCCGGAGCACGTTGACCAGGACTTCCGGCACATCCCCCAAACCAACGCGGAACGGTTAGCCAGAGCACTTCCCTTTCCTGGCGTGACGGACGCAATCGAGTTTGGACGCAACTATCTTCGCAACTACCTCGCCTACGGTTCGGTGTTCTTTCAGCGCGGCTATATGGATCAGGCCGAAGCTTCATTTCAGATTGCCCTGCGTGACGATCCTTCAAGCGCCGAGGCGCTCTATGGCATTGGAAGCGTGTATCTGAACCAGCAGAAGACGACGGAAGCCCGGCAGAGCTTTGAACGCGCGCTCAAACTTCGTGCGACCTATCCCGACACCTTGGCAAATTCCTGGAACAACCTCGGCTTGCTGGCCGCGCGGGAAGGGCGCACGGGCGAAGCGATCGGCTACTTTCAAGAGGCGCTAAAGCTGAGTCCGGATCATCTGATTGCGTTCGATAATCTGGGCAGCGCCTATCGCCAGCAAAAGAGTTGGGACGATGCTCGCAAAACTTATGAGCGAGCGCTGCAAGTCAGCCCCAACGATGCCGAAGCGAACTACGGTCTGGGGATGGTGTTTGCGCAAAATGACGACACTGTGCGGGCATTCGATTCTCTGCAGAGGGCGCTGAAACTGCGTCCGGTTTACCCTGAGGCGCTAAACAACCTGGGAATCCTTTATTTGCGCACGCAGCGGCGAGATGAAGCCGTGGCGAACTTTGCGGAGTGCATCCGCGTGGCGCCCACGTTCGATCAGTCCTATCTGAACTTGGCCCGGGTTTACGTCATAGAGGACGCGCCGGAGAAAGCTCGCGCCGTGCTACTCGAACTGCTTAAGCAGCATCCAGGGCACCAGCAAGCGCAGAAGATGATTGAACAACTGGGGCGATAGCAGCGTGTCCCGCATTCGCGACATACGTCTTGTTTCGTGTAGTAAAGTGCGATTTGTATTAGGCCACGCAGTCGCTAAGGCACCGCCAGCTTGCCCGGCTGCGGCGTCGCTGCGGTCAACAAGTCCACAAACAACTTGTAGAACTTCTCCGTATCCAAGTCGAATTGCACTTCCACCGACTGGACATCGCGCTTGGGCTTATCCCAATCTGCCCAGGTGAGCGTGTCTCCGTAGCCGGGGCCGCGATCCAGGTTCACGTCCATGTAGCGGTTTTCTTTCTTCGTAATCAGGGATGGGTCAAGCCAGGCCGCCGAGGCGAGTTCGTCCCACAGATAGTTATAGGAGCCACGCAGGTGCGCATACTTGCCGATGTATTGCGCTGATGGCGTGTTGCCGGCCTTGACCTTGTCGATCAGTTCGTTGGTCATTCTTGTCTTCACGGAAATATCTACCGGGGTGCAGACAATCTTTTTCCAGGGAGCCCGCAGCACGATGTGAGCCGCTTCCGGATCGAACCAGAGGTTGAATTCGCGGCGGGGCGTGTTGGTGAACTCGGGATCGTCGGTCTGCGGACTCAGGCTGGCGCCCATGAACACCAACTCTTTTGCCAAGCCGGCAAATTCGGGGTCGATGGAGATCGCAAGCGCCAGGTTTGTCATGGGCCCGCCCTCATAGATAGTGACTTCGTGCGGATACCTGCGGACCATGCGCAGCAGAAAGTGGGCAGCGTCTTCATCGGCGGCCTTGGTGGTGGGCTTCCCTTCCGGCATCGCTCCCAGCCCGCGTGGTGCGTGGTACACACTCGGAGTCCAGGCCCCCAGCCAGGCCACGGAGCCATAGCGTTGCTCCCACTGCTCCGTCTCTTCTTTTGTTCTGACCAGCGGATACTCGGCTCCGCGCAGGACGGGAATATCGGTTCGTCCGATGAGTTCGAGCATGCGCAGGGTGTGCGCGACTTCTTCGGTGAGCCACGCATCGCCCGTCACCACGGTGATGCCTAAGACTTCCGTCTGCGGAGACTGGATGAGCAGCAGTATCGCTTGCTGGTCAGTGCCAGCGGGTCCGGCCGCGTCCTGATCGATGATGACCTTGCGCTTGTCTTGGCTTTGGGACACAAGACATGTCAGTAGAATTACAGTTGCGACCGCGATAGAACCACGGATTCGGCCCAGCTTCATTCGTGCACCTCAGAATTTTGGAACTTCTCGCAAAGAATTTTGCGTTAACTTGACGTAGAGATCGTACAGTTTTTGTGTGCCGTTCGCGAACCATCGTTTCTCAAACAATTCAGGAGCGACAATACTCGCGGCTCCGCTGCCATTGATTGCAGATGAGGTTGACCGCGAATAGAATGACGAACAACGATCACGGCTGATTCCCTTTTTGTTTATGGAGCTGCCGCTTTCTGCCTTCTTTAGGAGCCGATCCGCGTGACCGCCGGCCACTTCAGACAAAACAGAATTTGTGTTGCCGTCTGCGTTTTAGCGGTCATGGCGGCTCTCGCTTCGGCTCAGGCGCAGTCTCAAGAACCGGCGAGCGCCGCCATGGCGCTGGGAACCTTGCAGGGATATGTGCGCGATTCCACTGGCAGGCCCGTGGCGAGCGCGACCGTCTTCTTACAACCCGCGACTGCAACAGAGACCATCGCTATGCAGACCCAGATCACACACACGGATTCGGAAGGAGCGTATCGCTTTGCGGCGGTCCGAGAGGGCGCTTACACTCTGCGTGCAGAAATGAAAGGTTATGGTGCGGCAATCGTCGGTCCCGTGAGCCTCGCGCCGAAAGAACCGAAAAGGATTGATCTCGCTCTCGTGTCCGCGAAAACTTCTGAAGCGCAAAGCGTTCTTCCGGGAACAGCGGCGACAGAAAAACTCGCACAAGCACCCGAGTTTTTTGACGAACCTCAGTTCACGGTGGCGGGCGTAACACAAGCTACGAATTCGGGTGGACACGGTTCCGATACCGTACTGCGAGCCACTGAAGCGCTCGCCAAGGCAACGGTTTCATTGAGCAAGGAATCGGCCGTGAGTTCCAGGGTGGCAACATCCGCCGCGACAGAAAGTTCTTTACGCGACGCGTTGGCACGCGAGCCGGAAAGCTTTGAGGCGAATCGCCGGCTTGGAAAGTTACTCGTCGATAACGGAAGGGCTACGGAAGCAGTTCCCTACCTGGAACGGGCTTCCCGGCTAAACCCCGGCGATGATGATAACTCCTACGAACTGGCGCTCGCTTATGCCGACGCCGGGAATCCGGAGCGTGCGCGCACGCAGACTCGCGCCCTGTTTCTTCGTCAGGACAAGACGCATCAGGAGAGGCCCGAACTTCATCACCTGCTGGGCGATGTCGAGGAGAAGCTCGGCAATCCACTGGAGGCGGTTCGCGAGTATCAGCGCGCGGCGGAGCTGGACCCCAGCGAACTGCATCTGTTCGATTGGGGAACCGAACTTCTGACTCATCGCGCGCTGGAACCGGCCGCCGAAGTTTTCACAAAAGGCAATCGCCTGTTTCCAAAGTCCGTGCGGATGCTGGTCGCGCTCGGCGTAGCCTGGTACGCGCACGGGTCCTACGATCAAGCTGTGCAGTGTCTGGTGAAGGCGTCCGATCTCGCTCCCGACAATCCGACTCCGTATCTGTTTCTGGGAAGAATGCAAAGTGTGGAGAGCACTCCATCAGAAGCCTCGGTGGAGAAACTGGCGCGCTTCGCCAAGCTGCAACCGGACAGTGCGCTCGCGAACTACTATTACGCCGTCAGTCTTTGGAAACAATCGGGGAAACAATCGGCGGGGTCGGTGGACACGCAGCGTGACAGTGGGCATGACATCGAGCGTTCCGCGCGCGTGGAGTCGCTGCTGCAGAAGGCGGTGCATCTCGATCCGAAGCTCGGTGCCGCGTATCTGCAACTGGGAATTCTCTATTCGCAGCGCGCGGATTTTTCGCGGGCAATTTCCGCATATCAAAAGGCGATCGAAGCCAGTGCGGAAGAAGTCAGTCCGGAATTCGATCAGACACTCGAAGAAACGCACTATCGGCTGGCGCGGGCTTACCTGCGAAGCGGCGACAAAGCGAGGGCTCAAGAACAGCTTCAACTCCACCATCAATTAGTCAAGAAAACAAAGGAGAATGCAGAGCGTGAGCGGCGCAATATTCAGGAGTTTGTGATCTCGCTCAAGAACGAGAATTCGGTTTCGCCGCCGCAGAATTGAACCAATCACCGGGCGGGCGCGGGGGCGCTCATCAGGCTCTCGACATGCGATGAATTTTTCCTTGTCCCAGTCAACTGGAGCTGCCGCGTCTCAAAACTTGCGAGCAGGTATAGGGAAATTTGGGATTCATGGCGCATCGACCACACATCGAAAGCCAACCGTCCCCGCTCGGTCATGCCCCGGAGACATCAAGAGGTACTTTTGGTGCTCATCCAGCCGGTAAGTTTGCGGGAAGTACCAGATGGAACCTATCGGTTGATAAGCAGCGCCGCCACGAAGAATCGCCGCGCGGGTATGCGGGTCGCGGTATTCGTCTGTCCACTGCGAGACGTTGCCGACCAGATCTAGCACGCCAAATGGACTGGCACCGTTTGGGAAGGCGGTTACGTCGGCGGGTGGATGCAAGGCGGGCCCGGAATCTACTGGCGGAAGAGCTTGCGGGTTCCAGTCGTTCCCCCAAGGGTACGCGCGACCGTTGGTGGATTGCGCTGCGTATTGCCACTCCCATTCGTGGGGAAGGCGTTTGTGGCTCCAGGTGGCATAGGCGCGGGCATCCTCGATTGAAACCCATGTCACAGGCTTGTTATCCCAGCCTTGCGGGAAGGTGCCATTCTTCACGTTCTGCCATGCCCGCAAAAAGTTGTGATCGTCTTTTGGATGGTAGTGCGTCGCGTTCAAGAATCTAGTGAACTCAGCATTCGTTACCGGCGTTCGATCAATATAAAAACTATGAATGTGCATTTGCTGCCGATGGAAACGACGTGCCGTGTCTTCCCACGGATACTGCACATCCGCTCCGGGATCGTTGCCGCCCTCGATTTCAATGCCGCTCACCTGAAAGTCGAAGTCACCGCCGGGAATGCGCACCATTCCATCCGGCGCCGATGGAGCCGGGCTGGTAGCCGGTATTTCAACCAGAGTCTGAGGCACGGCTTTCCATTCCCGCGAATAGCCGGCAAGAGGGCGCTTGGAACGTCCCGCCATGTAGGAGAGCAGGTTCTGAAGACTCGCGTCCACTTTCTCTTCCGTGGCGAGAACAGCTCCGTAACCGAGGCCTTCGAGATCGAAGCGCAGGGTGGCTTTGCCGTTCGCCAGGACGGGCGTCAATTCGGTCCCGTGCCAAAGGTCGTAGAAGTGCATGCCTGGCCGACTTGCGATCTCGATCTCAGGACCGGAGAGGTCGTATTCGTTACGGTTGACGATCGTCCATAGCGTCCCCTTCGCCAAGGGGAAGCGACTCGCGAATGCGCCTGCTTGCAAGACTGGTGTGTGCGGTTCCCAGTCGGGAGTGAGCAGGTAATCGGCCATGGCGCGCTCGACGCGGGTGAACCGCAGCAGGGCCTCGGCGTCGCGGGGATTATTTTCGTACCAGAATCCCCAGAGATTTTCGAGTGTTGCATACCCCTGCCCGTTGAAAAAGGCATGCTGCAAGCTGTCGGTTTTGTCGCGTGTGAAACGGTCGGTAACATTCGCGGTGTGGCGCGATTCCAGCCACTTGTTTTTGCTGACCATCGGAATGAAGGGATACTGCTTCCCTTCCCACGTCACCCAGTCGTTCCAACTGAGGTTGGTCCATGCGATGGAGGCGTCGCGCGGTTGAAATTGGGGCTCAAGCGCGAGCGGATGGCCGATGGCGTCGGAGGCCTCGCGAAAGCCTGGCGGAACGCTCTCCAGGGTATCAAAGTTGATGCCATCGGCGTCGATGTCCTTGAGGAGTTGCGCCATGACCGCCGATGCAGCCGAGCCTTCATTGCGGGTTCCCATGTCCCAGGCCAGGAGCGGAAAAAATACCTTCACGCCGCGGCTGTGAAATTGTCCAACCATGCTGCGCACTCCGGGGATGCCTCCGGGGAGATCGCGCAGCATATCAAATTGATTGCGATCGTCGACACCCAGGTTGGGATACACATGCCAGATCAGAACAGCATCGATTGGGCCAATGCGGCTCTCGGTTTCGGACAGGAACCGGTCGACGGTGTACTCGCCCTCCACCGGATCGTAAAGACTGCGGTCCCAGATCAGCAACTGCACCTGGGAGAAGATGTGCTGTGTCCATTGCAGGTCGGTGCGCTCGTATTGCGAGGCATCGAAGCGCAGAAGAGTGCGGCGATCGTGGCGCCATGCTTTCAATCCCTCCAGCCAGATCGGTTGGTCAGCAGGGGAAGCCGGTCCAGAAAAAAACACCTCGCTGGGCGGGGGAAGTTCCGTCAAATTCATGACTCCGGTGTGGGAGACGCGGTCATGCCGCGGCTTCCATTCATCTCCAAATGAAAAACTGTTTGTGCAGAGGATGCTTGCAGCGATGAATATCGCAAGAGAAGGAGATATCCGTTTCATGAATGCCTATCACTATAACGGATTCCAGAGTTGCCGTGACAGCCGGCAACTGACGAGCTGGGCGCATAAAGAAAGCTGAGGCAAATCGAAATTTGCCTCAGCCGATATTTCCTCCCGTTCTCAGCTTCGTCTAGAAATCAAGCCTCAGAGCAAACTGAATCACGCGCGGGTTGTTGACCGTCTCGTTGACGACACCGAACGAGGAAGGGCTGTTGATATCCTGCATAAAAACTCCGTTGCCGGTCAGACCGAACTGAGCATGATTGAAAAGGTTGAAGAATTCTCCCCGGAACTGAAGAGAGTATCTCTCGTGAACGTGGAAATTCTTAAACGCAGAAAAATCCGTATTGACGAAACGGGGACCGGAAAGTGGCGCGCGAGAGATCGTACCAAGTTCCCCGGCGGGCGCCGGTACAAAAGCACAGGGATTGAACCAGTACTGGTTGTTATGGACTTGGGCAGGCGCCACGCAGCTTGGGTTCGCCGCAACGGTTCCACCTTTGTACGGGTCACCCACCTCGTCTGGGCGGTTCAACGGAGTTCCATTCCACTCGAAATTGACGCCAGAGTTGTTAGCGGTGTCGACAAGGAACAATGGGAAGCCAGAGGTCGCCTTCTCAATCACATTCACCTGCCACCCGCCGAGAACAGCGTCGGGGATCGAACTCCAGCCGGCACCGTAGCGTTTGCCTTTGCCGAAGGGCAATTCATACAAAACACTGGCGGTGAATTGATCGTCGAGATTGAGTTGTGAAAGACCCCAATCGGCCTTCTGTGAACCCGGCAGCGGCCAGTATTGTGCGCCCGGCGTAGTGCCGTCTCCATCCGACATGCCGGAATCGAAGGTCCGTGACCAGGTGTAGCTGAGCAGGGCATATAGGCCGTGGCGCGCGCTCTTTGTCTCCGCTCTGATCAGCAGGCCGTCGTACCGGGCCTTGGCTCCATCCGTAATATTTGAAATGTTGATGAATTGGTTGTCCTGGTAGGGAGCATTGAACGCCGCTCCCCCGGGCCCGCAACCAAGGAAATATCCGTTCGATCCGCCAATACATGCCGACGGCGAATTGACATTCATGTTCAATCCGTAGAACAAGATGTGCGTGCTCCGAGTTCCAGCATATCCCGCGGTGAGAACGATATTTCCAGGGAGCTGACGCTCAACGTTCAAATTGAACTGCTGCACCATCCCCTGTTTGAAGTTCGGGTCTTGAGAAAGCGAGGTTCCGGTAAAGTTATCCGGGTTCGGAGGCGCGGTGAACGGCTGGAGGCCGGGTTGCGTCAAGCCGTATTTCAGCCCGCAGTTTACCGCACCCGCACCGGCAGCAAAATTGCCAAACGGGCACGGGTTGACTGGACCAAAGGAGCTGGCCGGGCCGTAGGTGAACTGGTCGGTTTCGGCGTAATACGGCGGATTCTGCCAGAGTCCCTGCGCACCCTGACTCCAACCAGAGTCGTGGTAGATCGAGTAGCCCGCGCGAACCACCGTGCGCTGGCTGCCACGCGGCTTCCACGCCAATCCAATGCGTGGCTCGATCGCCGTCTTGTCGAAGTGAACTCCCACGTCTGCATTGGAGCGAACGCAGTTGGTGCAACCGCTGAACGGCGCATTTCCGGCGACCAGATATTGCTGCGTCGTCCAATCGAAATTCGCCTGACGATTTTGCGCCTCCGTTATTGGAGTCACCAGGGCCCATGCCACGCCCAGATTCAAGGTCAAGTCGCTCGAGACACGCCAGTCGTCCTGCACGAAAGGACGAAACATCTTCCAACGGCGGCCGGTGGTCGCTCCGTCGAACGTTTGATCGTGGATCGCACCGTAAGGCTGGCCTACAAGCAAGTCGGCCGCTGCATCGCCCGTGAACCCACCGCCAACCAGGAAATAGCCGTCCTGAAATCCGTTGGTCATGACGTTCATTTGATTGATACGAATTCCGATGCCAGTGCGAATGTTGTGATGGCCGCGAATCATGTCGAAGGTATCGCTGAATGTGTAAACGTTAGTACCACCCACGAAAGGAGCGAACCCGCGATCGCCCAATGACCAGTAGCTGCTGAGCTGCGTCGAACTCAAGCCGCAACTGAGGCAGGCCTTCGTGTACTGGGTCAGGCCCGGAGGAGCGTTCGGACACTGGCTGTTAAGATCCGCACCCACAATGCCCAACTTATCCGCCTCGCAGAGCTGCCCTCCAAACCCACCCCACGATGTGATTTGGTTAAAGATCCGGTTGTAGCCCGCATAGGCCTGGTTGATGTTGTTGGAAGAGAAGATGTGCGTCTCAGAAATAACGGCGTTGCGCCCGTGATTGGCGATGAGCTGGTTGCTGCCAAACGGATTCTGCTCGGCCCAGGTCGGCGAACCACCCGGCACGAAAGAGTTGGCCTGATCGTAGCTGAATCTGGCGAAGGCCGAATCCTTGCTGGAGAAGTTGTGATCCACTCGGATAGTGGCGTTGCCCTCATTCAGTCTTCTGACGGGCACATTGGCGTAGTTGACCCCGTTAGTAATTGTGGAGCTGCCAACTGGATAGAGATTGATCATCGCGAGGCCGATTGGATCGGCATCGCCGTAGCCCGTTGGCCCCCCAGTCGTCGGAATAATATTGCAAGGTGTGCCTGCGACCTGACTTCCGTCCGCTAACACAGCGGTCGGGACCCCCGCGTTGCACTGGAAAGTGGTCGGTTCGTTGGGCGCGACGGCACCGGGGAGATTTGCGTACGGATTGGCGAGGAAACCCGGATTGGCGGCATTAACAATGAACGGGTCATTAGTGAAATCGCCGCCCATTTCCGCCGCCGTCGGCACCAATCCTGTGTACGGAATGCCGTGCCGTTGCCGCTTCGACTCGTAATTCACGAAGAAGAAAGTCTTGTCCTTCTGAATCGGGCCGCCCAGCGAACCGCCAAACTGATTGAGATTGAACTGCTCCTTGAAAGCCGCAAAATAGCTCTTGGCATCGAGATCGGTGTTGCGAAAATACTCATACAGCGCCCCGTGCAGCTTGTTCGATCCCGCCTTCGTGGTAATCAGCACGGTCGGACCCGCGCGCGTTCCATATTCCGCCGAGTAGTTGTAAGTCAGAACTTTAAATTCCTCGATGGAGTCGATCGTCGGCAGAATCGCAATACCGCCCGAGCTGAGCTCGGCATTGCTGTTGTTGTCGATCAGCCAATCGGTGCTCTGCTCGCGTGAACCGCCGACTGAAAGCGAGAACGTGCCACGCGCCGCAACTTCGCTGCTGGCTGCCTGAGTGAAGAAGCTGTTCGGGCTGGTCTGCTGGGTTGTGCCCGGAGTCAGGGTAGCCAACTGGACGAAGTCGCGTCCGTTCAACGGGAGGTCCGCCACTTGTTCCGAGGTGATCACCTGGCCGAGGGTGGAGTTGGCGGTCTCCACCGCTACTTCGGTGGCGTTGACTTCCACGCTCTGGTTGACCGAGGCGGGGTTGAGCGAGAAATCGATTTCGAGATGCTCGTCGATTTGCAGGCGAATGTCTTTCTGCTCGGTGGTCTGGAAACCCTGGGACTCCACTCGAATGGTGTAAAACGCTACCGGAAGGAGAGGCGCAAGGTAGTGACCCGATCCGTCGGTCTTCACTTCGCGTGCGGAACCGGTGTCCCGCGCGGTAATTTTCACCGTCGCTCCGGAGATGACGGACCCGGTTTTATCGGTAACCGTTCCGGAAAGACTGCCGTTCGCCTGGCTGTAGAGAAGTGGACAGAGGGAAAACACGGAACACAGAACCGCTACGAGCAGCGCTTTTCTTTTCAGCATCGGTCTCCGCCTTGGCGGGCTCGACTCCCTTGCGGCTGAAACCTCGTCACAGAAACCGGGAGCGTCCCTTTTTTTACGAATGGGTCATCAGAATAGATTAGAAATGCAAAGTCAAGAGTTTTTGTGCCGACTCCGCGAATGTTGTGCGCCGAGCTGGCAAATTCACTTTTCCATAATGCCTATGCTTTCGCGGATTTTCACAACCCGATTACCTGCGACGTTTTCCAAGCGCTGCACGAGGCCGCTCGGCCAGCGAATCTCGACGGCATCGGCTTTGGTGGCTTTGCCTAGCCCAAAATGCAGGCGGAAGTCACTTTGCGAGATGTATCCGTCGCCGCTGCGAACCTCCTGCGTCTGCTGATGATCGCCCACGCGGATGGTGACCTTGGCGCCGATAGCGTCGCGATTGGACTTCGTGCCTTCCAATTTCAGTAGAATCCAGTTCCCGCGGTCGCCAAGATTTTTTAGCAGCCTGGGACGATCATGACTGTTGTTCACAAGGATCTCGACGGCTCCATCATTATCGAAATCGGCGGCGCCCACGCCGTGGCTGTTGAAGGGAGTGGTGATGCCGGCGCCGGAATCGAGTGAGATGTCGCGAAAGCAGGCTGGGAGTGGAATCGCAGGCGACAAAGATGTCGGGCCAGCCGTCGTTGTCGAAGTCGCCGGTGAGAGCACGCGGCTTGCGGCGTCTCCGGAGACGGGGCAAGCCCCCGTCTCTACAGGCGGAAGTTTCTGACTTCAGCCATTTGCCCTGGCCACCAGCAAGATCCCCAGACAGTAGAAGACGAACATCAGGACCAGGTACATCTTGGCTTTGCCGGGTGCGCCTTCAAATTCCTTCCAGGCAAGGACGCCCCACAGAGCGGCGACCATCGGCGCGGATTGCCCGATGGCATACGAAATTGCTACGCCGGTGAAGCTGGCCGCGACGAGGTTGAAAACCATGCCAATGCCCCAGATGAATCCACCGAGCAGTCCGAGCGCGTGGCCGGACATGGGCCCGCTGAAAAAGCCGGCGAAACTTACGGGCTCACCGACCAGTGGTCTCCTCATGAAATACGTGTTCCAGATCAGACACGAGAGCAGCGCGCCCAGCGTGAGAAACACGGCAATGCTGTAGGGACCGAGCGTGTTGCCATTGGTCATGGCTCGCGCCACGAAGGGAGCCCAGAGCCCCATCAGAACACCGGAAACCACGCACACGATGATGCTCTTCTTCGAAACCTGGCGACCGGCAATCGCCAGGCTGCCATAGGCTTTTCCGTCCAGGACGACGGCGATGAGGGCGCAAAGGACGCCCGCGGCAAGGAGCGCTGCATTTCCCTTCGGCTGGAGTGCATAGCTCGAAATCACGCCGACGACGAGCGCGATTCCTATGGCAACCGGAAATGCGATAGCGAGCCCAGCCATATCAATCGCGGCTACCAACAGCAGGTTCGCAAGATTGAAGATGGCGCCGCCAACCATGACGGAGACGATGTTGTTGGTGTCGGCGGAACGTACATTGTTCAAGAAACTGGAGGCATCATTGCCTGTGCTTCCCATGGTAAACGCGAGGATCAGCGACACCAGAAAAATGCCGACGGCGTAGTCCCAGTAAAATAACTCGAAGCGATAATTCTTGACGCCCTTGTAGGTATTGGCCCAGGAGCCCCAGCAAATGGCGCTCGTGATCATCATGAACAATGCAATATTTAGACTGTGGGGCGTGAACATCGCTTCTCCTTGTGTAGGAATCGCGCCGTAGCGTAGCCGTGCAAAGTCCCCAGTGTCAAGGTGAATGCACATTGAGCTCGATCTGCCGTACAATTGCACGGCATAATGGGCCTCTGCGGATCAACTGCAGATCCCTCGCTTCGCTCGGGATGACAATTCCTTCGTCTTAAGCAAGCTTCCTGCGAAAACACTCAATGCCGGTCGAACACAACGACTTTCGGAGCGTCGCAGATCGCGAGAAGCACGGCAGCGATGCGATTGCGATTCTCTCCGGGCAGCCTCTGCTGCCGAATATCGGCATTCCTCTCAACCTGGATTGGGTCCGGGAAGTGCGGGTCAACACCAGCGCGGTCGAGCGCCGCGTTCAATCGCAAGTCGCACGACGAACGGTGAAGACAGAATGGCAGGCGGCGTGGCTTCTGCGGGCGATCACGTGCATGGATCTGACCACTCTTTCCGGCGATGACACCGATGAACGGGTTCGCCGTTTGTGCGCGAAGGCACGGCACCCCATCCAGCAGGAAATTGAACAGAAGCTTGGGATTGAAGAATTGCAAATTAAGGTCGCTGCCGTCTGCGTGTATCACACGTTTATTGAAACCGCTCTTTACGCGCTCGAGGGTAGTGGGGTGCATGTCGCTGCCGTGTCCACCGGTTTCCCCGCAGGTCTATCGCCGTTGGCGGAGCGGGTCGCGGAGATTCGCCGATCGGTGGAGGCGGGCGCTCATGAGATCGACGTCGTCATTACCCGGGCGCATGTTTTCGGCGGCCGCTGGCAGGCGCTCTACGACGAGGTGGCAGCTTTCAAGCAAGCCTGCGGATCAGCTCACATGAAGGTGATCCTTGGCACCGGCGACTTGCTGACGCTGCGCAACGTGGGGCGAGCGAGCGTGGTGGGCATGATGGCGGGCGCTGACTTCATCAAGACCTCAACGGGTAAGGAGCCGACGAACGCGACCTTGCCGGTCGGCTTGGTGATGACGCGCGCCATCCGCGAATATGCACAGCAAACCGCAATGGCGGTGGGTTTCAAGCCAGCGGGCGGCATCCGCACGGCGAAGCAGTCGATCGATTGGCTGGCAATGATCAAAGAGGAGCTTGGCTCGTCGTGGCTGCGGGCGGAAATGTTTCGTTTCGGAGCCAGCGGATTGTTAGGCGACATCGAGCGGCAACTGGAGCACTATGCGACGGGGCGGTATTCGGCGGAGTATCGGCATCCGCTGGCATGAGTCTGAACGGACATTCCGAGCAGATCGACAACCGGCAATCGCCGCTGGAACATTGGCGGAAAAGAACTTCAAGATAGGAGAAATGCAATGGCTCGACTGGTGGTGATCTACAAAACTCCGAAGGATGCAGCCGCTTTTGACAAACATTATTTCGGCACGCACGTTCCACTCGCAAAGAAAATCCCCGGTCTTAGGAAGTACGAGGTCAGCCAAGGTCCTGTTGCATCACCAGCCGGGCCGTCCGGCTTTCATCTGGTCGCGACCTTGCACTTCGACGATATGACGGCAATCCAAAAGGCCTTCGCGAGCCCGGAGGGACAAGCCACAGCGGCGGACGTGCAGACCTTCACAACCGATCCTCCGTACATACTTTTGTTCGACAGTCGCGAGGTTTGACCCGACATGAGGTCCGCCCAAACTTAGGACTGGCGGGTTTCAAACAGAATCTGAAAGAAGGAACCGAGCAAACGCCAATGAGCATTGCCGAAAAGTTCGTGAGCATGGAGTATGGGCCCGCTCCAGAAGATCCGAAAGAAGCAGCGGCTTGGCTGGAGCGTCATGGCTACCGCTTCCAACATTTCATCGGCGGCGGATGGCAGGCGCCCGCGGCGGGAGAGTACTTCGACACCGTCGATCCTTCGAACGGAGAGAAGCTTGCGTCGGTTGCGCAAGGATCGGCGGCGGATGTTGACGCCGCGGTCAAAGCCGCGCGGGCTGCGTTTTCTGGATGGCAGGCGCTCTCTCCACATTCTCGTGCGCGGTACCTCTATGCCATCGCGCGGCTGGTGCAGAAGCATTCCCGGCTGCTGGCAGTGCTTGAGACGATGGACAACGGGAAGCCCATCCGCGAGGGTCGCGACATTGACATTCCGCTGGTGGCGCGACATTTCTATCATCATGCGGGTTGGGCCCAACTTCTGGAGCGGGAATTCCCCGAGTACGTGGCCTGCGGAGTTGTGGGTCAGATCATTCCATGGAACTTCCCGCTGCTGATGCTGGCGTGGAAGATTGCGCCGGCGCTGGCGACAGGAAACACCGTCGTGTTGAAGCCGGCTGAATACACGCCGCTGTCTGCGCTCGCCTTCGCCGAAATCTGTCAGGAAGCTGGCTTGCCCGCCGGCGTGGTCAACATCGTCACCGGAGACGGCTCGACGGGCGAGACGCTCGTCAAGCACCCAGACGTGGACAAGATCGCGTTCACCGGATCGACCGAGGTCGGACGCGCGATTCGCGCAGCCACGGCGACGACCCGAAAGCGCCTTTCGCTTGAGCTCGGCGGGAAATCTCCATTCATCGTGTTTGAAGACGCCGATCTCGATAGCGCGGTCGAAGGTCTGGTGGATGGAATCTGGTTCAATCAAGGGCAAGTGTGTTGCGCGGGCTCGCGGCTGCTGATGCAGGAGAGCATTGCCGAAGCTCTGATCGCCAAGGTGCAGGAGCGAATGAGCACGCTGCGCATCGGCGCGCCGCTCGATAAGGCGGTCGACATCGGCGCCATCGTGGCGCGCGTGCAACTTGATCGAATCCGCAAGCTAGTGGACCAGGGTGTGGCGGACGGCGCGACGTGCTGGCAGCCGCAGGTCACGTTGCCTGCGCGCGGGTTCTATTATCCGCCAACACTTCTTAGCAATGTGCATCCGACGTCGATTGTGGCGCAGCAGGAAATCTTCGGACCAGTGCTGGCGGCGATGACGTTCCGCACGCCGGCGGAAGCGGTGGAGTTGGCGAACAACACGGTTTATGGTTTGGCGGCCTGTGTCTGGAGCGAGAGCGTCAACGTTGCCTTGCATGTTGCCGCACAACTCAAAGCGGGGGTGGTCTGGGTAAACTGCACGAACCTGTTCGACGCTTCCTGCGGCTTTGGCGGCTACCGCGAGAGCGGTTACGGACGCGAAGGCGGACGCGAAGGCCTACTCGAATATATGGAGCCGGGATGGTTCAAAAGCGCCCCGATGCTTCCAGCGGTGAAGACACCCGCGCCACGCGAAGCGGAATCGGAAGACGATTCCAGCACTCCTGCCGTCGCTCCTGCCAGCACTCCTGGCATTGATACTCCTGGCATCGATCGAACCGTCAAGCTCTACATCGGCGGCAAGCAGGCGCGTCCCGACTCCGGCTACAGCATGGAAGTGCGCGCGGCCGACGGACGATTGCTGGGGGAAGCTCCGCTGGGCAATCGCAAAGACATCCGCAATGCGGTCGAGGCGGCGCGAAAGGCGGCATCGTGGGCAAAAGCTACCGCGCACAATCGTGCCCAGGTTCTTTACTACAGCGCGGAGAATCTTTCCCAACGGCGCGATGAAATTGCCCATCGCCTCGCCGCCGTGGTTGGCGAAAAGCAGGCTGCCGCGGAAGTCGATCTCAGTATCGAGCGCATCTTCTCGTATGCGGCGTGGGCCGATAAGTTTGACGGCGTGGTACACAATCCTCCGTTCCGGAATGTTGCCATCGCGATGAACGAGGCGATTGGGACGATTGGCGTCATCTGTCCTCGGGAGGCGCCGCTACTCGGTTTTCTTTCTCTCGTGATGCCCGCTCTCGCGGTGGGAAACACGGTGGTTGCCGTTCCATCACAAACCTATCCCCTGATTACCGGCGATCTCTACCAACTTTTCGACACCAGCGATTTGCCCGGTGGAGCGCTGAATATTGTGACCGGATACGCGTCGCAACTGCTGAAGACGCTCGCCGAACACGACGATGTCGATGCCATCTGGTGCTTTGGCGATGAAGCCAGCGCCGCGTCGGCCAAGGCGATGTCGGTCGGCAATCTGAAGCAGGTTTGGACGAACGAAGGCCGCGCCATCGACTGGTTCAACCCGAAGCTGGCCGAGGGCCGCTGGTTTCTTGAGCACGGCGTTCAGGTGAAGAACATCTGGGTTCCCTACGGCGAGTAGGATTCTGACACAACTTTTTAGTTCCACTGTGTGTGCCTCTGTGTCCTCGTGTTATGTAGGAGCGGTGTGGAGGGAGCGATGCTTGAATCAATAGACGCGTGGGGAGTGTGGCCCTTGCTGTTCCAAGTCAGCGGGCTCGCGGCGATGGAACGTGGCTCCGAGTTGATTGAACCGCAAGATTTGATCAAGGCTATCTATATCGCCGATCTTGAACATGTTTCCGTCTTCTGGGATACCTGGGAAGGTTTCGAAAGACTGGTTAACGATCAAAGGCTAGCCAATGGGCGCTCAGGAACATACATCAATCGAACCCTCTACCTCGTTCGGCTGGAACTTGCGATGAGGGATAGTCCCGACGGCTTTGTTGGTCTTGGAAGACCCTCTCCAACACTCGAGAAGATAGTGACCACAGCCAGAAAGCTCGCCTCTGAGCGCTCGGGCGCGGTCACGACACCCTCGTCGCGCGAGCTCCTTTTCGCCACATGTTCGGCGGATCCAGAACTCTCGGAGTTTCTCCAGAAATCCGGTTTACAACTTGCCAAACTTGCGACTGCGGTTCACAGAGAAAATCCATGAAACCCACCCGCGCACCGCGTGTAAAAATCTGCTGCATCGGCAGTGTTGACGAAGCGGCTCTCGCCATCGAGTGTGGAGCATCCGCGCTGGGCCTGGTTTCGGACATGCCGAGCGGGCCGGGGGTCATCAGCGATAAGCGAATCGCAGAGATTGCCGCGACCGTTCCACCTGCCATCGGGACATTTCTGTTGACTGCGCGACAGAGGGTTGCCGACATCGTCGAGCAACAGCGCTTCTGCCGCACGAATACGGTCCAGATCTGCGATCATCTCACCGTCGGCACGCATCGCGATCTGAAGGATGCTTTGCCTGGGATCGCGGTGGTGCAGGTCGTCCACGTGACCGGGCCCGAGTCTGTCGATGAGGCCGCGCGGGTGGCGCCGGATGTGGATGCCATCCTGCTCGATTCCGGCAACCAGAAACTCGCCGTCAAGGAATTGGGTGGTACGGGCAGAACTCACGATTGGACCCTCAGTCGCGCGATCCGGGAACGCATCGGCATTCCGCTGTTTCTGGCCGGAGGGCTCACGCCGGAGAACGTAGGCCAGGCAATTGACGAGGTGGGCCCGTTCGGGCTCGATCTGTGTTCCGGCGTGCGAACCGATGGCCAACTGGATGCCGCCAAGCTGAAGCGGTTCTTCGCAGTGGTGCGCAGCGCGGGTACACAATGAGATGTGCCCGCAAGGCGCTGCGCTTGCTCCATTTCGTTGCTGCAACCGCTACCCCATCATCCTAGAATGACTATGCGCACAAACCTTCCTGACGAGACGTCTCTAGAGTAGGAAAGTCAATTCGATGCCAAGAGTTACGAGAACGATGATTCCCCGAATTAAGAAGTCTCTGCGGGAGCGCGGCCTCGTGACCAGCCTTTGCCGGAGCTTTCTTTTGCCGGTTCATCTTTTCAGGGAGCACCGCGCAGCCAAGTCGCTGCGCCCGAACGGCTGTGTCAGCGAGTTTGACAGAGAGTATGGCGTTGACACGGATGGCAAGTTCGACGGATGGACCTATCTCAGCGATCTCGACATTCCTAGCTCGAACTGGATTGACGGGAATGACTATGCCGCTATCGAGCCGATACGGTTCAAACGTGTTTTGGCAGGTTTCGACATTGCTTTTGAAGACTACACGTTCGTGGATTTTGGGTCCGGGAAGGGACGCGCATTGCTGCTAGCGTCCGAGTTCCCGTTTAAGCGGATATTGGGTCTGGAGTTTTCACCAGAACTGCACAGAGCGGCTGAAGAAAACATCCTGCGATACAGTTCTGCGACTCAGAAGTGCCGGGATATCCAGTCTTTGAACGTGGACTTCGCGAATTATGCGCTTCCTCCCGAGGCGTCGGTTCTGTTTTTCTTCCACCCCTGTCGTACCCGGGTGCTGTCGGGGGTCGTGGCTGGAATTGGTCGCTCGCTGCTCTCACATCCCCGCCCGCTGTACATCGCGTACGTCGCCCCAACGCCAGAGCAAGAGCTACTGTTCGCTTCCGCCGGCTTTTGGGAGAAGATATTGGACAGCACGGAGTTCAAGTTTTGCCTTTATCGAGGGCGCCTGTAGACTGTGGACAAGACGGGGACATTTCTAGTGTGGTATGACAAACCTAGGGTATCGCGTTGACTTTTGCGAGCCCTACAGGCAAACTCTCAATTCGCCCGTCCACCGCATTCGGGCTGGTATGATGAGCCCGGCGTCAACCTCGCAAGCGAGGGCAAAGGCCGACTCAGGAACCGTTCGCCCTATGTCCGCAGACCGAGTCTCCTATACGCTCGATTCGACGCTGGAGACGGTGAACAACGCCGAAGAGACGGCCAGCCGCATGGCCGCCGAAGCCGGCTTTGACGACGAGGAGATCATGAAGATCTCCATGGCGGTGCGAGAAGCCGCCATTAACGCAGTGTTGCATGGCAATGCCTACGACCCGAACAAAAAGGTTACACTTGCGTTTGAGCGTACAGCCCACGACCTTGTCATCGTCATCCGCGATCAAGGCAAAGGGCTCGACACCAGCAGGATTCCGGATCCATTGGCGCCGGACAACCTGCTGAAGACATCGGGGCGAGGCATTTTCCTGATACGCTCGTTCATGGATGTGGTGGAAATCCACCCGTCCCAGACAGGCACCGAACTTAGAATGATCAAGCATGTCCACGGCAACCCCGCGGACTCCAAGGAGGCTCCCCAGTGAGCATGAAGTCCAGTACTCGTCAGGTGGATGGCGTCACGATTGTCGACCTCAGCGGCCGGATCACCCTCGGCGAAGGCAGCGTGGTTCTGCGCGATACCGTGCGCGACCTGCTTTCCAAGGGACAGAAAAAAATCCTGTTGAACCTCGGCGACGTGAATTATATCGACAGCTCCGGTATCGGCGAGCTCGTCAGCGCCTTCACCACTTGCAAAAACCAAGGCGGCGAACTCAAGCTGCTCAACCTCACCAAAAAAGTACACGACCTGCTGCAGATCACGAAGCTCTACACCGTCTTCGATGTCAAGGAGGACGAAGCAGCGGGCATCAAGGCTTTCAACAACAAGTAGCGGGCGCGCGCTGCTTGTAGCCGCGAGAACTGTGGCAGGCCGGCGCTCCACCCCATCACGCCAAAGCCGGGCGTGCTGGGGACCCCGGTCTGCAAGTTCCCTTTTCGGGAAGTCGTCGCGGAAATTTTCGTCCTGCTTAGCATAGGATCTCTCCTCCGCGCCTACAATAAAACTGAGGACGCACTTTTCTGCGCCTCAGCCGTCATGCGGTTTCTTACTCTGACTTTTTTGGTCGGGACCGTTGTTGCGACGAGTGGGGTGTGCTCCGCGCGCAATACTTCCAAGCTTGACTGCGTTTCATTCGCCGAAGCGCGCAAGCACGTGGGCACGACCCAGTGCGTCAGCGGAACCGTGCTGCACGTGGAAGATGGCACGAGGGGCGTCAAGTTCCTAAACTTCTGCAAAGACTACAACACATGTCCCTTCACCGTGGTCGTGTTCCCGGCCGATCTCAAAAAGATGGGCGACGTTCGCCAGCTCGAAGGCCGACAGGTTGAAATCAAGGGAACAATCCAGGACTACGACGGACGCGCCGAGATCATCTTGCGCCGCTCCCAACAACTGGGCGAAAGCGCTTTCCAGTTGTTTCCTCCGGTGCCCACGGACTACGACGTCGAGCGCCCGGGCCACTACAGCGCCGGAAAGTCTACGCATGCCAAGGCCGCAAAGAAGACGACTACAAAGCAGGGCCCGCCGATTTCGATCGAAGATCCAGGAGAGCCGCAGTAGCGGGCCGCTCCTCATCACGGGCAACCGATTTCACACCATCCCCTTGCGCAACTCTTCCAACGGATACTTCGTCCCCCGCCACACGATGCCGTCGTTCAAGAGGGTGTGGAACATGGAGCGCATCAATGTATACATGAAGAGGCTGGTGCTGACCGGATGCAGAAAGAAATAATATGGCGGGACCGCCGACCTGAGCGATATGCCACAATAAAGCAGAAACAGCGAACCTAACGCGATGGCGTAAGGAACTCGCGCCCATCCGTGTGCCAGCCAGACGCCAAGAAAGGGCCCGAGATTCAGAAAACCCAGACCCAGTATGGTGACCACGGTTCGCGGCCACTGGAAAGAAAGCACGGCAAAAAAATTCTTGGTGAGATTGTTGACGATGCCGAAAGCGCCCTTTGCCCAGTGCAGGGAAATCAGGTCCTCCCCAGAAACATTGCGCTGGGCGAAGCCCGCGTTCTTGACTACCTTGCCCAGCTTCATGTCGTCGAGCACTTCCATGCGCAAGGCGCGATAGGTGCCGACCGCGTCATAGACCGAGCGCCGGACCATGTTGAAAGCGCCCACCCCCATGTGGTCGCGCGCTTTGGGATCGGCAACTTTCCACGGTCGGTGTCCAAAAACGAAAAGCACCTGGAAAAAGGCGATCATCATTCTCTCGCCCGGGCCCTTCATGATCATGCGCGGGAAAAGGACGACGTGGTCGGCTCGCTCAGCTTCGGCATAGGCAACGGCGCGCCGCAGAGAATCGGGCTTGAAGAGTACATCGGCATCGGTGAAGAGCAACCAGTCCCCAGTCGCCTGCTGGCCGGCCGTCCACATGGCGTGCGTTTTGCCCAACCACCCCGAAGGCAGTTCCGAAATGTGGGTCACTTTCAAACGTGTGGGGCGGACACTCTTGTCCGCCTCTGCATGCGCCGGCGAGCTCGCGTTTGCGGGCAAGTGATTCTCAGCACCGTCGGCAACCTCATTCATGATCTGGCCGGTGTTGTCCGTCGACCGGTCGTTGACGGCAATGATTTCGTAGTTGCAATAATCGAGGGCGAGCAGCCGCACCAGCGTCTCGCGAATATTTTCTTCCTCGTTGCGCGCCGGAACGACAATGCTGACTCTAGGCTCGCCATTTGGGGTCGCTGGCCTGCGGTCCCATTCGGGCCGCGCGATATCGGCAACACGCGGCATACCGAATACCGCTTCCACGATGCGCGAAAACCAGGCCAGTGCGAGGATGCCGCCTGCAATCCAGTGAACGGTTTGCCAATGCATTCTGCTTAGGAAGATGCTCCTGGGGGAACTTGCGATGCCGCCGATTCTTCAGTGACCCGCAATGGTGGCGCAAATCGCATGCCGTAGAACAGTATGGCAGAAGAAACAGCCATGGCGATCACAGGCAGAATAAAGGCAGCCTGGAGCGAGCGGCGGTCGGCCACGTATCCCATCAAGGTTGGCGAGGGGACATCTCCGAACAGGTGAAAAAGAAATATGTTCACTGCGATCGCTGTAGCGCGTATGTGTGCGCCAACCGCGTTGACCAGCGCTGTATTCAACGGCGAAGTATTCACCAGCAGAAAAAACGCTGCCAGCGCGATCGCGGGCAGCATGACGGGTCCCTTCGCAAAAAGAGCGACAATCATGACCGGCACCCCCAAAGCCATGCTGATCGCCGAGACAAAATAATACGAACCCTTCATGTGGGGCAGCAAGCGATCCCCCAGCCAACCGCCCGCTAACGAAGCCACGATGCCGCAGACCACAACGATTGCCCCGAAGGTTTCGTTGGCCTGTTTCAGACTGTAGCCCCGCGCGACAGACAGGAAAGTTGGCATCCACACCTGCACTCCGCCGAGGGAAAAAGTTCCCGCGGCCATGCCGAGGGTGACGGTCCAGAACGCGGGATTCCGCGCCAGCCCCAGAATAGTTCCCCGCTCGGGAGTTTCTTTCAGGGAGTCGAATTGGCCGCGTGAGGGTTCGGGGAGAAAAGCAACCGCCAGCGCCAACAGGAAGCCCGGAGCGGCGGCAATATAGAAAGGAAACCTCCAACCGAAATCGGGCCCGAGTTTGCCGCCAAGCAGGTATCCAGCCGCCGTTCCCACGGGGATGGCTAGGTAGAACACGCCAAAGATGCGGCCCCGCTTATTCTCCGGAAACAGGTCCGCGACGAACGTGGGCGCGATGGTGACGAAGGTCGCCTCCCCGATGCCGACCAGCGTATGCCGCACCAGTAACTCCCAGTAGGTGTGGGTGAAGGCGGTGAGCAGCGTCAGCCCGCTCCAGAAAATCGCGCCGAGCACGATGATCCGCTTGCGCGAATAGCGGTCGGCCAGCGGACCGACAAATGGCGCCGCAACCATGTAGAACCCGAGGAAGGCGCTGGTGAGATAGCCCACCTGGGTGTTGGTGAGATGGAATTCCGACTGCACCAGCGGCTGCACGGCAAACAACACCGAGCGGTCAATGTAATTCAGCAGGTTCAGCGTGGTCAGCAGGGCCAACGCCGTTCGGGGATAGAGTTTGGTCGGAGGCACTAGCGTGGGAATATAACATGGCGGACAAGAGCAGCGTCCGGCGTGTCTGATGCCGATTGACATTATTAACGATTGACATTATTAACGTAACGCGTTATCATTGCTCAGTGATCAGGACTTTCGCCAACAAGGGGACGGCGGAAATCTGGAGAACGGGCAAGACCAGGGGCGCACCACCAGCCAGCGTGACGAAGCGAAAGCTAGCCATGCTCGATGGTGCCCTGACGCTGGACGACTTAAAGGTCCCTCCCGGAAACCGGCTGGAGAAACTGCACGGTAATAGGCAGGGTCAGTACAGCATACGAATCAACGATCAGTACAGAATTTGCTTTGAATGGCGCGGACCCGATGCTTACGATGTGGAAATCACGGATTACCATTGAGGCCAATGAGCATGAGCATTGTCAGAAAAGGCACACCGCACTGGAGAGTTCATCCCGGCGAAATCCTGCGTGAGGAGTTCCTGAAGCCGATGGGCATATCCGCTTACGAATTAGCAAAGCGGCTGCACGTGCCCGCGCCTCGGGTCAATGACATCGTTCTCGAGCGCCGTGGCGTCAGCGCCGACACAGCCGTCCGCTTGTCCCGCTTCTTCGGGACGACCGAACAGTTCTGGCTTAACTTGCAGGGAGCCTACGAAATAAGCCGCGTCAAGGCGGAACACGCGACCGAAATCGAACTCATTGAGCCACGAGCGGCGGCCGCCTCCCGTTAAGGTGCAGGCGGAACGGCTCTACTAAGCTCCGGAAGACCCGATCACTTCTGACTTTTCTTGGTCCGCGGCCACCTCGCGATCACGACCGTCGAAATCCCCCCGCGCGGACGGAACTCGCCTTTCACCTCCGCCCACACCGGCTTGGCCCAGCGAACCACATCCTCCAGCACCTGATTCACAATGTTCTCCTGAAAGATGCCGAGGTTGCGATACGACTGGAGATATTCCTTCAAAGATTTCAACTCCAGACAGAGGCGATCAGGCTCATAGCGGATCACGATATTGCCAAAGTCCGGCAAGCCCGTCTTCGGGCAGACGGAGGTAAATTCGGGATCATCCACAACAATCTCGTATCCTGGAAACTGGTTCGGCCAGGTTTCAATTTCCGGGAAATCGTGATCGAGCCCGGCGCTGGCGTGCTCCGCGGTGTAGCGGGGAGATGTGGAACGGGGAGACTTCGACATCTGCCTATTGTACCTAGTGTCGCCTTCCGCAAAGTCGCGACCTAGCTGACGCAAACGGCCGGCGCGAGGCATCTAAACAGGTAAGTCCGAAGCGTGCATTTGCCTGCTCCCCGCAACGCGCGGATGATATACATTGAAGCTTGCGCTTTTCTCTCCATGCCATTGAATGGAAACAGTTCGGGACGCCAGCCGCGGCGTTGGTGGGTAATGGCGCTCGCGATCCTGACAGCGGTCATTGTGCTGGCTGCTTTCGTCTCTCACCGCGATGACGCAGTGCCGGTGCGAACCGCCGTCGTCGAGCAGGGCGCGATCCGCAGCCTGGTTTCCACCAACGGAAAAATTGAGCCCGTCAACAACTTCGAGGCGCACGCTCCGGTCTCGGCGAGTGTGCGGCGCGTTTTGGTCAAGGAAGGCGACTCCGTCAAGCAGGGCCAATTGCTGGTCGTTCTGGATGACGCCGACGCACGTGCTCAAGGTGCTCGTGCCGAGACACAATTGAGGACAGCGCAGGCCGACCGGAGCGCCGCAGAACGCGGCGGAACCCAGGAAGAAGTGCTGAACCTCGAAGCGCAACTGGTGAAAGCTGGCACCGACCGCGATTCGGCACAGCGCAATCTGGACGCGCTGAAAAAACTTGAGCAACAGGGCGCGGCCGCGGCGGGAGAAGTGCGAGAAGCGGAAAACGCTCTTGCTCGCGCCGATGCTCAACTCACCTTTCTCCGGCAAAAGCAGACGAAACGATATTCGAACGCGGAGTTAGCGCGGGTCGAAGCGCAGCGAGCGGAAGCGCAGGCCACCTACGATGCCGCGCAAGACGTCCTGGCGAAATCGAATGTCCGCGCTCCGTTTGATGGCATCGTGTACTCGCTGCCCGCCAAGCAAGGCGGCTTCGTCGCGGCGGGAGATCTTCTGCTGCAAGTGGCGGATCTGCGAAAAGTGCTGGTCCGCGCTTTTGTCGACGAACCCGACGTGGGCAGACTGGCTCCCGGAAATCCGATTGAGATTACCTGGGACGCCGTCCCTGGACGCGTTTGGCGGGCCACCGTGACTGCAATCCCATCGACGGTGAAATTGCGCGGTTCGCGCAACGTCGGCGAGATCACCAGCATCGTAGATAACAAGGATTTGAAACTCTTGCCGAATATAAACGTCGGAGTCACGATCGTCACTGCCGAGCACGAGAACGTGCTGGTGGTGCCGCGAGAAGCTGTCCGCATGGACGACACCAAGCCTTATGTTTTGCAGGTTGTCGGCCACGAACTGCAGCGCCGGGATGTGGAGACTTCCCTTTCCAATCTCACGCAGGTTGAAGTAACACGCGGCCTCTCCGCCAAGGACGTAGTCGCGATCAATTCGTCGAACGGCAAAGCGATTGGCGACCGCACGCAGGTCAAGTTCTAGATGATCACGCGCATTTCCAGAATTTTGCTCGTTTTACTATTGCTCATTGCCTCCTTGACCGCCAGCTTGGCGGACTCTGCCAAGGACAAGCTGGCGGCCGGCCGGATCGATGAAGCCATCGCCGAATTGAATGGCCGTCTCTCTTCTGCTCCGGCGGACGCGGAATCGTCCAACCTGCTCTGCCGCGCTTACTTCGCGCTCGAAGATTGGGATCGTGCGGAATCCTCCTGCAGAAAAGCGGCCTCACTCGATCCGGCCAACAGCCGTTTCCACCTTTGGCTGGGGCGCGTGTACGGCGAAAAGGCGGATCGGGCAAATTTTCTGGCCGCCGCGGGCCTGGCCGGAAAGGTCCGCGGAGAATTTGAGCGCGCGGTGCAACTGAATCCGAAAGACGTGGATGCCCGGCTCGATCTGGCGGAGTTCTATCTTGCAGCGCCGGGCATTGTCGGCGGCGGAGAACAGAAGGCCCGCGAGCAAGCGCGGTCCATTGCAACTCTGAACCCTGCCCGTGAGCACTGGGTTTACGCGCGCATCGCCGAACAGAAAAAAGACGCCGCCACCGCCGAGCGGGAATATCACCAGTACATCGACCTCAGCAAAGGTGACGCGGAATCGTGGCTCAACCTCGCTCTATTTCTCCGTCGCCAGAAGCGCTTCGACGAAATGGAGCAAGCCATCGTCAAGCTCAGCCAGGCGCCGATGCCCCAACTCGATGTTCTGGTGGAGGCGTCCGGCAACCTATATCGCGCCGGTCGAAGCTATCCTTTCGCCACGGAACTGCTGCGCCGCTATCTCGCCTCCGGTCCGGTGGAGGCGGCTCCGGCGTTCAAGGCCCACTATCTGCTGGGCATGTTGCTTGAAAAGCAAGGAGACAAGGCGGGTGCGGCGCAGGAGTACCGTGCTTCCTTGTCATTGGCCCGGAACTTCGGCATGGCCCAGCAAGCACTCAGCCGAGTTGCCCACTGAGGATGGCGAGATTCCTCCCGCTCCTCGTAGCGTCCCAAATAACTTTCAAAAGCTACTGCCCGGCTCGCGTCTGGCGCACTACAATTTGTGCGTCGCGGCGGAGCCGCGGCCCATCGGTGACGAGATGAAGGTGACGAGATGAAACTCCGATTGCCGCGTTTGCACTGCACAAATCTGCTCGCCTTATTTGCGGCCGTACTGATTTTCGCGACGCGCGGCCAGGCTGAACCGCTGCCTCTCGAGCGCGCCATCCGGCTGGCGCTCGCGCACAGCACGGGTTCGGCGATTGCGAATGCCGACGTACAGCGCAGCTTTGCCGCCTACCGGGAACTCCGCAATAACTTCATACCGCAACTGATCGTCGGTTCTGGACTCGGCTGGACCTATGGATACCCGCTCAGCATCGAAGGCTCGGCGCCGGCCCTCGTGAATGTCGTCGCGCAGAGCCCGCTGTTCAACCCCGCTGCGCATCAATTCCTAGGTGCAGCGAGGATAGAGTGGCATGCTTCCGAGTTGCAAGATAAAGACCAACGGAATGCCGTAATCCAGGATGTCGCGCTGACCTATGCCGAACTGGCGAAGTGGGAGGCACGACTCGCTCGTTTGCAACAGGACGCAACCGAGGCGCAGCAAATGGAGCAAGCGGTGTCCGAACGCTTGCAGGAAGGCATGGACAGCGCGGTGGATTTGAACAAAGCAAAGCTCATCGCAGCGCGGGTGCGATTTCACCAAACCGAGGCTCGTGGCAACGCCGACGTGCTTCGTCGCCATCTTTCGACGCTGACGGGGCTGCCGGTTTCCTCGATCGAAATCGAAGCCGAAACAATTCCCGCCTTGCCTCCGGTCGCTGTGGAGAAGGACCTCTCAGAAAAGGCGATTGCCTCCAGCCCCGCGGTTAAGATTGCCGAGCAGCATTCTCTGGCGGAAACGATGCGGGCTTCGGGCGAACATCGCGCTTTGTACCCGTCAATCGATTTCTCTGCCCAGTATGCGAGGTTTTCAACCTTCAATAACTACGCCCGATTCTTTCCGAAGGGCACCTTTCAGCCCGACAATGCCACGATCGGCGTTGCCTTCCGCATCCCGCTATTCAACGCCAGCCAGCGCGCGCGGGTCGACGCGGCCGAGGCAGAGGCCCTCAAGGCGAAGAAACAAGCGGAGGCGGCTCGCAATCAGGTTGCGGAGGAAACGCTAAAACTACAACGCGCCGCCGAGCAACTCGAGGCTGCCCGCGAGGTGGCGCAGTTGGAATATCAACTGGCACAGTCGGGCCTTGCAGCGGCCCAAACCCGGATCGACGCAAAGACTGGCACCTTGCACGAATTAGCCGACGCACGGGTGCAAGCCGCCGAACGCTATCTACTTTTCCAGGATGCCGATTTTGAGTACCAGCGGATCCGCATGACCCTGCTGCGCGCCACCGGAGACCTGGAGAAATGGGCGCTGCCAGGCACCGCTTCAACAAACCCGGCTTCAAAATGACGCACAAAGCAGCTCATCCAGCCGGTACCCGATTCTCGCCTCTTAATGCGCAAAAGCGACGTTCGGCGAGGTTCTTTTGCGGCTTGGGCCCCAGTAAGGCACACTTAGACAACGGTTTCCACGCTTTCGACGCAGTTTGGCACGTACCTGAATGGTAGCGTCGCTTGGGGTGTGTCCACACGTAAGGGTGCTAAAATAGAGACTCCCAATATGCCACTAAAAACACTGTTTTTGAATCCGCCTTCGTTTGAGAATTTCGATGGGGGCGCAGGTTCGCGCTGGCCCGCTACGCGTGAGATCGAATCGTACTGGTATCCGGTTTGGCTCGCCTATCCGACAGGAATGCTCGAAGGCGCGCGCTTGCTGGACGCCCCGCCTCACCACATCACGGCGGAAGAGACGATCCGCACCTGCCAGGACTACGAACTGCTCGTGCTGTTCACGAGCACTCCAGGATTCCCCGGCGACGTCCGCATCGCTGAGGCCATTAAAGACAGCAATCCTCACATCAAAATCGCTTTCGTCGGACCCCACGTTAGCGTGCTGCCCGAGAAGTCTCTGATGGAAGCGAAAGTGATTGACATAGCCTGCCGCAAGGAATTCGACTACTCCGTCGTCGAATACGCTCAGGGCAAGCCAATCGAAGACATTCTTGGCATTTCCTACCGTAAGAATGGGAAGGTCCTGCATAATCCCGACCGGCCGACGATCGAGAATCTGGACGCCCTGCCGCATGTGACCGACGTTTACCGGCGCGACCTGGATGTCCGCCGCTACAACGTGCCTTTTCTACTCAACCCCTTTGTGTCTCTGTACACGACGCGCGGATGCCCGGCGCAGTGCACCTTCTGCCTCTGGCCCCAGACGCTCAGCGGACACCCATGGCGCAAACGTTCCACCGACGACGTAGCGCGTGAAATGGCCAAGGCGAAAGATTACTGGCCATACGTGAAGGAATTTTTCTTCGACGACGACACCTTCAACCTCCAGAAAGCCCGCACCATCGAATTGTGCGCCAAGTTGAAACCGCTGGGCCTGACCTGGTCGTGCACATCGCGAGTCACAACTGACTTCGAAACGCTCAAGGCCATGAAGGACGCGGGATGCCGGCTCCTGATTGTGGGCTACGAATCGGGCGATCAACAGATTCTGAAGAACATCAAGAAAGGCGCGACCATCGAGCGCGCCCGCCAGTTCACCAAGGATTGCCACAAGCTGGGACTGGTGGTCCACGGAGATTTCATCCTCGGCTTGCCAGGCGAAACTCGCGAGACCATCAAGAACACGATCAACTTCGCCAAGGAACTCGACGTGGAGACGATCCAGGTTTCGGTGGCGCATGCTTACCCTGGAACTGAACTGCACGAGTTCGCGGTGAAAAATGGCTTCATGACCAGCGACACGAAAATGGTGGACGACGGCGGTCACCAGATGGTGCAAATTGAGTATCCGGACCTGCCCGCCGCGGAAATTCTGGAGGCAGTCCATCACTTCTACGACGCGTATTACTTCCGGCCCAAGGCCGCGTACCGCATTTTGCGGAAAGCCGTGTTCGACAACTCTGAGCGCAAGCGCTTGTACAAAGAAGCGCGGACCTTCCTTAAACTGCGCGCGCAGCGCCACAAGTGGGTCAAGGAAAACCGCAAGGAAAAAGCGCCTGCCCCGGCGCCGGCCAAAGCCTAGGGGAGGCATTGAATCAGTGAATCATTGAGGCATTGAATCATTAAAGGTCAAAGGCTCTTGGGTTTTAAGAATGCCTCAATGTCTCAATCTCTCAATGATTCAATGCCTCCTAAATTAGAATCGCCGGAGTTGGATTCCAGTGACATTTCGAAAATACCTCGTCCTGGCGGGAATCACCGTGTTCAGCACGGCGGGTGATTCCCTGCTGGCTCGCGGCATGAAAGATTTCGGCGGCTTTTCCCTCCACAACTTTTCCGGTCTGCTGCTGGCCATCCTCAACCCCTGGGTAGCACTGGGAATCCTTTTCTTGCTCACCTTCTTCGCCTGTTACATGTCCGCGCTTTCGTGGGCCGACCTCACGTATGTCCTGCCGGCCACATCGCTCGCATATGTGCTCGTCGCGTTGATTGGTCACTTCCGTCTTCATGAGGTGATCTCGCCGACGCGCTGGCTTGGCATTGCGCTGATCGCCGCCGGCGTGGGCTTCGTGGCCGCCGGACCGTCGGTTACGCCCGGTCACCAACGCCGGGATTCCCGGGATGCTGCCCGGGACACCGTTTCCCAGGAGGTGAACTCATGAATGAGCTCTACGCCTGGGCCGCGATTGGGCTCATCATTCTGGCCTCGACGACCGGGGACGTGCTGCTTTCCTACTCCATGAAACGAGTGGGCGATGTCGGTGAACTCTGGAAGCGGCGCGGTGTACTGGCGGTGGTTGGTCGAGTGCTTGCGACGCCCACATTTGCTCTCGGCTTGATGGCGATGGGGGTCGCGTTCTACAGTTTGCTCTTTGGCCTTTCGTGGGGAAACCTCAGCTTAGTCGTGCCCGCTTCGGCCTCGCTCACCTTTGTGGCGAACGCGGTCGCCGCGCGCATCTTCCTGCACGAACGCGTGGGCCGCCGCCGTTGGATTGCGGCATTGCTGGTAGCGGGTGGCGTGGTGCTGATGGCGGTCTGAATTGTGCCTGGAGACGGGGCAAGCCCCGTCTCTACAGGCGGAAGAACGTGCGACGAAACGAGACTTTTTCCGCAGCCTGCTAACCGAATAAATTGACAGCGATCACAAGCGGTTGCGGTTCCGCGATCCGATCTTTGCCGGCGGATGCAGATTGGTTCGGTTCCGGATTCTCTCCGGGCAGTATTGTCCCCAGAAAAGGAAACCGCTCGCTCAACATTGCCGCTTGAAGTCTTCCGTCCTCCAGTTGCCTGCGGAACGACTCCGTATCCGTCTCGCGGCGGGCAGATCTGAGCTTGTTCATTACCTCCTGCAACCTCGCCAACTCCGCGACCAGGTCCTCGAGCAGGTCTTTTCCGCCAGTACTCAAGTGAACGAACTCTACGCCGGCTCCGGAACGGCCACGAATCGCCCTCACCTCACCCACGGCCCGGAACGAAGCAGCGTTGACGCGCACGACGATTTCAGCGCGCACGCCGCAATGAATCGGCAGAGTGGTATCGACGCAGCATCCGCCGAGGCTCAGGTCGAGGATCTTCCCCGGAAGAAAGATACCGTCTGACGGAAGGAGACTAATCTTCGCGTCGCCGCCGCACGTGAATCGCGTACTACGGCGGCGATCATTGTCTGCGCGGGCGGCGTCTGCGTCGGTGCGCTCAGGCATGTCTATAAGATCGTATGCCGGGCGAGAATTCTTGAGAAAGGCATCAAGGTAATGCAGGATTGGAAACTGAAGTAATCGAAGGCGTCGAGATGAATCTCATCCAAACAGCCTCATGAAGCCACTCGGGGCCAGATCGGGGACGAGAAAGCTGGCGCTTTTGCCGCCGGCGAACCGCGCGACAGCTCCCGCCGCAAGATAGCCGCTGCGAACCGCGCCTTCCATGGTGGCGGGCCATCCGGTAGCAGTCCAATCGCCGGCCAGAAAGACTCGCGGCCATGCCGTCTCGGGTTTGGGCCGGTATTGGTCGATTCCCGGGCGCGGTGAATACGTCGCGTTCACTTCCTTGATTACGGTCGATTTCAGCAGTCTCGCGTCAGGCTCGCCGGGAAAGAACTCTTGCGCTTCTCTCACCGCCAGGTCGACGATCTCCGCCTTCGACTTTTCCACCAGGCTCCGCGAACAGCTCACAACCAGCTCAATGTAGCTGCCGTTGCCGTTTTCGTCGTTCGCGCGAGATTCGATGATCCGCGATTTGTGAAACATCCACTGGATTGTACGGTCGAGCAGCACGGCGTGGTCGAGATCGCTGATTTGGCGATCGAACCAGAGATGGATGCCGGTGATCGGCGACGTCGAGAACTGGCCGAGCGCTGCGGCCAAAGGCGCAGCGGACGGAGTATCGGGCAACATGCGCCCCAGGACATCAAAAGGGACAGCCAGAACCAGATAGTCGAATTGCTGTTCCTGTCCGTTCGTCGTCACCTTTACGGCAAACGGCACCGTCTGAAACGACTCCACGCCCGCACGAAACTGGATGTCTCCACCACGGGCGCGGATGTAGTCACCGGTTGTGCTGTACAGGTCGGTGAGCGGCACAGTTGGAATTCCCATGAGCCCGGCAGCGGCCGACTTAAGAAACGACTCGCGCACCACCTGGGCCGCATAGGGGACGGAAACCTGGTCGAGATCTTCGTTCAAGGCGCTGACCAGGATTGTCTTCCAGAAACGCTCGATGGCTTGCCCGGTTTGTCCGTGGCGTTTGAGCCAGTCGAGGAACGACTCACCCCGATCCGCCGGTATGGAAGGCGCAAGCGCCGCCATGGCGCGGCCGACGGCCATCTTGTCGCGAAAACTCAAACAGTCGGCCCGGAGAAATGCCAACGCGGTATGCAGCGGCGCGGGGAGGGCTGACGGCGCGATCACTGATGCGCGTCCTCCGGGCTCGAGGAATGTCAGCTTCTCATACCAGCGAATCTTGTCCTGAACTCCCGCGCGCCGATAAAAATCGAGCAGGTTGGTGCAGCAGCCGAGCAACACGTGCTGACAATTGTCGACAATTTCCCCGGTGCCGGGATGTTGATAGGAAGAAGCGCGCCCTCCAAGATAAGGGCGGCGCTCAAACAGGGTCACGCGAAAACCGGCTTCGGCCAGGGCGCATCCAGCGGCGAGGCCGGCCAACCCGCCCCCGGCTATGGCGACTGTAGGAGGATGTGTCGTATCAGGATGGGTCGAATTAGGATAGTTCGAATTAGGATCGATCGAGGGCGGCATCACACTATGCGCTTCAGGATTCCTTTTCCCATGACCGTGAGCTTTTCGGGAACCGTTAATCGGACGCGCTCACTGAAGACGTCGTACTGGTTCGAAGCAATTTTTTCGAGCAAGCGGCGGTAGATGGTGATGAGGACCCACAGGGCGGGCTGACTGTCTTCATTCACCAGTGGGATCAGCTCTTCTCCGGCGCCGTAGCAGTCGCGGGCACGGTCGGCCTCCATCGCCAGCAGCGGACGGATGCGGGCAACGTCAACATGCGGCGCGGCGAGATCGGCGGCAGAGAGACCGCACTGCGCCAGGTCCTCTTGCGGAAAATAAACCCGGCCCATGGCGACGTCTTCTTTGACGTCGCGAATAATGTTTGTAAGCTGAAAGGCCAGACCGCAGCGTTCGGCAAGCGGCTCAGCGGCGGGATCGCGATATCCGAAAATCCGGATGCACACCAGACCGACGACCGATGCCACGCCGTAGCAATACTGGCGCAACTCTTCAAAAGTCTGGTAACGCGCGACCAGCGATGCAGCGGCAGAGGGTTCCGCGCCGTGACCGAGATCCGCAGCCGTACCGAAGGCCAGTTGGTCGAGAAGCCCAATCGGAATCTGGTAAATGCGTTGCGCATCGGTCAGCGCCAGCAGCACCGGATCATCCGTTGGCTGTGCCGCCAATGCGCGGTGGACTTTGTCCAGCCATTCCGCCAACTTGTTGTGACGATCCTCGGGGCTGAGCGTGTTGTCGTCGGCGATATCGTCGCACCGCCGCATGTAGGCGTAGACTGCGCTCAACGCATTGCGTTTCCGCAGGGGAAGGACCACAAACCCGTAGTAGAAATTTTTGGCGGCGGAGCGGGCGATGCTCCGGCAAACGGAGTACGCCATATCGAGCTGTGAAGCGGTCGGCGCGAACTGTACCGGCGCATTTCCCACGGCGGTGCTCATCGCTGTTTCCCCAGCAGCTTCCCCAGCGCGGCGCGAGCGACCAGAGCCAGCTTCCGGGTTTTCGAAATTGCGGGACGTCTGCCCAGCACGGCGTAGTTTTGGCGTTCGATTGCGTTCAGAATTTCCTGCCCGCCGCGGCTGAAGAGTTCGATGTCGGTGGCCAGCGCGCGGTCGACTTTCGCGATCAGTGGCATGCCTTGAGTGAACCATTCCCGCGCGCGTTCGACTTCAAACTTGATCATCTCGCAGAACGCCGAAGTGTTTTTGCCGTCCCCTATTACTTCTTCGCTCACGCCGAAGCGGCGCAGGTCTTCGAGTGGAAGATAAATTCGTCCTTTAGCAAAGTCCGCGCTCACGTCTTGCCAAAAGTTCGCGAGTTGCAACGCGGTGCAGGTGTAATCGGAAAGCTGCTGGCGATCGGAATCGCGGTATCCGCAGAGGTAGAGCACCAGCCGGCCGACCGGATTCGCCGAGTACCGGCAGTAGCTCAGCAGATCGTTGAAGGTTTCGTAGCGGAGGATACTTTGGTCCTGCCGGAATGCGGTCAGCAAGTCCGCGAATTCATGTTTCGGAATTTCAAACTTGCGCACGGTCTCGGCGAGCGCGACAAATACGGGATGCCGGGGATGGCCGTCGTAGCACGCGTTTAACTCCGTCTCCCACTGATCGAGTAACTGCAAAGATGCAGCGGTGTCGCCCACTTCGTCACCCAGATCGTCGGAGATGCGGCAATAGGCATAGACATTAAAAAAGTGCTGGCGCAGCCGCTCCGGGAGAAACCAGGACGCAACCGAAAAATTCTCGTAATGCGAGCGCGCCAGGCGGCGGCAATATTCGCGCGCTTCGGCTTCCGAAGGCGCATGGTCAGGAATGGCGTACTCCGGCGGCAGCGCACTCCATGCGGAGGAGAGCGGCGCAGTCGGGGGATGGATGGCAGCAGTCATCAACAAATGTTCAATAAATTCAAATTGTCATCCTGAGCGAAGCGAAGGACCTATGTACTTGAATTTTTCTATGCATGAGGTCCTTCGCTTCGCTCAGGATGACAACCCAAAACCTATGTCCCGAATTTACGGGGACGCGACGCTAGTGACCTGGGATAATCGCAGTCTTGATATCCCCGTTGCGGTTCAGCATGTGGCGCAGCACATCGTGCAAACGCGAAAGTGGCGCTTCGCCGGTAATGTAGTCCGTGCCGAGGACCTTCTTCTCGGCAATCAGACCGAAAGCCCGGCGCACCGTCTCCGGGGTGTGATGGAAAGTCGCCTTCAAAGTGATTTCCGAGTAGTGCAGGCGGTTGGTGTCCAGCTGCACCTTGGTTCCTGCAGCACACCCGCCGAAGAAATTCACCGTGCCGCCCTTGCGAACCATCTGCACAGCCCATTCCCAGGCTTCCGGGCGGCCCACGGCTTCGATTGCCACATCCGCGCCGCGCCTTTCCGGACTTAACTCGCGCACCGCCTCTACCGGATCTTTCACCTTGGTAATCTGCACGACCTCGTGCGCACCCTTTTTGCGCGCCAGGGAGACCTGCGAATCGCGTTTGACGACCGCAATCACATTGCAGCCGATGGCTTTGGCCACCTGCACAAACATCAGACCGATCGGTCCGCCGCCAATAACCGCCACGGTGTCGCCGATCTCGACTCCGGTTTCATGCAGGCCACGGAGAACGCAGGCGAGCGGCTCGGTCATCGCGGCATCCTCGAAGCTCACATTCGAAGGCACGACGAGCATATTGGCTTCCACAATGCGCCGCGGAATTCGGATGTACTCGGCGTAAGCGCCATTGTTGAACAGCAGATCTTCGCAGAGGTTTAACTGGTGTTTGGAGCAATAGAAGCACATGCCGCAGGGAGCCGAGTTGAGCGCGACCACGCGCATGCCCTTCTTGAAGCCGCGCACGCCCTCTCCGACTTCCTCAACCGTGCCGGCCAGTTCATGCCCGAACAACGCCGGCGGCACAATCATGCGGGCGTGATAGCCCCGCTGATACACCTTCAAATCCGTGCCGCAGGTGAGCGCCACGTGGACCTTTACCAGAACTTCGCCGTCACCCACACGCGGGATCGGCACTCTTTCGATCTTGATGTCTTCTTTGCCGTAGAGAACGGCAGCCGTCATCTTGCCAGTCACAGTTGATGTCCTTCCCACGCCCTCCACCCCATCACGCCAAAACCCGCGTGCTGGGGGCCCCGACGCTGCCCGGCTGGATGACGATCTTCATCGAGTCCGGTTGAGGATGGGCAGCCAGATTCAGCGCTTCCACACCGCTCTGTAGCGGGAAACGGTGGCTGATAAGCCGTTCCAGATCCATTTCACGGTTCATGACGAACCGCACTGACTCCTCCTGCAATTCAACCGATGCACTGTAGGAACCCAGCAAAGCCTTTTCGTCCACGCACACGGCGGCCGGGTCAATCGTGACCTCGCCCCGCACCGTCTGCGCAAAGAGCAGCACCCGACCTCCCGGACGCGTCGCATCCATGGCAGGCCGGATCAGGCCGCTCCCGCCGACTGCCAAAATCACAGCGTCAGCCCCGCGCCCTTCCGTCATTCCGCGCACAGTTTGCCCGGCGTCAGCCTTGGAAGCGTCAATTGTCAGTTTCAGTCCGAAGCTATTTGCTATTGTAAGCCTCGCCGGATGCAAATCGGAAGTAATCACACCAGTCCCCGCCCGCTTCGCCAGAGTCGCAAGGATCAGACCAATGGGACCCTGCCCAATCACCAGCACGGTCTCCCCCGCTTGCAGACGAAGGGTCTCAATACCTTTGATGCAGGTATTCACCGGCTCGACAAAACATGCCTGCTCAAAACTGATGCCGTCCGGGATGCGGACTGTTCCCTTTTCGACAATCCAGTCCATCACCCGGACGTATTCCGCAAATCCTCCACCCGACGGCTCGAACCCAGCCGTACAACCAACTTTCTTGTAGGTGACGCACTGCGCGAAGGTTTTGTGGCGGCAGTAATAGCATTCTCCACACGGGATGTGATGCAACACCACCACGCGTTCGCCGAGGCTGAACTTGCGAACGCCTTCCCCCACTTTCGCGATCACGCCCGCGGTTTCGTGGCCAAAAATACGCGGCGCGGAGTGGGAGCCGGTCGCGATCTTCTTAAGATCGGTCCCGCAGATCCCGCAGGTGTGGACTCGAACCAGAATCTCCCCGGGCCCAACTTCAGGCACAGGCACTTCTTCGAGGCGCACGTCGTTCACGCCGCGATACACGGCGGCCCTCATCGTGGAAGGAATCTCGTGCCTTTCGCTTTCAACGGTTAGTGTCCGAGCAATTGCCATAGCAGACTCTATTGTTTCCCCGATTGCTTCGATTCGGCCACCAAAGACTCACCCGGCAAGGTCTGACGACCGCGAGTCTCGCGATCGAGGTAATTCGCGAGCGCGCCGCAAAGAGCCCGGCTTGCCTTGGAACTGTTCCGCGCCAGCGCAATGGTCGTTCCCCACAGCCACGGGCGCAGCGCAACATGTAACCCAAACGTTACGGAATGAAAGCTGCCGTCGTCCCCCACAAAGCGATGCATTGCCGGCAGGCTGAAATCGGCGGCGTCGGAGATGGCTTTCAAAGCTCCAAACTCGATTCCCCGCGCCTGCGCTCCTTGCGCCACGGCTGCGGCTTCCATGTCCACCGCACTCGCGCCATAAGCTTTGCCTAATCGAATTTTCTGCTCATTGTCGGCTACGGTCGCGGAACTTACCAGTATTCCCTTGCCCGAGCCGACTTCTGTTCGGACGCCATCGGCAGCATTGATCACCGTGCGCGGCTCAAGCACATGTCCGACCTGCAGCGAACCATCCAGCGCTCCGGCAAAGCCGACTGAAATCACCCGCGCGGGGTTAACTTCCCTAATCACCGCCTCGGTTGCGCGGCGCGCAGCTTCGGCTCCAATTCCGCCGCATACGAGAGCTGCCTCGCCCTTTTCAAAAAGAAGATATCGTCGTCCGCCATGTTCCATACTTCTAACATTAGCGCTGACCTTCCAGCTTCGGATCAGCGGCCGAACTTCTCGTTCCATCGCCGCAATGATCGCAATCCTAGACATAGCCGTTCGCGCGAAACCACTCCACCGACCGCCGCAGCGCTCCATCCACTGGAACCGTCCGCCAGCCCAGTTCCCGTTCCGCTTTCGCTGAACTCACAAACATCATCTTGCGCGCCAGGCGCACGGCGTCAATCGTCGTACGCGGCTCACGGCCCAGAAGCCGGCCCATCACCATCTCGTAGAAAACTCCACCCGCCAGCGCAACCATGTACGGCACCTTCACGGTCGGCGACGGCAATCCCGTGATCGCGGCCAGCCGGTCCAGAATCTGCTTCAGCGTCAGATTCTCTCCGCCCAGGATGTAGCGCTCACCCGATCTTCCCTTCTCCAGCGCCTGCACATAACCGCGGGCGCACTCGGTCGCATCCACCAGGTTCAAGCCGGTTTCCACGTACGCCGGAAATTTTCGCTTCAAGAAATCCACGACGATTCGCCCGGTCGGAGTTGGCTTGATATCGCGTTCGCCGATCGGCGTCGTGGGATTCACGATCACCACATCGACTCCGGATCTCGCCGCCTCGATTGCTACTTGCTCTGCCATAAACTTCGAACGCTTGTAGTGCCCGATCATATCCGCCAGCGACACCGGACTGTCTTCGTCCGCCACCGCGTTCGTGTGGGGACGGGCGCCCTCGCCCGTCCATGCCGAGCGCAGCTCGGCAGCTGCGTGGTTCGAGACAAAGCCCATGGTCGCCACACTCGACGTGTAAACAACACGCCGTACGCCTTGCTTCCGCGCCGCTTCGAGCAAAGAACGCGTGCCCTCGACATTCGAGCGATACATCTCGTTGGGATCGCGCACCCACAGCCGGTAGTCCGCCGCAACGTGAAACACGACGTCGCAACCAGCAAGCGCCTTGGCAATCGAAGCCGGGTCGCGCAGATCGCCGACCGCTCGGTCCGCATTCAGGCCGTCAAGGTTGCGCAGATCGCTCGTAGGCCGCACCAGCAGCCGCAACTCGGCTCCCTGTTCCGCCAGGACGCGCGCAACATGACTCCCCAGAAATCCGGTGGCACCGGTGACGAAAGCTTTCAAAACCAGATCCCAGTTCTCGGTTCTCAGTTCTCAGTGTTTGGTCTAGTTTGACTCAACTGTTCAGGCAATCCCTCATCTGCTCTCGAGACCAAGATCAGATCCTCTGTAACATCCGGATCGCGCAGAAATGCCCTGCCAAAAGCCGTTGGTTCCAGAATCATTACCCCGCCGCCAAACTTCTCCACGTACCAAGTAATCTCAGGATCGTCTATCGATGACTCAGCCACGAACTCTACTCGGCCCGGCTCTCCGTGGAATCTCACGCAGTCGCCTTTCCGTACGTCTTCGCCGGTCATGTACTTAAACGGCATAAACTGAGAACTGAGAACTAGTTTGTATTCTTCTCCGCCATCACCTTCGAATAGGTCGTGAGCGCGATCAGCGGGAAATACTCGCGGTACAGGTGGTACATCAGATAGAACACGCGCGGGAAACCGGTTCCGGTGTAGAAAGCCTCGTCCCAGGAACCGTCTTTGTTTTGCGTGCGCAGAAGATACGCCATGCCGCGGGCCACGCATTCGCTGCGCGTGTCGCCTACGGCCAGCAATCCCATGATTGCCCAGGCGGTCTGCGAAGCCGTGCTGTCGCCTTGCCCTCGAAGGTTGGGATCGTCATAGGCTCCCACCGTCTCGCCCCAGCCACCATCGGCATTCTGCACCGATCGCAGCCACTCCGCCGCCTGCTGGATCATGGGGTCGTTACGATCCACGGCCATCGCTTCCAGACCGCGCAACACCTGCATCGTGCCGTAGATGTAGTTCACGCCCCAGCGTCCGAACCAGCTTCCGTCCGGCTCCTGCTGTTTGCGAATGAACTTGATCGCCCGTTTCACCGCCGGATGGTTCTGGTCGTATCCATAGGTTGCAAGACACTCCAGAATCCGGCCCGTGATGTCGACGGTTGCAGGATCGAGCATGGCGTTGTGATCGGCAAAGGGTACGTACTGGAACACCATGCGGTCGTTGTCCTTATCGAACGAAGCCCAACCTCCATCCTTGCACTGCATCGACAAAATCCAATCAATCGCCCGTTGCACGGACTCCCTCTGGTAGCGCCCGTTCGAATGTTCGACCCGGCTCAGCGCCAGGCAGACCATGGCACTATCGTCCACATCGGGATAGAACTCGTTGTTGAACTCGAAGTACCAGCCGCCCGGTTCGCCTTTCGGATTCTTGATCTTCCAGTCTCCGGGCTTGCGCACCTGTTTCTGCAGGATCCAGTCAGCGCACTTCACCAGCCGCGGATCGGTCGCCGGAACCCCCGCTTCGGCCAAGGCAAACAGCGCGTACGCCGTATCCCAGACCGGAGACATGCAGGGCTGCATGCGGAACGTGTCGCCCTCCTCGATCCCGAGCTTTTCGAATTCGTCGAGCGCGCGGATAAACTGCGGATCGTCCACCGAATACCCGAGGCAGCGCAACGCGATGATTGCGTTCAGCATCGAGGGATAGATCGCTCCCAGGCCGTCGCTCATCTCGAAGCGCTCCAGCATCCACTTTTCCGCCTGCCGCAGAGCAATCGAACGCAGCGGACGGATGTGCACACGTTCTGCCCAGTGGGCGATTCGATCCAGCACCAAGAAGAAATTGCGCCACGAAATCCGCTTCTTGGCCCAGTGCAGATGCATGCGCGACTTGTCGCGCCCGCCGACAAAGAGCTCTTCCACTCCCATTTCGTCGGGAATCTTCTTGAATGGCTTCTTGGCGTAGCAGATCGAGAGCGGCACCAGGATGGCGCGCGACCACGAAGAAATCTCGTAGATATTGAACCAGAACCAGTTGGGAAACAGCACGATCTCCGGCGGAACCGCTGGCACCGCATCGTAATCGTATTGCCCAAAGAAACAGAGATAGATCTTGGTAAATGTATTGACTTCGGTCACGCCACCCATTTCGAGAATCTTTTTGCGGGCGCGTGCCAGCGCGGGATGATCCGTCGTGAATCCAGCCAGTTTCAGCCCGAAGTAGGCCTTCACCGAAGCGCTGATGTTGGAAGGGCCGCCGGCGTAGACGCTCCAGCCCCCGTCTTCATTCTGGTGGTTCAGGATGTAGCGAGCGGCCTTGTCAAAGCGAGCCTGGCTGCCCGTGCCGAGCAGCGTGTGGAGCAGGATGTAATCGGATTCGAGGGTGGTATCGGCTTCCAGTTCTCCGCACCAGTAACCCTGTTCGTGCTGCTGCGAGAAAAGATACTTGCGAGCCGCATCGACGGCTACCGCCACCCGGCTCCCCAGGTCGTCAATCTTTCCAAATCGCATCTGCGGCGCAGAGGCCGAACTGTGGGGGGAGGATTCTTCCATCTACAACTCCACGGCGACGGCCGGTGCTGCGGCAATCGTTTCCACGATCTCCGGCGGCAATCCAAAGCGCACATTTTCCGGCATAATCTCCAATTCCTGCACGTCGCCAAAGCCCTGTCCCGCCAGGTACTCCACCACTTCCTGCACCAGATGTTCTGGAGCCGAGGCTCCTGCGGTCAGGGCCACCGTCTTCACGTCATTCAACCACTGTGGCCGAATGTTGCGACAATCATCAATTAGATGCGCCGGGGTGCCCAAACTGCGCGCAACTTCCACTAACCGCTTGGAATTTGAGCTATTGTCGGAGCCGACCACCAGCAGCAAATCGGCGTCGGAGGCCACGTGCTTCACGGCAACCTGCCTGTTTTCCGTGGCATAGCAGATGTCCTGCGCCGCTGGGCCTTTAATGTTCGGGAACCGCTTCCGCAGCGCGCCGATAATGTCGCGCGTCTCATCCAGGCTGAGCGTCGTCTGCGTCAAGTACGCGACTCGGTTGGGGTCGGGCAACGTCACCGACGCAACTTCCGCGGGCGATCCCACTACCTGAGTCACCGTGGGCGCCTCGCCGAGCGTGCCAATCACCTCGTCATGATCGCGATGGCCGATCAGGATCAGCGAATAGCCTTCCTTGGCGAACTTCACCGCCTCCACGTGTACCTTGGTGACCAGCGGACACGTCGCATCGATCACGCGCAACTTCCGCAGCTTGCTGGCCTCGCGCACTTCCGGAGAAACGCCGTGGGCGCTGTAGATGACGCGTTCGCCCTCGGGCACTTCGTCCACGTTGTCGACAAAAATTGCGCCCTTCTGTTGCAGTTCCTCAACCACGAAGCGGTTATGGACGATTTCCTTGCGCACATAAATCGGCCGCCCAAACGCCTCCAGCGCAATCCGGACAATGTCGATGGCCCGCACCACTCCAGCGCAGAATCCACGCGGCTTCAATAGCAGTAAGGTCTTCGTGTGTAAGTTCCGAGTCTCAGGCAAGTCGTAGCCCCCACCCCACTAGGGTACACTTCTTCATTTAGAAAAGATGCTGTAAGGGTACCGAAAGATGCACCCTCAGGTCAATGTAAGCCTTTGAGGCTGTGAGGATTAGCAGCGGGCGGGGAAAAGGGGAGGGTGAACGGGACACCATCCACCGCGCGTGTCTTCACCAGATCCGGCGCACACCATACTGATCGAAGATTTTCTCGTTGCTGACGATGAACAGTTTTTCCATCTCAGCCTGCGCGATCAGCATGCGGTCAAACGGATCCTGGTGAGGTCCGGGCAGCATCCCGGCGCGGATTCCGTGGTCCGATGACACAGGCAAACTTAGGAAGTTCTCCTGTTCAAGGTATCCTCCAAAGTTCTGTACCAACTCGGAGCCGCTGGGCAGCCTTCCCAATCGGAATTTTGTGGAAATCTCCCAAGCGGACGCGGCGCTGACAAAAACGCTGCTGTCCGGCTGGGCAATCAGTTTTCTGCACGACTTGGGCAGCGCGGGATCGTCGCTGTACCACCACAGCAAAGCATGCGTGTCCAGCAGAAGGCGCACGCTATTGCCCCCATGCGTCAAGCTCTTCCGCAGGCAACGGATCGAAGAACTCAGGTCCGACCTTCAGCTTCCCGCGTAAGGCGCCGGGCTTCCGCTGGCCTGTCTTGTCACCAATCGCGACTAGACGCACCACCGGCTTCTTCCCGCGAGCGATGACAATCTCTTCGCCCCGGCAAGCCCTCTCAATCAGCCGCGAAAGTTCGGTCTTGGCTTTGTGGATGGTGATGGTTTCCATGAAACTATATTAGCTAACTTTGCTTAGCTAAGTCAAGAGCGACGGGCGGAGAAAAGAGAGTGCAGTTCCCGCTGAATGACCACGCGCTGCAATCGCGTGGTGCGGATGTGCTCGTGCTGTAGAAGCACTCTTAACAACCCCAATTCTAATGGCGTATGCTATGCACACTCATGAGATTACTAGGACGGATTCTGGCCACGGTAGTAATCACGCTGGGAGTGATCGCTTTGGGAGCGTTCTGGGTGGCTCGGGTCGCTCTTTCTTTCGATGCGGCGAGGAAGGCTCCGCCGGTCGCCAGAGTCATCCCAACCGACCTAAAAGACCTGTCGGTGTCACAGGTCCCGGGAACTAAGGTCTCGTATGTCGGTTATGAGTTTGAGATACCGTGGACCGATCTCGACGAGACCCGGACTAGGTCAGTGCCCAAAGATAATCCTTACATGGTCGGCCTGGTTTTCCGGTCAGGCTTACAGTTGATAGTGAGCGCTAGCCCACCGCGCATGCTTCCAAACGAATTCGCCCGGGAATGGAAGGTCTCACCGCAGAAGCTCGAATCGGTCTTTGGACGCGGGGCCGCGCAGTCGGACTACAGCTTTCTTGAAAACCTGTACGAGTTTACTCCGGACAAGATGCACCGCTGGGCTTTGTCCCCGAGTGTGCTCTACCGCGAACAGATGTTGCTCATGTTGAAGACTACTGTCTTGTCTGGGCTCTCCGCCGATACTGGGATCTTCAATATCCAGAATCAAGGTTATCGCGGGTTCCAACTGGGCGATCCGCAAGCTCACCCGCGCAGGGTTGCAGTGCAGCTTTATTCCGACGAGGGCAGCATCGAGTTAACTTTCGCGGGCAGCGACGGGCGGGGACCAGTCGCGGTTACGCAGCCCGAACTCAATCGCATCGTGCAGTCCTTGCGCAAGGCTCCTCAGGATGGGGCACGGCTACACAAATTAGACGGGAACTGAATCTGCTTTCCGCCGCGCACCTGGGAGCCGCTCTTTCGCGCCTCCCTACTCACCCATTCGCCTTGATCATCTGCTCGGCATGCTTGCGCGAAGTCTCGGTCAGCTTGGCTCCGGACAGCATGCGCGCCACTTCTTCGGTGCGCTCTTCGCCGGTGATCTGGCGGACGGTGGTCTTGGCGCGGCCTCCGGATTCGCGTTTCTCGATCACGTAGTGATGATCGGCAAAGGTTGCGATCTGCGGCAGGTGGGTGACGCAGAGCACCTGATTGCCTTTGGAGAGCGCCTTCAATTTTTTCCCCACGGCCTCGGCGGCGCGGCCTCCGATGCCGGTATCGATCTCGTCGAAAACTAATGTGCGCTGCGCCGCCGCCGACTGCTTTTTCCCCGCCGGATTCGTCCCGGCTTCGACGCTCGCCTTCAGCGCCAGCATGACGCGCGAAAGTTCGCCGCCCGAGGCGATCTGCTCCAGCGGGCGCATCGCCTCGCCCGTATTGGTCGTAATGCGGTAGATCACCTGGTTGATGCCAGAAGACGACCAATGCTCCTCGGCTTCGTCCTCTTCGACCGCGATGCGAAAACTGGCGCGCATGGCGAGGTCGTTGATCTCGGCCTCGACCAGCTTCTCTAATTTCCGTCCCGCCTCCGAGCGTTTGCGCGAGACCCCGCGAGCGGCTTTGCGATACTCTCCGCCCGCCACGGCCAGCATCGCCCGCAGTTCAAGTAATACTTGATCCTTGTTCTCCATCTCTGGGAGTTTGCGCCGGATCTCCTCACCGAAGGCAATTGTTTGATCAAGCGTCGGCCCGTACTTGCGTTTCAAACGATCCAGCAAGGCCAGGCGCTCTTCGATTTCGGCGAGACGCTCGGGCGAAGCCTGGATTCCACCGGCATAATCGCGCAGCGTCGCTCCCACATCTTCGACGCTGATGCGCGCCGACTCCAAAGCCGCAAGCGCTTCCCGAAACTTCGGCTCATAACGCGCCAGTTCCTCCAGATGCTTCTGCGCGGTGCGCAGGCTCGACGAGGTGGAGGCGTTGCCCTCATACAGCAGGTCGAAGGCATTGATGGCCGCGCCGTAAATTTTCTCGGCATTGGCTAAAACGCGCTTCTCGGCTTCCAGTTGCTCGTCTTCTTGCGGACCATCGCCCGCCCGCAGACGCGCCTCTTCGATTTCGCGACACTGGAAGTTCCACAGGTCCAGCAGCCGCATGCGATCCTGCTCGTCGTGTTCAAGTTCCGCGATGCGTCCGCGAATCTGCTTCCAGTGCGCGAACGCGGCGGATACTTCCTTCAACTCGACTCCGGCGTAAGCATCGAGCAGGTCCTGCCGCGCCGCGGCATCGAAGTTCACGATCGATTCATTCTGCGCGTGGATCACCGCCAGGTGAGGCGCAATCTGTTTCAGCACAGCCACGGTCGCGGGCTGATTATTGACAAAGACTCGCCCCTTGCCGCCGGGAGCAATCTCGCGCCGCAGAATCAGCGAGCCGTTCTCCGCATCCAGACCGTTGGTCTCGAGTATTCCTTCGATGGAACGCGCAGCGGCTCCGTCGCTCTCGAACACGGCAGCGACCACCGCCCGCTCCGCACCGGTGCGGATCACGTCGGAGGACGCCTTTTCCCCCAGCAGCAATCCCAGCGCGTCAATCAGAATGGACTTCCCCGCCCCCGTCTCGCCGGTCAGAAGATTCAGACCGGACGCGAATTCGATCACGACATTGTCGATCACCGCGTAATTTTCGAGTCGAAGTTCGGCCAGCACAAGGGTCCTGCGATCTTAATTTAGGACGATCTTTAATCTACGACGATCTGTAATTTACGCGCAGCATAGCACAGACCACCCCAGCGGGGCCGCGCGAAACCAGTCCAGTCTGCCCCGTTCCCAAAGTTGCACTAAAGTTTATGACGAATGCACTTCCGATTTTGCCTCGCAAGCGAGCGCTTCTTGAAGATGTATCCATGCGATTCTTCCCCCTAATCGTAGTCGCAGGGCTGCTCTTTTGTCTGGCGCCTGCGTCCGCCTGGGCGCAACAACTTCAATGTAACCCTTGCAATCATGGTTTCGGCCAGGTGCAGGTCGGCAATTCCAGTTCCTACTCCATCCAACTCACCAACACTGGAAGAAAACCGCTGAGTATCCTTTCCAAATCGAAACGGGGGAGCGCTTTCTCATTTGGCCATTTCCCTTTGCCGGTGAAGATCAAGCCCGGGGCGAGCATCCAGTTGCCCGTTATTTTCACGCCGACAGCCAAGGGGTGGACCGATGGCAGCCTCACTCTTGCAAGTAACGCCCTGAACTCCCCTCTTAGCATGCATGTCGCGGGGACCGGCGTCGCCAACGCGAGCCCGCAACTGGGGGTCTCCCCTGCGACCCTCAGTTTCGGTAACGTCACGGTGGGATCGAGTGCCAGCCTGCAGGCTACGCTCACGGCTTCAAACGCTGCCGTAACCATTTCGTCGGATCAATCAACGAGCTCGGAGTTTGCCATACTCGGGTTGAATCTTCCGGTCACGGTTCCGGCCGGAAAGAGCATTTCCGTCACCATTCAATTCACGCCGAACGCCTCCGGCACAGCCCCCGCCAAAGCGGGATTCATCAGCAATGCCGTGAACTCACCAACGGTGGAACAGTTGACTGGTACGGGCGTGGCTAAGGGTTCCCATACCGTCGATCTTTCCTGGAATCCGGGAGACGGGAACGCAGTGGGATACAACGTGTACCGCGGCACCGCCAATGGAGGCCCCTACCACATGATCAATACCGCGCTGGATGCCTCGACCAACTACACTGATAATGCCGTGGTCTCCGGGGCAACCTACTATTACGTCGCAACTGAGGTAGACAGCCAAGGTCAGGAAAGCGGCTATTCCAATGTAGGGCAGGCAGTGATTCCGAACCCGTAGCCGTCAACGCCCACCCAACCGCTGCAGGCGTCTGTGGGAAGGACGACAGACACAGCCAATTCCGCCGCCCGCGCGGCGAGCAACGCAGACCCAAGCAACCAAACACCGCATTGACCGATGCGATACCCTGGCGGAGCACGCCGTCACGCTAGTCTATAATCTCAAACAGGGTTCTCCCGAAACCGATGCATCTTTCTTCCGTCCTCCTGTTGTTTGTCGGCGGCGAAATCGTTGATCTCGTCCTTCAGACCGGTCCGGTCGCCAAGGCCGTGCTTCTCCTGCTGATCGCGTTCAGCGTGCTCTCTTGGGCTGTGATTCTTTCCAAGTGGCGGCTGATCCGCCGCGCGCGCGGGCAGAGCGGACGCTTCGTCCGCGCCTTCCGCAAGGCGAAGCGCCTGCAGGACATTGCCTCGGTTGCCGAACAGTTCCGTCCCAGCCCGCTGGTTGGAGTGTTTGCAGGCGCCGTCGAGGAGTTCAAACGCCAGATGGGAATGACGGGTGGTGTCCACAACTTCGTGGCCATTCAGCGCGCCATGCAGATCGCGTCTTCCGAGGAGATCACCCGCCTCGAACGCAATGTCCCGTGGCTGGCGATTACGGGCGTCGTTACGCCGTTTATTGGACTGTTCGGAACCGTCTGGGGAATCATCGACGCCTTCCACGGACTGGGCACGGCTGGCGCAGCGACTCTGCGCGCGGTCGCTCCTGGAATTTCTGAAGCTCTGGTTACCACCGCTGCCGGCCTGGCCGCAGCCATCCCGGCGGTGATTGCTTACAACCTCATCATTAGCTCCATTCGTGAAATGGCTTCGCGCAACGACGACTTCACGCTGGAGATGCTTAACATGGTTGAGCGACAAGCGCTCGAGCTCCAACAAACGCCACCGGTCACCGAGGCGCGCCGCTGATGGCCTTCACTTCCGCCAACGGACGCACCCAGACCGCGCTCTCCGACATCAACGTCACGCCCCTGGTGGATGTCGTGCTGGTGCTGCTCATCATTTTCATGGTGACCGCGCCAGTGCTGCAGTCCGGGATCGAAGTCAACGTGCCCCACACCCGCACGGTCAAAGAGATCACCGAAGAACGGCTGGTCATCAGCATCGACAAATCGCAAAAAGTTTTTCTCGGCAACGATCCCATCAACATCAACCAGATCGGAGCGCGCCTGAAGCAGAAGATTCGCGATCCGCAACACCAGTCGATCTATTTGCGCTCCGACGAAGATGTTCCGTTTGGCGCCTTCGCCACCGTGATGGACGCCATTAAGCAGGCGGGCATCAGCAACGTGAGCATCGTTACGCAGCCGATGGATACCCATGGCGGCCATCACTGATATTGACATGCATGATATTGACATCGACATCTATTCCGAACACGGGCAACTGCGCCGGCCTCTGGCCTGGTCGCTCGGCCTGCATCTCGGATTCGCAGCGTTCGTCGTGCTCTACGCCATGTTTATTCACAGCTTCCGTGGTGAAGGCTGGGGCAGCGGCGGCGGCGGGGAAGCCATGGGAGCGACGCTCGTGAGCGCGGTTCCATTGCCCGCCAATCCCGCGCCGACAGAAAATGTGCTGGCCACGGAATCCAAGGGACTTTCGAAGTCGCAGCCCACGGTTCAGGAAAAGGAACCGGAGGCGATTCCGATTCCCGACAAGAACACGAAGACAAAAGTGAAACCCGCACCGCAGAGCGCGACTCAGCGCAAGGCGCAACCAGAGCCGCCCGAGTCGAACCAGATTCCGTACGGAGAGGGTGGTCCGGTTAGCAAGATGTACAGCATGAGCGCGGGCGGCGCCACGGGCGCATTTGAATTTCCGGGAAGCGGTGGCGATTTCGGCACGCGCTATGCTTGGTACGTGCGGGTGATTCAGCAGAAGGTTCAAGAGAACTGGCTGAAGTACGAAGTGGATCCGCGTATCACCGAGGCGCACCGAGTCTTCTTGATTTTTGATGTCATGCGCGATGGCCATCCCACCAACGTGCAGGTCGAACAGTCCAGCGGTGTACCTTCGCTCGACCAGTCGGCGGTTCGGGCGCTCCAGCGCATTGATACTTTTGGTCCTCTGCCATCGGACTATTCAGGGAATAAGATTTCAGTGGAGTGGTGGTTCGACTACAGCAAGAAATAGAGGCGTCAATGAAGCGCTTTTTGTACTGCTTTCTTCCGTTCATTTTGTTGGCCTCAGGGGCGGCCCAAGACTGGGTCCGCGGCGGCACCGGGCTCGGTGTCGAGAGAGTGCGCCTGGCCGCGTCCGACTTCAAGTCATCGACCACCGACGCCAAGAACGCCGAACTGCTGAAGACCTTCAACGACACGCTCTGGAACGATCTCGACAACGCCGGAATCTTCGATCTTGTTTCCAAGAGTTTTTATCCGCTACAGGAGCCGGGGCAACCGTCCGAGATCAACTTCCCGGCATGGAGTTCCCCTCCGCCCAACACCTCCATGCTCGCTTTTGGCAACCTGGGCGCAGCCGCCGGCAAAGTCACGGTGCAGGGCTGGCTCTACGACGTCAAGAATGAGAAGTCGCCGCAGGTACTCGGCAAGCAGTACGTCGACAACTCGACAAGCGACGCGACGCGTGTAATCGCGCACAAGTTTGCCGACGAAATCATCTTTCGCCTGGGCGGAGGCGTAGCCGGGATCGCCGAAAGCAAGATCTACTTCGTCAGCGAGCGCACCGGCCACAAGGAAATCTGGGTGATGGACTACGATGGCGCCAACCAGCAGGCGATCACGCACCTGGGCAGCATTTCACTGTCGCCACGCATCTCGCCCGATGGCTCGCGGCTGGCGTTCAGCTCGGTTACGAAGAGTGGTTGGGAAATCATGATGTACTCATTCGATCTCAACCGCATGGTCAGCTTCCCGCGTTTTGGAGGTATGAATCTTTCGCCTTCATGGTCGCCCGATGGCAAGATCGCGTTCTCGTCTTCGCGAAACGGCTACCCCAACATTTTCGTCGTAGACGCGTCCGGAGGTAACTCGCGCCGCCTGACCAACGATCAGGGGCCGGACGTTTCGCCGACATGGAATCGCAAGACCGGCTCCCAGATCGCCTTCGTCAGCGGACGCACTGGCCTGCCGCAGATCTATACCATGGAAGCCGACGGTACCAACGTGCAGCGCCTTACCGATCAAGGCTACGCGGTTTCTCCCAACTGGTCGCCGAACGGACAATTTCTGACTTTCTCCTGGATGCGCAAATACGGGCCGGGAGAACCGGGCTCCAACGATCTTTACTTGATGGACGTCGCCAGCAAGCAGTGGGTGCAACTCACGCACGACTCGGGTCGCAACGATTATCCCTGCTGGTCGCCGGATGGGCGGCACATCGTGTTTCAGTCCCACCGCTCGGGCAGCGACCAGATATGGACCATGCTGGCGGACGGCACAAATGTGAAGCAGTTGACTTCTAAGGGCGCCAACACGCAGCCCAACTGGAGTTGGAAGTAGATCGGTTTTGAAAACTTAGTTTTGAAAAGAAGCACGGTTTTGCGGCTGGCCCAGAGTGCGCCCTGCCGTGAATCTGCAAATTGCACGCCACAACGCGGGCGCACAGAAACAGGAGGAATCAAATGAGAATGACAATAACGATGAAGAGATTGGGCACCCTGGTATTCACACTCGGCACGATCATGTTCCTGGGCGCATGCGCGAAGAAGGTCGCGCCGCCGCCGCCCCCGCCGCCACCCGCCCCGACGGCTCCCACGGCGTCGCTGTCGGCGAACCCGAATACTATCGACCAGGGCCAATCCACAACGCTGACCTGGCAGACCACGAACGCAACCGACGTCAGCATCGACGGAATTGGCGCGGTGGAAACGGGCGGCTCGCGCCAGGTGACTCCGAGCGACTCAACCACCTACCATCTCATCGCGAAAGGCGCCGGCGGAACCCAGGACGCCACCGCTCGCGTGACCGTCAACGCTGCGCCAGCACCGCCGCCGTCAACGGCTCCTTCCGCTACGGAAGAGCAACTCTTCTCGCAAAATGTGAAGGACATTTACTTCGATTACGACAAGTACGATGTGCGCGCGGACCAGCAAGGCTCGTTGCAGGGCGATGCGCAGTTCCTGCAGCAGCATCCCAACATCCACATCACGGTCGAAGGACACTGCGACGAGCGCGGCTCGACCGAATATAACCTGGCCCTGGGCACCAATCGTGCGGACACAGTTAAGAATGCGCTCATCCAGGCTGGAGTCGGCGGCGATCGCATCAAGACCATCAGCTATGGCAAAGAGAAACCGTCCTGCACCGAGTCGGACGAAAGTTGCTGGCAGCAGAATCGGCGCGGACACTTCGTGTACGAAAAATAAAAAAATAAATTGAGGGCGGCTGCGGCCGCCCTTGATTTCTCAGGTTCCGCCCGCTGGACCCCCAGCGGGTTTTTGACATCCAATAGGTTAACTATGAAATCGAATCGCATTCGGCTCGTTCTCGTGCTGTTCTTGGCGCTCTTCCTCACTCTCTGGATCGCTCCTGCCTACGGCGCCAGCAAGGAAATCATCGAACTGCAAACGCAGGTCAGCCAGTTGCAGCAGCAGATGACCCAGATGAAGCAATCCTTTGACGAGCGCATGGGCGTCATGAAGAATCTGCTCGAAAAGAACACCGACGCCGCCAACAAAGGAACCGCCGCGATCAACGAGTTGCAAGCTTCCATCAACAAACAGCAGCAGGATCGCGCCGGGCAGGTCGACCAGATCTCCGGCCAGATTCAGGCGCTGAACGACACCATGGACGAGCTCAAGGTCCGCCTCGCCAAGCTGAGCAAGCAATTCGAGGATATGCAGGCGGCGCAGCAGTCGATGGCCGCGCAGCAATCACAAGCGCAGCAGCAGGCCCAGGCGATCGCTCAGGCCCCTCCGCCCGACGTGCTCTACAACAACGCCCTGCGCGACTACAACGGCGCGAAAAATGACCTGGCAACCCAGGAGTTCAGCGATTACATCAAGTTCTACCCGAACACCGACCTGGCCGGGAACGCATATTTCTATCTAGCCGAAATTCAGTTCAAGGGCGGCGATTATGCGAAAGCGGTTGCGAACTATGATCTGGTCCTGCAGAATTTTCCCAGCGGAAACAAGGCTGCCGCCGCACAGCTCAAAAAGGGATACGCACTCCTCGAACTCGGAAAAGAAGACGAGGGCACACAAGAACTGAAGCACGTCATCCAGCGCTATCCCCGCACGAACGAAGCCACGCAAGCCCGGGAAAGATTGCGGAAGGTGGGACCGGCGCCGAAGAGCCATTAGCGGCCATCTAAGTCCACTAGTACCGTGACCGCGTGATGAGTCATACGGTGGAGGGACGGGCGAAGACGCCCCGCTCTCCACCAGCAAGCTTGGATCGACAGCAGTAACCATCACGCGGTCACGGCACCAGTTAACCTAACCAGCCAGCTTTCCCTATCGGCCAGTTGCGTGCATCCATTCCTTTAGATTTGCTACAACGAAAAAACGCGATGCCTGCATAGTGTTTACGTTAGACCCACTTATCCCGTTCTAGAATCCGAGGCAGGAGTTCAGCTAGTGAAAACATTTACACATCGGTCGCTATTGGTTGCCGCCCTTCTAGCTGTCAGGTCAACACGCTACCTAGCCAGGCGCAAACCAAAGTTCTATCGCCCGCGCCCCGCCACCGTGCGGAACTTACCTTCGTTGCTAACCAATCTTCCAACAACATTTCCGCCTACCAAATTAAGCCAAACGGTGGATTGCTGGCGGTGCCCGGCTCCCCCTTCCCGGCCGGAGGCTCACCGAACTCTGTGACGGTTGTCCCCTCGGGCCGATTCGCTTACGTAGCCGATGTGATTCCTGGCGGTGTCATCGGCTACAGCGTAGCTCAGAACGGCGTGGTAACTCCCCTACCGGGTTCGCCTTTCACCGCGCCTACGGGGACGGCGTTTGTAACCACCGACCCGAGCGGTCGATTTCTGTACGCTCTCAACTGCGGGGCGGTCTGCTCGGGAAGCGGTTCAGGAAATGTCGCGGCATACAACATCGATCCGCAGACGGGAGCCTTGACCCCAATTGCAGGGTCGCCCTTTGCCGCCGGACAGTTTCCGTACGCCCTTGCCATCGACCCGACGGGCCATTTTGCCTATGTCGCGAACTACGGCTCCGGAGACGTTTATTCCTTCGCCATCGATAGCCAGAGCGGAGCGTTGACGCAAATTGGATTGCCGGTTGCGGCCGGAACCACGCCCCTTTCCGTGGCGGTCGATCCCTGGGGCCAATATGTGTATACCGCAAACACAGGTTCGAGCGATATTTCGGCCTTCGCAATTAATTTCGACGGTTCCCTCAGCACCGTTGCCGGCTCCCCCTTTGCTGCCGGGGCATTCACAACCGGAATCGCGGCCTCGAATAGAGGTAAGTTCGTGGTTGTCACCGCAGGCCCTGGTGCTTTTGTCTACAACATTGACAACAGCGGAGCCTTGCACCTCGTACCAGGTTCGCCGTTCGCTGCGGGATTGGGCCCGAATGGAGTTTCGATCGATCCCACCGATAGCTTTGTATACATCGTTAACGGTGGTTCTAAGAACGTCTCCGCCTACCATTTCAACGATGGAAACGGAAAATTGACGCCGGCAGCGGGATCGCCGTTTCCCGCCGGAACATTTGCGGCCGGGATCACCACAGCACCGGCGCCGACGCACCAGTGAAGCAATACGGACTTGCAATTTGACGGTGGCTAGAAACAACAAAAGCCGGCCTTGGGGTCGGCTTTCGTTGGATTGCGGCCCGCCGGCAAGCACTGGAGATAGATCTCAAACCCCATTCGCCTCATGCTCGAGCAAGTCGAGGGTTAGAGGCTTTGCTCCGCCGCCTCATTTCGCATCCACCGCAGTCGCCTTTTCTGCCGCAACTCCGCTTGGCCGCAGCGTGACCCAGTCGGTCTGCACGCGATCCCATCCCTGAATCAGGAAGCCGTACGACTCGAATAGCTGGCGGATCTGCGGCCGCTGCCAACCGGCAATCTCTTCCAGGATCGGCACCAGCGTTGCCAGCGCGTTGTCGCCCAGCACCGTCCGCTTCGCGATCTGCGCTACCAGCTTCGATTCCGACACGGCAATGGTGAAGCCGTCGCGCCGGTTCACGTGCAGCATGACGTGAATATCGGAACTGCCGTCGCCAACGTAGACAATATGGTCCGCCGGAATGTCGAGCTCTTCTTCGAGTTGATCCAGCCGCGTGACTTTGCCATAACCGGCCGTAGCTCGCACCAGGCTTTCGATTTCGCCCGAGGCCTTGTACTTGAACTCGGTGCCAAAGATGTGGTCCTGCGGCACGATCCCCTCCAGGGCCGACTGGATCACCTCGACCGGCGATGCCGAGATCACGTAAAAATCAAAGTGGAATCCGTCGATCCGCCGGTCGAGTATCTCGTAAATCTGCTTGATGTTTTCCTTGAGGCGAATGCGCTTCCCCACCTCGAACAGGTCGTCGCGCCGGACGCGCGAACGGAACTCGGGATCATGCAAGAGTAGATAAGAAAGTTCGGCGCCCTGCTGAACCAGGTTCAGCATCGCCATGCCTCTGGCCTTGCGCTCGAATTCCTTCACAGAAATGCCGAGCATCTCGCTCAGTACGTAACCCGTATCATTGAAGGTCAACGTCTGATCGAAGTCGCTCGCAAACAGATAGTGTTTCCGATATTTGCTAACCATGTTCTATTTTAGATTCAAGATCACGTTAATCGACTATTAAATTTACCTATCCTTACTATTACAACAACTTGCAGGTGCTGACGGACATTGCCCGCTGCCAGCTTTCGGCGTAGTCTAACCCTGTAATCATTCTTATTGAAGCACGCACCTCGAAAGGCCTGCCATGCCGAAAAGTGCCAGCGACCATCTTCATAATGATGCCGACCGCGGGAAGGGTTCTCAGGAGCCCGACGAACGCGGCCAAAGCGGCAACAACTCCATGAAAGACCAGCTCGGGCACCGTAACCCCGACCCTCTGCAGGACGGCGCCGATAGCGATTTCCCCGAGCCCGGCCACAGCCCCGAGCACTCGTAGGAGGGAGAGTTAGAGCAGAAGAAAACTGTGTAGTGGAGAGCCGGGCGTCCTCACCCGGCAGGACCCTTCGACTCCGCTCAAGGCAAGCTCGCGAGACGCCCGTCCCTCCACCGAAGCCTGAGTCCTTCCCGTCTCCTCGTACATCTCATTGTTTTGCGTTCCGTATTCCATCAGCATTCCATCAATCTGAAATCATGAGGAAAGAACTATGTCTCGAATGAAGGCTGTCCAAGTCGGCAAAGCGGCCGGTAATTTCGAACTCGTCGAAAGGAACATCCCCGAGCCCGGCCGAGCCCAGGTCAGGATTAAAGTCGAAGCCTGCGGCATCTGCCACAGCGACGCGCTCGTAAAGGAAGGCCATTGGCCCGGCCTCCAGTATCCACGCGTTCCCGGACACGAAATCGCCGGCCGCATCGACGCTGTCGGCGCTGACGTTGCCAACTGGAAACCCGGCCAGCGCGTCGGAGTCGGGTGGCACGGTGGCCATTGTTTCACGTGCGACCCCTGCCGCCGCGGCGATTTCGTTCTCTGCCAGTTCGAAAAAATTACCGGCATCAGCCACGACGGCGGTTACGCGGAATACATGGTTACGCCCGCCGAGGCGGTTGCCGCCATCCCAGACGACATCCCCGCCGCCGAGGCCGCGCCGCTGCTTTGTGCGGGCATCACGGTTTTCAATGCGCTTCGCAACGCGGGTGCGCGCGCTGGCGATCTGGTCGCCGTTCAAGGCATCGGCGGACTTGGCCATCTGGGAATCCAGTATGCGCGACAGATGGGCTTCCGCACTTTCGCCATCGGCCGAGGCAATAACAAAGACAAAGAAGCCCTGGCGCGAAAACTCGGGGCCGCTCACTTTGTGGATACCGCCGCTGGCGATCCGGCCGTAGAACTGCAGAAGTTCGGCGGCGCCCGCGTGATCCTAGCCACCGCGCCTGATTCGAAATCCATTTCCGCGCTGGTCAATGGACTTTCACCGAACGGCAACCTTGTGGTCGTCGGCGCCAGCCCCGAACCCATCACTGTCACTCCTCTCCAGTTGATCGTTGCCAGGAAGTCCATCCACGGGTGGCCGTCGGGATCAGCCAAAGACTCCGAAGACACTTTGCAGTTCAGCGCCCTGTCCGGAGTCCGTCCGATGATCGAGCGCTATCCGCTCGAAAAGGCCGCCGACGCCTATGCACAAATGATCAGCGGCCGCGCGCGCTTTCGCGTGGTGCTGACCATGGGTGCATAGCAATGGGCGCCTAGAGCGGATTCAGAGATCCAACCCACTTTCAGCTCTGCAAACGTCCAATCTATATTCCCTCCTAATCGAAGTGTATGAAAGTCCTAGCACCATGGACCCTAAACAAAACCTCTCCTTTTGCCGATAAGACACTCGGATGGAAGATCTGCCGCCAAAACGCGCCCGAACACGCGGCCTCGTCTACGTCCTTCTTCCCCTGGTCCTGCTTCTCGGCAGCTTCCCCATCCACCGCTCCGCCTGGCAGGGCACCGCCGACTTGCACACCGTGCTTGAGACGATTCTGACCGTACTGGGATTTGTTACGGGTGCAATGGCCTTGGTGCGCTATTACACAAAGAGAAGCGGTAAGTTCTTGTTTCTGGGCACCGGCTTTCTGGGAGGGGCTCTCCTGAATGGCTACCATGCGATGGCCACGTCATCGTTCTTTGCCGGACATATCCCGCCTGCGCTTTCCTCCCTCACCCCGTGGAGCGGGCTCATGTCACGCTTGTTTGTGTCGGTGCTCGTGTGTGCGAGTGTTATGGCATGGAAAAAAGAGATGCTACGGCCGGCAGAGGGCAGAGCCAAGGAGAGCCTTGTCTACTTGCTCGTCGGAACCTGGGTTGTCGTTACCTTTCTCCTGTTTGCGCTGGTGCGAGTGCCTCCTCCCTTCCATCCCAACCACATGGTTCATCGCCCCGCGGACTTCGTTCCAGCTCTTTTTTTCGCTTTGGCGGTTGCCGGGTATTTGTGGAAGGGCTCCTGGAAAACTGACGATTTTGAACGCTGGCTAGTGCTTTCCATGATTCTGTACGAGGTGGGCCACGTGGGGTACATGTCCTTTTACAGCAGGCAATTTGACGCTCAATTTTTTGTCGGTCATGCGCTGTATATTCTGGGACACATCGCGGTGCTGACGGGCCTTCTCATTAGCATGTTCTCCATCTTCAAATCAGAGGCGAGAAGCACAACCAACTTGTTGCAGGCCAACCGGTTGCTGGCGACACAGCTCGATCTGGAACGCCGGTTGGTGTGCGATCTGGAGAAGGCCGAGTATCGGGCGACCCATGATTTTCTGAGCGGCATCCATAACCGGGAAGCGATCATGGAGTTGCTGAACCGGGAGGCTTCGCGTTGTAAACGCACGCTGCAGGAGATGGGCTTGCTGATGGTGGATATCGATCATTTCAAGGCCATCAACGACACTTATGGGCACCCGGTGGGCGACCAGGTGATTAAAGAACTCGCTCTGAGAATGGCCGCGGCGTTGCGACCGTACGATTCGCTCGGACGGTTTGGAGGGGAAGAGTTTCTAATTCTGGTCCCGAATTGCGTACTCAGCGACGCCGTGGCGGTCGCGGAGCGGTTACGTCTCAGTGTTGCGACGGACAAGATGGTGATCGGCCAGTTTGCCATCCCGGTTACCGTCAGCGTCGGGGTCAGCACCATAAAGGGAGCGGCCTTAGACGTGAACCTGGCCTTGCAAACAGCCGATTCCGCCCTGTACGAAGCGAAGAATAAGGGACGAAACCGAGTCGAGTGCTGCGTTCCCTCGAAGCAGGCAAGCGTGCACTTCCTCTAACGCCTTCCGTGCCATCTGTGCGGAAGTCTACTGCAGCTCTTCCATGCACTTTGCCAGCGCTTCCCTGCTCGGCCGTGTTACCGATTCCGGCAAAGTTGCCAGCGGCTCATCGGTGACGTTCAGCATGTCAATAAAGCTCGGCGCATTGGCATTGATGTAGAACACGCCGGTCAGCACTTCGCCTTGCGCATGAGATTCCATCAACCGGCGCACCGCCTGAATCTTATCCGTCGGATCGTATTCCTGCTCCAGCTTCCGCAACCGCAGGCTCGACCCGTCGTGCATCGTGACTTCAATCGTCGTCCCATGATCGTAGTCAACGTTTATTTCCTCAAACGACGGCACAAAACTGATTTCCTGCAGTGGCTCCTCATGAGCCTGCATGTATTTGTAAGACTTAGTCGAGCCCTCATGGTCGTTGAAGGTAACGCATGGCGAAACCACGTCAAGCATCACCGTACCATTGTGAGCGATGGCGGCCTTGAGCATGGTGTGAAGCTGTCGCTTGTCGCCGGAGAACGAGCGGCCCACGAACGTGGCTCCCAGCTGGATGGCCATGGCGCAGGTGTCGACCGGAGGCAGGTCGTTCACCACGCCACTCTTCAGCGTCGACCCCAGATCGGCGGTGGCGGAGAACTGGCCTTTCGTCAGACCGTAACAACCGTTGTCCTCGATGACGTAGATGATCGGCAGGTTGCGCCGCATCAGGTGGATAAATTGCCCGGCGCCGATCGAAACCGTGTCGCCGTCGCCGGTCACGCCCAGGGCGATCAGGTTCTTGTTCGCCAGCATCGCACCGGTCGCCACCGAAGGCATGCGTCCATGCACGGAGTTAAAGCTGTGCGACCGGTTCATGAAATATGCCGGGCTCTTCGACGAGCATCCGATGCCGCTGAACTTCGCGACGCGCTCGGGCTGCACGCCCATTTCATACATCGCGTCAATGATGCGTTCGGAAATCGCGTTATGCCCGCAACCGGCGCAGAGCGTAGTCTTCCCGCCCCGATAGTCGATGACTTGCAGTCCAATGCGGTTGGTCTTCGGAGTCGGTGCCGGTGCCGGCGTGTTAGTGGTTGTCGTCCCCATCTTACTTACCCTCCATCATCATGAGTTCGTCGGTCACAGACCGCGCGTCGATTGGCAATCCGTGAATGTGGCAGATTGACCGCAAACGCGGCGTCAATTCCGGCTTGATGTCGAGCTTAAGCAGGCTGGCCATTTGCCCGTCGCGGTTTTGCTCCACCACATACACGCGTTCGTGCTGCTCGATGAAATCGTGGACCTCGCGCGTAAACGGATACGACAGCACACGAAGATAGTCCGTTTCTAGTTTGTGGTCTTTCGACAATTGATCGCGCGACTCGATGATCGCCCAGTGCGACGTGCCATAAGCAAGAATGCCGATTTTCGCCTTGCCGCCGCCCATCAGCTCCGGTCGCGGAACGAACGACCGAGCCGTCTCGAACTTCTTGTTGATCCGTTCCATGTTGCGTTCGAAATCGTCGGGACGCTCGCTGTACTGTCCCTTTTCATTGTGGCCGCTGCCGCGCGCAAAATATGCCGCTGCGGGATGATCCGTCCCCGGCAGCGTGCGATAGCCGACGCCATCGCCATCCACATCCTTGTAGCGGGCAAAACCACCCGCCTTCTCAATGTCCGCCTTACTCAGCACTTTTCCGCGATCAATGGGCTTGTCGGGATAAGGAAACGGATCCGACATCCAGTTGTTCATCCCCAGATCGAGGTCCGACATGACGAACACCGGCGTCTGGAATCGCTCGGCCAGGTCAAACGCATCCTGCGCCATCGTGAAACACTCGCTGACCGAGTTCGGAAACAGCATGATGTGCCTGGTGTCGCCGTGGCTGAGAAATGCCGTCGAGAGCACGTCGCCTTGCGCCGTACGAGTAGGTAAGCCGGTCGATGGCCCGACGCGCTGAATGTTCCAGATCACCGCAGGAATTTCCACGTAATACGCGAGGCCGGTGAACTCCGCCATCAGCGAGATGCCGGGACCGGCGGTCGCCGTCATCGAGCGCGCACCCGCCCATGCCGCCCCGATCACCATGCCAATCGCCGCCAGTTCGTCTTCAGCTTGCACGATGGCAAATGTCGCCTTGCCATCCGGCCCGACGCGGTACTCCTTCATGTAGTCGATCATCGTCTCGACCAGCGATGACGACGGCGTGATCGGGTACCAAGTCACCACTGTGCAACCGGCAAACATGCATCCCATGGCAGCGGCGGAATTGCCGTCGACAATGATCTTGCCTTTCGTCTTGTCCATGCGCTGGATGTAGAACGGATCGCGCTTCTTCAAATTCGCAGCGGCATAATCGTAGCCCGCCTTGGCAGCCGCCAGGTTCAAGGTCGCCGCCTTTACTTTTTTCGCGAACTGCTTGCGGATCGCTTTCTCGACCTCGGCAAAGTCAATTTCGAGCAATTGCGCCGCGACCCCGACGTAGATCATGTTCTTGATCAGCTTGCGCAGCTTGGCTTCCGCGCCCACCGACGCCGCCAGCTTGTCGTAAGGCACCGCGTAATAAATCAAATCGTCGCGCACCTTATCGAGCGCCAGCGGCTCGTCGTAGAGCACGGCAGCGCCCGCCCCGAGCGTCTTCACGTCGTCCTGCGCCGTCTCCCCATTCATCGCGATGAGCAGGTCGATCTCCTTCTTGCGCGCGATGTAGCCATCTTTGCTGGCCCGAATCGTGAACCATGTCGGCAAACCCGCAATGTTCGAAGGAAACAGGTTCTTCCCCGAAATCGGCACGCCCATCTGAAAAATGCTGCGCAACAAAACTGTGTTGGAACTCTGCGACCCCGACCCATTCACCGTCGCAACCTGAATGCTCATGTCATTGACAACACGCCTCTGCCCCAATTGGCCGGACAATTCCTGGGGCACAATATCAGTAGTGGCCATTCCTATACCTTTCTTGTCTTAATCGCACAAACTATTGACCGGGCAAACCCCGTCGCCCGGAAGTCTTGCGGAGTGAAGAGTAAAAACCCTTTAGTATAGTCGTTATTATACGCGTCCGAAGGTGGTGAGGGTAATCAGAACAGCAACCGGCAGCAACAGGTCGATCGGCCACTACTTGACTGCGGCGAGGCACTTCACCTTGTCTTGCGGCGGAATCCGGCTCACATACCCGACCGCGCCTGGAGTGGCGGCTACGTATTCGATGAGGGCCGATTCGGAATCGAATGCCCTGGGCATGGCGCCCTGTCCGGTAAATACCGCCTTGCGCCATTGCGCGCGGAATTCGTCAGGGCTTTCGCCGACGTGGTTTTTCAAAAAGACTTCGTGCACCGCTCCACCCTTTAGAGTGACCGGCACGGCATGGGAGCCGTCAGCGAATCTGGTTTTCGCTCCCATGAAGATGGCGCGCACATCGGCAGCTCTGATCTCCGAAATCTGCACGTTCTTGTTAGCCACCAACACCACATCCTGAGCGCTGGCCGCGGACCAGCAACCGATGAAACTTAACAGAAGGATTAACCAACGAGTTTTGCTCATGGCTCTCACGTCCTGACACCCTTAGTGCAGCTAGAAGCTGAAACCGATCTTAGCTGTCAACATATTCGAGTTTGGCTTCAGGCCATTTGGATTTGTGCTGTTGTAGTAACCAAGTCCAGTTCCATGCAGGAAATGACCTTCGATCTTGCCGTAGAAATATGCGTTAAAGTCATAGCGTCCGGACACCACCCAGTCTTTCGAGTAATTTGCAGGCTGGGTTGTGTCCAGCCCTTTGTTGACGTAGTGGCTGTAATAGCTTCCCACCTGAAACTTTCTTACGAGACGATAACTACCCATCGCAAACCAGGAGCGCACATCCAGAGGCATTGGAATCACCGCCGGTCCAATCGTCAGCATCGCAGTGGCCGACGCGCTGTCATACTCTCCCCCGAAGTAGAATTTTCCGCTGGTGAACTGGGCGTACTGAGCGCTTAGGATAAAGGGAATTAAGTGCAGGTTGCCCCCAGGCGCTGTTCCGTCCATGGCCTGAACATCTGCGCTGGAGCCAAGGATCAATCCTTTCAAAGGAGCTTCCCAGCGCAGGTCGCCGCCGTAAGTCTTGCCTCCCGGAGAAGCCGTAAATGCGAGCCCAGCATCGGCGAGCTGTTTAACGAATCCGCCATTCAGCGGCAGGTTGGACTCTCCTGCGTACCCGTCATAACGCAGCTTTCCCGCGCGGCTGCCAAGGGCCAGATCGCCGTACACTTCACCACCCACGTGCGCCAGGTAAAAGCCTTCGTTGTCGATCGGGTATGAGCATTGCGGCAGGAGCGTCCAGAGGAAAACAGCATCCACATCCTGGGAATCGTTGAACAAACCAATGACCGTCTTGACCTTGCCGGCCCGAAATCCAAAATGATCGTTGACCCGGTAGTCTCCCGATGCCCAATCGACCTGAACATTCGAGCCGCCGAGTTCTCCCAGTTGGTACATGTGCAACTGGATTCCAACACGCAGCTTATCGGTGAGTGAATCCGAGACGCTTACGGCGCCGTCCGTCCACTGCACGCTGCCATCGCTCGATTTCATGGTCAAATAATTGTTATGGGAACTGAAGAGGAAGCCCTGGGTGACAAACCCGTGGATCTCAATACCCGCTAAGTCCTGTGCGTACAAGCTGCCCGTGCAGATGCAGACAAGAACGAACAGCCGCATTCGTCGAGGCATAAAGCGTCCTCCTGACACCTTATGTATCGGCGGTTCTGTTCTGTCTCTTTAATTCATCCGGAAGTGAGTACAATGTTGGGGGCGAGATAAGGTCGGGCACCCGGCATCGAGCGCAAGGGCCTTGGCGAAAATGAATTTACTGTAGAAACGGTGCCCCAATGCGTATGCGCAAAAGGCCGCAACCACCAGCCACAGGGCATTGATCCGCTCGACGCGGTGCCGCGCAATCGTGCCCAGCGCAAGCGCGCCGAAAATGGCAACGCCAAGCCAAATCAAAATTCGGATCGAAGTTGTCATTGCGTTCTGCTTTAGCGGCAATCCCTCTGGTCATCTGGCGAGCGCACGATCCGATCCGCAAATAGCTCCGCGTGGACAAAGCCAAAACCCCGTTCTCCATGCTCAGTGAAATGAGCTCTCAGCACCGCCTCTACCTGGCGGCTGGCCTGGTTGGGCCGAAAGGCGGAGATCACCCATACGCGTCTGCACCCGGCAACAATGTTGCCCAGCAACTCAGGGCTGGGCCGCGATGGACGTCCCGTCAGTAATTCCAAATCCGTGTCCTCTGGATATTCGTGAATCGGAGAACCAGTCAGGTGAAACTGCCGCCGATATTCGTCGAAAGCAAGTCTCTCCTCACTATAACTAAAGAGGACAGCGTCGCCCGCTTCTGCTTGTGACAAGATGTAGTGGGTTGCATCTCTCCAGTCGTCCGTGTGTTCGTCGTCCGCGCGGCCGCGATAATAAGAGTATGCGCCACTCAGCGACAGTTCGACGAGAATCATCAGGGTAGTGGAAAAGAGAACCCTCGAACGAACTCGGGTCAAGCCATCCGCCACCAGCAGCACCAGCGGAGGAACGCAAAAGATCAGGAAACGGGGCACAAACGCAGGCCAGCGGAGGGAAATAGCGAGAACCAATGCTACCGGCAGAATCAGCCAGATCAGCAGGAACCAATGCTTCCAACTGTCACGAGAGGCGGACTGAGATCTCAGGCGGCTGACGAAGGCGCCGACCCCGCCCAAGACCAGTGCTAGATACGCCAATAGCAGCAAAGGGCCACCGTCCCCTGTCATGTCGAGACAAAAGTTGTACAAATCTCGCAGCGAAGGCTTTGTCAGCCAGTAGAGCTGGGAGCGGTCTGAAACAAAAAGCAGGCAATACGCCAGTGGAGAAATCAAGAAACAAATCGCTGCGGCGCTGAACAGAAATTGCTTCCAATGAATTTCGCGCCGCAGGAAAAGTAATGAGGACCACTGCGCGAGCAGCACCCAGCCGCCGAAAACTTGCGCATACACCATCAGGCTGCTCACCACTACGTACGCTGCCCAGTTCTTGCGCGAGGGCCGTTCCAGACTCTGTAGGAAAAACAAAGAAGACATTACAGCCAGCAACATGAACAAGCTGTAGGCGCGGGCCTCCTGCGAATACTTGATGTGAAAAGCATGGACAGACAGTAGTAGCGCCGCCACTCTTCCGGCTTTTGGTCCAAAAAACCGTCTGCCGAGCAGGTAGATTGCAGGGATCGCGGCTACCCCGGCGACCACGGAAAGACAGCGTATGACAAACTCGCCGCTCCCCAGCCGTATCCAGCCACGCAGAAGGAGGTAATACAGGACCATATTCGCCTGGCGGTGAATCATTGCGCCCACGAAAACGTGCCTATCCACGCGCGCCAACATTGCACTGGCCGCCTCATCGAGCCAAAAACTCTTGGTTCCCAGCCGGAAGAATCGTAGGGCGGTGCCAACCGCAACAACCAAACCAAACCAAAGGCTGGAATTCAGAAGGAGTAAGCTTCTGGTTCGGTCCGCCAGGGAAGGATGCCCACTCATGATGCGAGAGCATAAACGATTACGTTCGGTGAAGCAAAATAACCTTGTCATCGTTGATCGAGCATGAGAATCAGAGAATCTCTTGCCCCTTTGGCGGATGGCCCGGCCTAGGTACGCCCCTACGCTTCAGGGTGCCCGTCCAAGCTTCCGCTTTGGCGGGGGGCATCGATCACTAACTCGACTGCAGACTTCGGAGTAACGTCAACCCTAGTTGACATTAATGGCCATAATCTTATCGGCCCTTCCAAAAGCCTAAGCCGCCCGACGAAGTCCTGACATTGTCCCGGAAGCACTCTCCCTGCAAGCAAAGTGACAATCCTTTGACAATCCCGTGACATATTGTCTTCTGCGCTCGGATAGGCTTCTTTCTCTAGCAAGGGCGCCCGGCTTCCGTCTCTCAAAGCTGATCCAGCCAACCGCTCCCTGGAGGCCGTAACGCTTGCTACCAACTCAGGAGTTAAGGAGAAGATATGTACCTACAACGTCACCCTCGAAGTCCGGCGCTGGCCCGCGTGGCGAGCATGCTACTAACTCTCTCGTGTCTCGCATCTGGCTTCGCGGTCGCTGAGTCGCCTGCGGCCCTCTCACCGCACACCATTACAGTCGTCGCTTCCACTGTCCCTGCAAACGGCGATATAAACCCATATGGCATCTTCGTCGTTCCGCGCACGGTTGGAAACTTGGTGCAGGGGAACCTGCTCATCAGCAACTTCAACGCCGCGTCCAACGAGCAAGGAACCGGAACTACGATTATGCAGATATCCCCGGGCGGCACGGTCAGCCAGTTCGCCCAGATTGACGCTTCCAGCCTTCCCGGCACTTGCACGGGCGGTGTCGGTCTCACAACCGCGCTGGTTGTGTTGCGCGGTGGCTGGGTGATCGTCGGCAGTTTGCCCACCTCTGATGGCACCTCGGCAACGGCCCAAGCTGGATGTCTGTTGGTCCTGGATTCTTTGGGAAACGTGTCGGAAACAATCTACGGCACGCTGATTAACGGACCTTGGGATATGGCCGTATTCGACCATTCAACCGCCAACGGCGGCGGGACTGCGGCGCTATTCGTCACCAACGTGCTGAACGGCACCCTCGCAGCCGGCGGGAGCGTCGTGAATCAGGGCACGGTGGTTCGAGTCGATCTCACGCTCTCGAAGTCGGCCCCTCCCTTTGTGGAAGCGATGACCGTAATTGGCTCCGGGTTCGCCGAGCGCACCGACCCGGCAGCGTTGGTGATCGGCCCGACCGGAGTGGCTTTGAGCAAGGACGGCTTCTCACTATATGTGGCCGACAGCCTCAATAACCGTATCGCCGCGATCCCTTATCCCATCTCGCGCCAAACGACCGCCCGCACCGGCACTACGATCACGAAGGGCGGGAGCCTGAACGATCCGTTAGGTCTGACTGTCGCGCCCAACGGTGACATCCTCACCACAAACGGAGATGACGGGTACATGGTCCAGACTACGCCCGATGGACTGCAGGTTTCGAAGACGCTACTCGATAGCAGCGGCGATCCTCCGGGTTCCGGCGCACTGTTCGGCCTGGTTACGGTCGGGCAGAGTGTCTACTACGTGGACGATGCCACCAACACCCTGAATCTTTTCCACTAAACCAGTCACGACTGCACCAAGAACGGCCGGGACCGCCGGGTGCCCCACTCATTCGCGTTCTTTGCGAATGAGTGGGCGGGCGCCTCAGCTATCGGCCGTTCAAAAGCCGGGCTGCTTGAATTTTCTTCGATGCCTTCCAGGGGATCCGGCCAGCTTCACTTCCTCACCTTCGACTCGTATCGCAGTAAAGACTCTAGACTTCCCTACGCTTTGCCGCGTGCCAGATCGTGCTAACAGTAATGCGTTGGTCCTGCACGCGGTACAAGACGATGTACGGAGTGCTTCCGATGACTAGCTCTCGGATTCCAGGCTCTGTCCCGACGCGGCCTAGGCGGGGATGATTTCTTAGAGCTTCGACCATGGCAACCATCCGCATGGCTAGCCGTTCCGCTGCCTCCGGTTTGTCCCGGGCCACGTAAGCCCAAATTTGCCGCAGGCGGGTTCTCGCCAAAGCAGACCAGACAATCTCTACTGGCACAGCGCTTCGTCATCGTGTTCTTTGCCGCAAGCGCACTTCGGAACCGGCAACTCGCGATCGGTTCCCCATGACAACAACCATGCCTTCATGTCCTCGTTCTTGATGTAATGTCCCGATTTGACCTGGCGATCCGCCTGACGAACCTCGGCCAACATTCTTTCTTGATCGGCGACGTAAGATTCCACGGCGTCTGCGATCAGAAAATTCGAACTGCGCCCCGAGCTCTTCGCCAGCTTCGCCAGCCGTTTCTTGGTTTTCGGCTTTAGCCGAATGCTAAGGGTTGCGCTCCGTGTGTCTGCCATGAACACAGTTTAGCACGGCGGGTGGCCAAACCTAGACTGGGCTCTATTACTGGTATACCGGAAAGCCTCGTTCCGCCCTGAGCCCGACAGGCTAACTGGCTAAGACACGCAGCCGCCATGCCGCTTCGGCGATAATAGAACGAGATAGTCCGAAGCACGGGAGATGGAATGACACGTACCTCTGAACTCGATTCAACTGGCAACAGCGCTGTCGTTGGCGCAAAAAACTGCAACGTGGCTCTGCTTGGTTTCGGCACGGTCGGGAGTTCCGTGGCGAGAATCCTTTGCGAGCGCGCCATCACCCACCTGCGCCTGACGCACGTCCTCAATCGCAACGTGGCGCGGAAGAAAGTGGACTGGCTTCCGTCCTTGGTGCAGTGGACTGAGAATATCGACGATGTTCTATCCTCCGACGTGGATATCGTGGTCGAGGTGATGGGCGGCCTTCAGCCCACCGAAGACTGGATCCGGCGCGCGCTGGCGTCGGGCAAATCCGTGGTCACCGCCAACAAGCAGTTAATCGCGCATTGCGGCCCCGAATTGATCGACCTGGCGCAGCGGATGAAACAGCAGATCCAGTTTGGCGCGTCGGTCGCGGGCGGCGTGCCGGTGATTTCCGGATTGCATGAGGGATTGGCCGGCGATGAACTGTTCAAGATTTGCGGCATTCTCAACGGCACCTGCAATTACATTCTCAGCCAGATCGAAGCAAACGGCGTTCCCTTCGCCACCGCTTTGCGGGAGGCGCAGAAGCTGGGCTTCGCCGAGGCCGATCCGACGGAAGACATCGACGGCCTGGACGCGCGGGCCAAACTCGCCATCCTGGCGCGAGTCGGACTGCACTGCAATGTCAAAGCAACGAGCATCGTGGCGCGCTCGATTGCAGCAATCGACTCCGTTGATTTTGAATACGCGAACCAGCTTGGTTGCACGATTCGCCAGATTTCATGGGCCGAGTTGAAAGCAAAGCCGAAAGGTGACGACTTGTTTGCCGCGGTCCAGCCGGCGCTGGTCGAACTCTCATCGCCGTTGGCGCGCGTGGAAGGCAGCCGAAACCTGGTGATGGCAACCGGAACCTATGGCGGCGAGACCGTCTTTGGAGGCCACGGCGCAGGCGGACATCCAACGGCCGTCGCGGTCGTCTCCGATATTTTGGCGATCGCTCGCTCCAAGCAAGCCGGGATGAGTTACGCCGGACAGCCGGTCGAGAAAACGCCCACCGTCACCTCCGATTTCTCCACCAAGCACTATCTGCGCTTTCTGGTAAAAGACCGGCCGCGCATCATCGCCAGCCTCGCCACAATTCTCTCCCAGTGCAGCATCAACATCGATTCGGTGCTGCAGAAACCGGGCTGCCCGAAATCACACCTGCCCTTTCTGATTACGCTGGAGGAATGCAAGGCGTCGCTGGTCGAACAGGCATTGCAGCAGATCAACTCGCTGGATTTCCTGGTCCAGCCGTGTTTGCATTTGCCGATTCTGTAAGAGCTTGTTGAAAACCTTGAGGAATTGTCGTCCCGAGCGTAGCGAGGGAATCTGCAGTTTGTCAGACCTCTAGATGGTCCAAGGTTAGGCAGTCCAAGGATTGACGAGTGGAATCGCAGCGTCTTCGAAATGCGCGGTGTTCCGGGTTGCAAGCGTGGCGCGCTGCGCGAGCACAATCCCGGCAATCATCGTATCGCGGAGATCGCCCGGGCGGCCTTTCTTGTGCCGCGCTGCCATTAGATCGCTTGCCTGCCCCGCCGCCTCAACATCAAACGTGACGACTCGCTGGCCCATTCTCGCCAGAAGTTCCTCAAATGCCTCGGTCAGCAGGGTTCCCCGCTTTCCCACCGCCAGAATCTGCAGTCCGAACCGGATTTCAAAGACAGTCACTGAAGTGGTCCATATCGATGTCCGAGGTTGCCGGTCGAGCCAAGTGACAACGTTTTGGTCGGGCGCCTGGTGCATCAGCGCCGAAAGCACGTTCGTATCCAGAATGATCATGATTCAAAATGAACGGGCCTAACTTTGTGTCCCCGCAGATCGGGAATGTCGGATTCGAGTCCGACCTTGGTGAACAAGCTGGCGATTTCGGTCCCCAACCCGCCGGTTGCAAGAGGTTCTTCCACTGCGGCGCTGCGCAGAATATCGCGTATTTCCTCTTCCATGCTGCGGCCGTTCCGCCGCGCACGGCGTTGCAATCGGGCCTTGACGGCATTCTCTATATTGCGGACGACGAGTTGCGCCATTGCAACCTCCCAGCACTGAATTGATATCATGATATCATGCGGGAGAAATCGCTGCAAGTGCACGTTGAAGGCAGTTAGAACCGGGATGGCGCACGGAACTATGGCGGCTGAGGCGCGCCGACCCTCTTAACTCGAACTCGGTGCCGCTTTTCGCCGCGGTACCGCCTTCAGAATTGCCCGCAGCGCATCGTTGACCGACTCGCCGGTTTTAAACACTTTCGCAACATCGGGAGCAAGCAGTACAACGACCGATTTCGCCCGCGCACGACGTGCAAAGCGGTTGGGCCGGGCTTTCGCGTAGTCAAACCGATATTTGCTCCGCAGGTCCTTCGCTACGCGCATTCCGCGAGACTTACCTGCCGATGTTTTCTTCATAATCCTTCTGCTCTCTTCGCGTTGCCTTGCGAGCACTGATGATTCGAACGCGGTCCATGGAGCGTTCGATGAGACTCACCAGCAACACACGGTCGAGAATCGAATAGCCCACAATAATTTCGCGTTCCTCGCCATTGGAATGATCCTCGTCCGGAAAGATCGCCGCCCTAGAATCATCGAAGACCGTACACGCTTCATCGAAACTGACTCCATGCTTTCGCAGATTGCTCTTGGCTTTGCGAGAGTCCCATTCAAACACCAGCGGCATTTAGCCTCGCCAGCTCTTACGCTTCCACCTGAAAGAACTGCGCCATGTTGCGGAACTTTCGATAGCGGGTTTCAAGCAACTCGCCGACGGGCAGTTGCCTTACCGCGGCGAGATGCTGCTGCAGCGCTCGGTCAAGCAACTCCGCTGCCTGGGCATGGTCGGTATGCGCGCCTCCGGCGGGTTCCGGAATGATGGCATCAATGCAGCCCAGTTCGTTCAAATCGTTCGCGGTGATTTTCATGGCCTCCGCCGCCAGACCTTTCTTGGTGGCATCGCGCCACATAATCGACGCGCAGCCCTCCGGCGAAATCACCGAGTAAACCGAGTTCTCCATCATCAGCACACGATCGGCCACGGCAATCGCCAGAGCCCCGCCGCTGCCGCCGACGCCAATCACGGTCGCGATGATCGGCACCTCCAGTCGCGCCATCTCCAGCAGGTTGCGGGCGATGGCTTCTCCCTGACCACGCTCTTCGGCGTGCAGTCCGGGATAGGCGCCGTCGGTGTCCACGAACGTAAGAATCGGCCGTTTGAATTTCTCCGCAATCTTCATCACCCGTAGCGCTTTCCGATATCCTTCCGGGTGAGGCATGCCAAAGTTTCGATACACCCGCTGTTTCGCGTCGCGCGCTTTCTGTTGGCCCACCACGATGACTTCCTCGCCGTGAAAGCGAGCCATGCCGCACACAATCGCCGGATCGTCGCGAAAGCCGCGATCCCCGTGAATTTCGCTCCACTCGGTAAAAATGCGCTCGATATAGTCCAGCGTGTAGGGACGCTGCGGATGACGCGCCAGTTCCGTGCGCTGCCATGCGTTCAAGTGCGAAGAAATCTCGCGGCGAAGGTCGTTCACCCGCTCGTGCAATTGCTGGATCTGGCGGAGCGTTTCCGCGTTCTGCCCCTCCAGAGCCCGCAGTCGCGTAATCTGGTCCTCGATTTTTGCCAGTTCCTGCTGCGCCTTCAGTCCAGAATCCATCTTGATGACGTTCCCATTCTTTCGGGTATGATGTGCTTCCACAATCGAGAGCATAAAGTCCGTGCCGGCGATAGCGGCATTCTCCGCGCGATTTTCCGCGCCGTTGTTCGCGCTACGATCTGACTTTTCTGCCCGTTTTATTTTCGCTCGTCTCATCGGCCGCATCGGTTAACTAGCACGGATCAACTGATGACGCGCACGCTGCCGCGCCCGCACAGCTCTTCCACACGGCCCAAGAAACTGCGGTCCGGCATCACATTATAGCCTTCGGCTTCCATCACTACCATGAAATCGCCTTCGCGCTCCACGTCGAAGAGCACCTTTGCCTCGCCCTTGCGCTCGCTAAAGAGCGCATGCAGCGCATCGACCGTGCTGCCGGTCGCGCTCCCGAGAGGAATCCGTATCCGGAGCGCCTTCGGCAAGGGCACGCGAGCTTCGTCGAGCGGAATGATGTCGTTGGCCGTGAGCTTTGGATTAGCGCCTTCTTCAATGCGCACGCCCCCGCGAATCAGAACGGGAACCTCGAGCTTCACCTTCTCCGCGAGTTTCTTGTAGGCCTCGGGAAAGATCAGCAACTCCACTTTCCCCAACCTGTCTTCGAGTGCCGCTTGCGCCCACAGCTCGCCTCTTCTTGACTTTGCAACTCGCAGCCCCGAAATCAAGCCCGCCGTCGTGATGTTCTCATCCTTAGCGGTGGATTTCTTCATGGCAGCAATATCTTCGGTGGAGAGCGCATTCAGGTCTGCGAGCTTCTCTTTGTACTTTTCCATCGGATGCCCGGTAATAAAAAACCCGAGGATTTCTTTTTCCGCCGACAGCCGCGTATGTTCATCCCAGTCGGGCGTGTTGGGGAGCGAGTCGCTCGCCTGCTGCGCGGTTTCATCGGCAAATACGCCAAACAGCCCGTGCTGCCCGGACTCCGCGTCCCGCTGCGTTTTCTGGGCCTGCTCAATCGCGGTGTCGAGCGCCTGCATGAGCTGCGCTCGGCGCCCGAAACAATCCATGGCCCCACTCTTGATCAGCGACTCCAGCACGCGCTTGTTCAACAGCCGCAGGTCCACTTCTTCGCAGAATTCGTAAAACGACCGAAAATTCCGGCCGAGCTTCTTCCGTCCCTTGACAATCGACTCGATGGCATTTCCGCCCACGTTTTTCACCGCGGCCAGCCCAAACCGGATCGCCAGCCCGTGCGGTGTAAAGTTCGCGTCGCTGGCGTTGATATCCGGCGGCTCGACCGCAATGCCCATCTCGCGGCATTCGTTGATGTACTTCACCACGTCATCCGTGCTGCCCGTTACCGAGGTGAGCAGCGCCGCCATGAAATCGAGCGGATGGTGCGTCTTCAAGTACGCGGTGTGATAGGCCAGCAGCGCGTACGCCGCCGAGTGCGACTTATTAAACCCATATCCGGCAAACTGCGCCATCAGATCGAAAATCTTTTCGATCTTCTTCGGCGGGAAACCGCGCTGCGTCGCTCCCTGCACAAAGCGCTCGCGCTGCTTCGCCATCTCCTCGGCGTTCTTCTTGCCCATCGCCCGCCGCAGCAGGTCCGCTTCTCCGAGGGAGTAGCCCGCGAGTTTGTTCGCCGCCTGCATCACCTGTTCCTGATAAACGATGACGCCCAGCGTCTCCTGCAAAATCTCTTTCAGTTCCGGTAATTCGTATTCAATTTTCCGGCGCCCATGCTTGCGCTCGATAAAGTCGTCAATCATGCCGCCCTGGATCGGCCCGGGGCGGTACAGCGCATTCAGCGCGGTGAGATCTTCGATCGAGTTCGGCTGGTAGCGGCGCAGAACGTCTCTCATGCCGGAGGATTCAAACTGGAACACGCCGGAGGTCAATCCCCTATGGAAGACCTTCTCGTACGTCTCCTGGTCTTCGAGCGGGACGTCGTCCAGCTTCAGATTCGTGCCCTTCTGCGCAATCAGCTTCAACGCATCGTCGACAATGGTGAGCGTCGTCAGCCCGAGAAAATCCATTTTCAGCAGGCCCATCTTTTCGATGGCCACCATGTCGAAGGCGGTGACGATTTCGTCGTTCTTTGTTTTGTGCAGCGGCACCAGTTCAATCAGCGGCCGCGGCGAGATCACCACGCCCGCGGCGTGTACACCGGAATTCCGCACCAGACCTTCCAACTTCCGCGCCGTGTCGAGCAACTGCCGTACCTGAGGATCTTTTTGGTACGCTTCCTGCAGCGCCACGGACTCCTTGAGCGCGTCGTCCAGCTTGATATTCAGCGTCGTGGGCACCATCTTCGCGATGCGGTCCACGTCGCTGTACGGCATGTCCATGGCGCGGCCAACATCCTTGATCGCGGCCTTAGCCGCCATGGTGCCAAACGTGATGATCTGCGCGACATTTTCCCGCCCATATTTGTGAGTGACGTATTCAATCACTTCGCCGCGCCGGTTCATGCAGAAATCGATATCGATATCCGGCATGGAAATGCGTTCCGGGTTCAGGAAGCGTTCGAACAGAAGTTCATGCTGCAGCGGATCGATGTCGGTAATCCCGAGCGAGTACGCAACCACCGCCCCTGCCGCCGATCCGCGCCCCGGCCCCACAGGAATGCCGCGTTCGCGGGCGTAGCGAATGAAGTCCCAAACGATCAGGAAATAGCCGGAGAACTTCATCTGCTGGATGATGCCGATCTCGCGCGCCAATCTTTGTTCGTAGTCGGCAAGAGAATGCTTGAGCCGGCCGTTCGCCGCCAATGTCCGCAGGCTCTCCATGCGCCGGGCGAATCCTTGGCGCGTGATGTGCTCGAAATAACTGTCGAGAGTGAATCCGTCCGGAACATCGAAGTGCGGAAACGGACTGGGAACCTTCTCCAGTCGAAGGTTGCAGCGCTCGGCAATATCGAGCGTGCGCGAAAGCACCTGGGGCGCGTCCTTGAACACGCGCAACATCTCGTCGCCGTTCTTGACGTAGAACTGCGTGCCCTCGAACTTCATCCGGTTGGTTTCTTGGATGGACTTCCCCGTTTGAATGCACAACATCACATCCTGCGCGTGCGCGTCGTCTTCGCAGAGGTAGTGGCTATCGTTGGTCGCGACCAGGGACAGCCCGAGATCCTTCTCCAGTTGGAACAACCCAGAATGGATGCGGTGCTCCATCTCCAGGCCCTGATCCTGAATCTCAAGGAAGAAGTTCTCTTTGCCAAAGAGGTCGCGGTAGAAACCGGCTGCCGACCGTGCCGCGTCGTAGTTCCCTTCCGTCAGCCGCTCGGCCACTTCGCCCTTCAGACATCCGGAAAGCCCGATCAGCCCCTTCGAATGCTCGGCCAGGAATTTCTTGCTCACCCGAGGTTTGTAGTAGAAGCCGTGCAGCGAGGCTTCCGACGTGATCTTCACCAGGTTGCGATAGCCTTCTTCGTTTTCGGCCAGCACCAGCAGGTGGTTATAGGTATCGCCGTCAGGCGGAGTGCGCGCGATATCGTGGTCGTCTTTCTTGCAGATATAGAGTTCGCATCCCACGATCGGTTTGACGCCAACCTTGTGCGCGGCATTTACAAAATGCACCGCACCAAAAATATTGCCGTGGTCGGTCATGGCGACCGCGGGCATGCCGAGTTCATGAACCCGATCGACGAGCTTCTCGACGTCGCAAGCGCCGTCGAGCAGGGAGTAATCGCTATGCAGATGCAGGTGGACGAATTGGGAGCTCATTCGGAAATCGGACCCGGGACAGACATTCGCTCCATTCTAACGGCTGAAGAAAATACCGCAACGCCCCAGTTTAGTGCAATGTATCTGTTGCAGGAACCGCGACCGATGAACCGCGGAGAACTTCATTGAGAACAAGGAGGGAAATCCCCGTCCCGTCTCTCGAAGAAACGGAGAAACTAAGGACGGGGCACTGTACTGAGCAAACCGCGTTACGGAGCAGCGTTGATGCCTAGTGTCCGGCGTTGAGGCTGAAGACCTGGCCACCGGAGAAACCGCCATGAACCGTACCGTCGCTAGCGGTGCCGTAGAGATCGCCATTCGCACCCTGGATGAGCGGGTTGGGACCGGCTCCCGACGCGATGCTCTGCAGCAGCGAGCCGTTGTCGGGCGAGACGCTCACAATGGCGCCGCTTCCGGCAGTCACGAAAGTAGTGAACCAGAGATTCCCGTCCGTAGGTTGCAGCAGGGTAGAGAGGAATTCTACATGCAGGCCGGAAATAGCTGGAAACGCGCTAAACCCACTCCCATCGAGAGCAAGCTTGAAAAGCTGCGGCAGTTGTAGTCGGGTGTCATTCAGCATTCCATAAAGGCTTCCATTGGAGGCCTCAATCACGCCACCAAACGTCTGGTAACCCGCTGGCAGTTGGTTCAACACCGTAAATGTTCCGGTGGGAGTGACGCGAAACACGTTCTGCGCAGTCGTACCATAGATGTTTCCATCCGAGGCCTCGATCAGACCGGAGGGATTGGAACCGTCGCTGGTCCCGTTCAGGTCGTAGAGTATCGTAAAGACGCCCGTCGCTACGTTGATGGTGAAGATCGTGCCGCAACCGATCACGCAAACCTTGGTCGCTCCCCCGAACACCGTGGACCCATACAGGTTGCCGTCTTTCCCGACAGTGATTCTTCCGACTCCACCCAGGTAAGTACCGAAATCGTGGAGATCCTGAAAACCCGAACCCTTCTTGCTGATCTTGAATGCCGTGCCCGTACCCTCAGCGGTTAAACCGTACAGGTTTCCATCGCTCGCTTCCACCAACGAGATCGGGTCGCCAAACCCGAGAAAGGTATACAGCAGCATGAATTTGCCGCTGGGCGTGAGCTTAAAGATTGTTCCCGACCCTTCCCCGAACTTGCCACCGCTGCCTTGGGTCGCGCCATAGAAGTTTCCGTCCGATGCCCGTAGGAGTACCTGCGGACTGGACCCGTCAGGGCAACCTCGCTGGAACGTGCATCGAAAAGCATAGAGTTGAGTGGGTTGTTGACCGGACGCCACGGCCACCATCGTCAAGAAAAGAGCGATGAGACCGAGAACAAGACTGACAGCGCGAGTTCGCTTCATTTGAATATTCTCCTGGTGCCTTGGTGAGCCGATTGGGTAGCCGGACCGGTCCAACCTGTCGAACTCTTTATAGCCAGTTCTGACAGTGAAGTTGTCCCCAGGTTGTCAAAAGACTGTAATTTCTTTTGCGAGGGAGGCCAGCAAGGGAGTCAGATCATGCGATCTGTCTAACGCACGATCGAGAGCGAGAGCACTGGTCCCGGCATCTGAAAATCCACCCCGCGCTCGTCATTGATCTTCACCGTGGCGGCAAGATCGAGGTCGGCGAGTGGAATTTTCTTCGCAGCTTGCTCGTTGAGCACCCAAAGCATTCCACCCGCGATCGCGTAATTGCGAACTTCCTGCTGATGCTGATCGCGGAAGACAAGCACAGTCGCCGGCGCTACTGCTGCATGTTCTTCCTCGCGCGCCGGTGGCCGCTGCGCATAAGAATCCTGATCTCGTTCTCGGTTCCAATTCTCACGCTCGCGCAACCTCTGCTCGTCGAGGTTTTGTGCGTTCATCTCATTGGCAAGCGCTTGTTCGCGTTCTCGGTCCTCGTCATAGTTGTATGAAGAAGACGAGTCCCACCACCAATACGGATCGTAGTAACCCGCATAGCCGTATCCCCCATACAAGGGAAATCCGTTGCGAAAGCGACAGCCGTAACAGTGATGAGAACCGCCAGTGCGGATGCGCACACCACCAAAACCGTTTCCGCGAAAAGAAGAGTGCGCGCTCGGTCCAGTGTGCATTCCACCGAAGGCATGGCCGCCTGAAGGGCCAACTGAAGAGTGTCCAACGGCAACGCCGCGACCTCCGCCCGAAGACCGCATGCCGCCGCGCTGGGCCGGGGCTGACACGGCCGTTACGAGGACGACGAACGCCGCAATGGTCAGAAGGCGCCGCATGTCCACATTATAGCCCAGTTTTGACTTGTTTTCTGGCGGAGAAAATGCGCTCGGCGGCCGGGAAACAAAGCCCATGGCCGAAGTTCAGCGCGCCCCGAAACCGCCTTATTTGCCCTTCTTCTTCTTGGCGGTGGCCTTCGTCTTCGCTTTAGCGGGCGGCTTCTTCTTGGCAGGAGCCTTGGCCGGCTTGCTCACCTTGGCAACCGCGGCAGGCTTCGCAGGCACCGCAGGTTTTGCAGCCGCCACGGGCTTCGCAGGCACTGCAGACTTCGCCACTGGGGCAGACTTGTCTTTGACTGGGACCGCGACTGGGACGACCGGCGTCGCTGGAGCAGTCGCCGCTTTTCCCTTCCCCTTAGCGCCCGGCTTGCCGCTTGCGGCTGCCGGAGGAGCAGCAACAACAGCGGCGGCCGCAGCCTTGGCTCCTCTGCCCCGTTTGGCGGATGGAGGTGGTGGAGGCGGCGGCGGTGGCGGCGCCAGCGGCTTCAGAAACTTCAGCGTCTCCGTCCGCGAACGCAGCTTGCCGTCCAACAAGAGCAAGAACACATCGTTCGCGATCTTCGGATACGTCGGCATCTGGGGCGTGATGTGGAGTTCCGTCATCTCCGGCAACGGAATCTTCTGCTGCACCTGTCGCCACTTCGTAAAGAAATTCTTGATCTTCTGTGCCACCGCCTGCTGCCGCGCCGTGATCGCAAGAAACAGAATCATCTCGGGACGCGCCGACGACAGCAGTTGCCACGTCCGCGACGGCGTGGCCCCTTCCTTGCCCGACAAGCGCTTGGCCAGGCTGTGGGCGTTCGAATCCAGATCCTTCCAGGCCTCCACCAGATCCTTGCGCGGAATCGCCCGCCGCAAATCCGAAATATCCTTGTCGCCCAGCCGCTCGGTGAGGAAATACAGCACTGCCGGCGCAACCTCCGGCGTATAGCCAAGCTCGTTCATCTGCTGCCGGGTCTTCATCAGCGCGCCCAATCCAGCCGTGTCCACCTTGGCCGTGCTCCAGCGCGGATTCAGTACCTTCAGCCATCCCTCTTTTTCGTACGCCTTCAGGACGCCGTGCGGATCGTCCTCGTACGCCAACTGTTCAATCTCGTATCCGATGCTCGAACTCCGGATGTATTCGATGTAGCCATTTTCTTTCCCCGATTGGTACCGCGCCTGGGTGCGTTCCTCAAGCGGCCAGTGGAAGCGCGTGGTAAAGCGCGTGGCGCGGATCATCCGCGCCGGATCTTCGAGGAACGCGTAGTTATGGAGCACGCGGATCACTTTGGCCTCGATGTCGGCAGCGCCGTTGAACGGATCCATCAACAGCCCGCGCGACCCCTCGTTCAGCGAAAGGGCCATCGCGTTCACGGTGAAATCGCGGCGGCGAAGATCTTCAATGATCGTGGCCGGAGCCATCTGCGGAGGTTTGCCGGGCTTGTCGTAGCGTTCCGAGCGCGCCATTGCAATCTCGGCGCGCACGCCGCCAGGCAGCGTCAGCAGCAAGGTCCGCGTCTCGTCGTCGGCGTCACCCACCACCGCTCCCGCCCGCTCCAGATCTTTCTGCAGCTTGAGCGCGTTGCCCTGGACCGTGAAATCCAGGTCGCGGATGGGGAAACCGGTAATGATGTCGCGGATGGCGCCGCCGGTTAGATACAGGTTCATCCCCGCCGCCTTGGCGGCGTCTAGGACGAGGGTGACTGCCTTTTGTTGGTCCGGCGAGAGCCGGGTTTCCAGCGTGTATATGTAATCGGCCATGCCTTCCTAGTCGCCTTGCGGTGGTCCTTCGCCGGGCTCAGTCGGGGCGTTATTCACAGGTTTTCCACAGGGGAGCCGCGCACAACTTGGCGAGCTGCCCGCCCGCAGAATCTAACTCCCTCTAGACATTAGACTTATACCGCACAACCATGGTTCCAGTAAACAAAAGAAAATAACACAAGGTTTACCGTTTGGCTACTGTGAAGGCACAAACTGTCCGAATTCATCGGGAAAGTGCGAGAATCCAAGCTGGAAGTGTGGCGCGGACACTCTTGTCCGCGAGAACGTAGCCCCCAGGCTCAGAAAGCTGCGGGCCTGATAACTCTGTAGTGGCGAAATGGAAAGCGTCCTAGCCCTATGCCCTCGACCCACAAGAAAGTGATCGTGCGGAAACACGACCGCGACTCGGTCAGCGGTTACGTCGCTCCCGCTGACTTTGTGGTGGATGGCAAGCTCGAACTGCTCAACACTTCCGGCAACGTTGTCGCCATCGACCTGCGCGACATCAAGGCCGTTTATTTTGTCCGTGAATTTTCCGACACCGATTTAATGCTTCGCAAGACCTTCACCACCCGCCCCCGGACCGAAGGCCTGTGGGTGCGCCTGAAATTCAAAGACAACGAAGTAATCGAAGGCATCCTGCCCAACGACCTCACGCAAAATCCCGCCGAAGGATTCCTGATGAACCCTCCCGACCTGCGCTCAAACACACAGCGGATGTTCGTGCCAAGAGAAGCGCTGACGTCAGTAACCGTCCTAGCAGTAATAGGCTCAGCGAACCGCCGCCGCAAAGGTGGCCAACCCGATACGCGCCAGGTAACGCTGTTCGAGCAGTAGGAAAATCTCACCGTAGAAAAATCACAACTGTCATCCTGAGCGAAGCGAAGGACCTATGCATTCGGCTTCCGCTACAATTCTCCCGGACACCACCATGAAACTAGCAGACATTGCCACCGCCCTCGACGCCCGCCTGGAAAACGCCTCCCCCGACACCGAAATTACCGGAGTGGCCGGCATCGAACACGCCAGTCCCGGCCAGCTCACCTTCGTGTCCAATCCCAAATACAACGCCGCCGCGAGAATCACCAAAGCTTCGGCGGTCATCGTCGCCGAGAATTTTCCCACCATATCCACGGGAATGCTGCGCAGCAAGAACCCGTATCTAGCCTGGGCAAAGGCCATAGAACTTTTCTACCAGCCGCCGCGTTACGCCCCCGGAATCCATCCCACCGCGGTAGTTCATCCCAAGGCCAAGCTAGGCAAGAACGCGCACCTGGGCCCCTACGTAGTGATCGACGAAGACGCCGTAATCGGAGACAACGCCGTCCTCCTAGCCCACGTAGTCATCTATCGTGGAGTAACCATAGGCAACAATTTCTTCGCCCACGCCCACGCCGTAGTCCGAGAATTCTGCCAACTAGGAGACAACGTCCTGCTCCAGAACGGCGTAGTAGTAGGCTGCGACGGTTTCGGCTTCGCCAAGGATGAAGACAACAACGAAGCCGACGGCCACCGCTGGCACAAAATCATGCAGTCCGGCAACGTGGTGGTTGAGAGCGACGCCGAACTCCAAGCCAACACCTGCATCGACCGAGCCAGCATAGGCGAGACTCGCATAGGACGAGGCGCAAAACTAGACAACCTCGTCCACATAGGCCACAGTTGCACCATAGGCCACGCCACGCTCGTCTGCGCCCAGGTCGGCCTAGCCGGCACAACCGACGTAGGCAACAACGTCATTCTCGCCGGACAAGTCGGCGTCTCCGGCCACGTCAAGATCGGAGACGGCGCCATCGCCATAGCCCAAAGCGGCATCCCCCACGACGTTCCCGCCGGAGCCATGGTCAGCGGCGCTCCCGCCATCGATCACCGATTGTGGTTGAAGTGCTGCGCCGCCTACGCGAAGCTGCCGGAGATCGCCAAAGCAGTAAGAAAGTTGTCTGAGCGTGACTAGTCTCCTCACGCCGACCCTACATAAAAATGTCATCCTGAGCGAAGCGAAGGACCTGCTTTTCTCCACAATTTGTCACCCACAATTTTGTCATCCTGAGCGAAGCGAAGGACCTCTGCATTTGACTGCGCGAGGCACAGGGCGTGCTCCACCCTTCGTCTTTTCTTGAAGGCGATTGGGGGCTGCCGTTACGAATTCCGAACAAAAGACGCGAACGCGCTCAACGGGGAAAGGGTTGTTGTATCGTGACCCGCATCTCTCAAGGCTCTCCGGTCCCGCAAGGCCTGCCTTCCCCCTCGAAGCCCTCGCGGGGCCGTTGAGTCAATTCCAAGGGAGTAAGGGAAGGGGTGGGCGTGTTCCGGTTCTGTGCAGAGCCGCGTGCCCACCCTTCGTCTATGAAGCGCGGGATTCCACCTCCGCCCACCGCTTGGGATTCCGACGTTGTTTTGAAGGGATTGTTTGGAAAGGGGTTGTTTTGAAGAGGCGCAGCTCTTAGCCGTGCCGTTGAGACGCACGGAAGTGGCTTGATTTCGTGTGGCGCGGGCGCCCTCGCCCGCGGCTGTTGATTTTGGGTGGCGCAGCGCTTCAGCGCTGCGATATCTGGCTTGTTTTCAGAGCCTCTGAGGTGAGACGCGGGACATTCTCTCCCCCATCCCACTAGCAATTTGTCATCCCGAACGAAGTGAGGGATCTGCAGTTTGCCGCCAGCAAAACCACCCTCCAAGCTTTCCTCAAACCCCTGCCCGGAGAACTAAAAATCCCCGCCAACTTTCCGGAAGCAACCGTCGAGATCACCCAGTTTGAGGACGTAAAGAAAGTAGCCGCAGGCAAGAATTGAGCCGCGGCGCAACCGACCGCACGTTTCGCCATCCGACGATATACAATCTCTACGAGCCTAGACCGGAGGTAGTTCAAGTGCAACCTGCGGAGAACCTACGCGACGCTTATCGAGCGGCCGACCCTCGCCCCTTAGACGGAAAAGATCCGTATCTCGTTGACCTGACAAAGGCACGGGACTCGAAGGCCACGGAACATTTGCGCCAAATGATCGAGAACTGTGGCGACAGCGCATTTTCGGCAATTGCATTTAGCGGGCACCGCGGGTCGGGGAAATCCACTGAGCTCAAGCGCCTTCAGGAAAGCCTTTCGGCACACTGCTACACGTTGTACCTGGACGTCAACGACTTCCTCGATGCGGCTGACGTCGATTATACGGATCTCTTCCTGCTGATCTCTCGGCGCCTCCTCGATCAATTGAGAGATGACGGCGTAGCAATAAATGGAAAGCTGCTGAAGGCAGTCGAGGAGTGGTTCGTCTCCGTTACCAAGGAGACCGAAGAAAGCGTCAAGTTGTCAGCCGGCGTGAGCACAGAAGCAAAGGCCGGAGTCGAAATTCCATTCATCGCGAAACTGCTCGCAAAGTTAACGGCAGATGTAAAAGCCGGGTCATCGTCAAAGGTTGCGACCCGCGCGGAACTTGATCGCTATTTCAGCGCCCTGCTCAACAACACCAATCTGCTGCTCGACGCTGCTTGTGAGGCGCTGAAAGGCTCCGGCAAGGCATCCCAGATTCTTGTGGTGATCGATAACCTTGATCGAGTTCCCCCAAAGAAGAGTGAAGATCTATTTTTTGCCCACGGATCGCAACTCCACGACCTGCACTGTCATGCGGTTTATACAATTTCAATCGACACGTTCTACTCCCACAAGGGAATTGCCAACGTCTTCCCAAACCATGTCATCCTTCCCAACGTTAAGCTACGAACCGGGAAAGCAAGCCTGGATCGTCGGAAGGAGGGATTTGACGCCTTATGGGAGGTGGTCGCCAGACGGGTCAGCATCGAAAAGCTCGTTCCACAGCCCGACGTTGTGGACAGGATCATCGAGTACAACGGCGGATCGGTACGGCAGCTCGTGCGGCTCATGAGCCAAGCTATTCTAAGCTCGCAATCTGACGGTAAGACAACCCTGGACAGGGAATCGGTCGACGACGCTATAACAGCCCTGCGCCTGGATTTCGAGCGAATTCTCTCGCCTGGCGACTACAATCTGCTTGCTCGTGTCGCCAGGTCGAAGCGAATCGAGAAAGACGAGCAACACATGCGCTTGCTCTCGAACACGGCAACGCTTGAGTACAATGGTAAAGACGTTTGGCACGACGTAAACCCTCTGATCGAGCCCATCGATGCCTTCAAAGCTGCCAAGCAAGGTTCCTAGCGATCTATCGAAGGCTGCAGGCGAGGGTGCCAAAGCCTACGGCCAGCTTCTCTCTTTTCTTGAACTCGCTTCCGGATTTTCGCTAGGTGTAGCGATATGCGATGTCCCTTCGCTGCGGGAGGAGATTATTGGCCGGGCGGTCGGCGATGCCAGCAAGAACGGGCGAAAGGTGCGGGTTATTTCCTTAACGCAAGTGACGAAAGATTTTGTGGCTTCGGTTCGCAATCAGATGGACCCGTCGGACCTCGAAAACCGTGTCTCTTTGATGGTGAAGGGAATAGACGGGCTTGTTTACGGGCTGGCTGAAAACGACAAATGGACTGACGACGGGCGACCGCCCTATGTCGCCCGGCTGAATTTCGACCGCGAGCGGATCTCACGCGAGCTACCCATGCCGATTGTACTCTGGGTGGAGAATGAAGCATATCGGCTGCTCCTGCGAGAGGCTCCCGATCTGAGTCACTGGGTCAGCGCCCGCTTTGATTTCAGCCAAATGCGCGCAGACACAGCGGCTGTCTTCGAAGGTATGCTCGCAGCTCGCGACCTGTTGGAGTCCGCGCCGCTGGCGCCTCTCGTCGATGAGCAACGAATTCGTAACCAACTAAAGGATCTCGCAACGGACGAGTCTTCCCAGACCAAGAAAGTGGCGTTATTGGGGTTACTAACCGGGCGCTATGTCTTCTCAGACCAGTATGATGCAGCTGAGTCTACTGTGATTGAAGTTCTTAACATGGCACGGAAGTCCGGACATCGCAGAACGGAAGCGTACGCCTTGACCGGGCTGGGCTTCATTCACATCCTGGCGGACAAAGCCAAGGAGGCGCTGGCAGACTTTGGGCAAGCCTTGGCTATTGCTCGCGAGGTTAACGATGCGCAGCTCGAAAGCGAGACGTTGTCCAACTTGGGCCAAGTGTATGCTAAGCTAGGTGATCACTCGCGTGCACTTGAATGCACAGAACAAGCCCTCAGAGATAACCCTTCGCACCCCGTACAGCCCGCCGTCCGGTATGAACGGCTTGTCCAACTCGGAAAGGCTCAACATGCCATCGGCAAAGTCGAGGCCGCACTAGCATCCTTCGAGTGCGCGCTTGAGGTGGCGCGAGAGACAGCCGACGCGCATTTGCAAACGTCGGTACTTGTCTTGATGAGTGAAGCGGTTCTGGAAACAGATCCACGTAAAGCGATCGAGTACGCCGAGCAAGCGCTCCCAATGTCGGGACGGATCGGTGATTACGACTCACAGCTCTCGCTGCTTCTCACCACTGCCAGAGCATATTCCCTCTTGGGTGAGACTCGCCGCGCCATCGCCGTCTTTCAGAGGTGCCGTGAACTAGCTGCGGAACGACACGACAATAGCAACGCGGCTCGGGCAGCGACAGGATTGGGTGTGGCCTACGTGGAGGTGGGAGAGCTTGAGCTAGGCGAAAAGACGCTGAACGAGGCACTTTCTGTGGTGCAGGAGTCAGGAAATAAGAAGACCGAGGGTCTCGTTTGGTCTATCCTGAGCAGCGCCCGCGCCCTGTCAGGGGACAAACCGGGCTCTCGTGAAGCGGCAGCGAGTGCGCTGAGGATCTTCCAAGAACTCGGGGATGACGCCTCCGCAAAAACAGCGATCGAACGCCTTCACCTCTTGGAAAGTGAAGACAAAGCTGGAGAGCACAGTGAACTCGACGCTCCACCTCCCGCAATCTGACTTCTACCCTTTTTCATCACAAACGCCCGGGCCACGCGTCACAGACGTCTAACCGCCCGTCGGCGACAATGGTGATCGACCTGTGTGTCAGGGCCGAGGTGCGTCCGTCTCCCAAGACGGACCTCGAAGCTGCCCCAGCCCCAATTAGCAGTTGCTCTTTGATAACTTGAGGCGATTAGCCTCAGCGATCACCCAAAACCGGCCACTGATTATCACTTGAAAACCGGCCAACGAGAATAGCGTCCGGGACATTGATTCCCGCGGAGGCT